>FLOH01000394.1_pt1 | contig 99809 bp, 98 predicted proteins | sample 756751 | NCBI WGS metagenome assembly FLOH01 (sample SAMEA4026879, study PRJEB14308) | marine metagenome | biome: coastal water; material: water | depth 74 m
CCCCAGGCGGAGTGCTTAACGCGTTAGCTGCGTCACTGAAGTGTAAACACCCCAACAACTAGCACTCATCGTTTACGGCGTGGACTACCAGGGTATCTAATCCTGTTTGCTCCCCACGCTTTCGCACCTCAGCGTCAGTATCGGACCAGGAAGTCGCCTTCGCCACTGGTGTTCTTTCCAATATCTACGAATTTCACCTCTACACTGGAAATTCCACTTCCCTCTTCCGAACTCAAGCAGAGCAGTATTAAAGGCAGTTCCCAGGTTGAGCCCGGGGCTTTCACCTCTAACTTGCTTTGCCGCCTACGCGCGCTTTACGCCCAGTAATTCCGAATAACGCTAGCCCCCTCCGTATTACCGCGGCTGCTGGCACGGAGTTAGCCGGGGCTTCTTCTACTGTTACAGTCATCATCTTCACAGTTGAAAGAGCTTTACAACCCTAAGGCCTTCTTCACTCACGCGGCATGGCTGGATCAGGGTTTCCCCCATTGTCCAATATTCCCCACTGCTGCCTCCCGTAGGAGTCTGGGCCGTGTCTCAGTCCCAGTGTGGCTGGTCATCCTCTCAGACCAGCTACTGATCGTCGCCTTGGTGAGCCATTACCTCACCAACTAGCTAATCAGACGCGGGACCGTCTTAGAGTGGCCGAAGCCTTTCCCCCTGAGGGCGTATGCGGTATTAGCTATCGTTTCCAATAGTTATTCCCCGCTCCAAGGTTGGTTCCCACGCGTTACTCACCCGTCCGCCACTAAGGACATCTAGCAAGCTAGAGCCTTCGTTCGACTTGCATGTGTTAGGCCTGCCGCCAGCGTTCATTCTGAGCCAGGATCAAACTCTCAAGTTAAATTCCCTTTGACCGAAGCCTAGGGGAACAACAAAGAGCATCCCGTTGCACAAACTTTACATGTTTCGTATTACGTTTACGTAACTTGAAAGAATGCACACTTAACGGAGTGTCTTAAAGTGCAAGCACATCAGACCGCCGCCTGCGCATCCCTTCCAAATCATATTTACAATGTCAAAGAGCAAACCAACTTTCCGTCAGCAATTCCCGTCACCGTTTTGGCTGGTGACGTTGTTCGCGTCGGGAGGCCGGGTTATAGGCCTGACGTATAACGCTGTCAAACCCTATATTTTATTTTCTTCAATCGTTTCGACTTTCGCCGAAAACCACCGTCTGCTGCGTTCTGCGTCACCATCTTGGCTAGTGGCGCCGGCTGCGTCTGGAGGCCGGGTTATAAGGCTGACTAATTACGATGTCAAACCCTATAATTTATTATTATTTAGCAATCCAGTTTTCACCGAAAACCGCCGTTTGCTGCCGTCTGTCACCGTTTTGGCTAGTGACGTTGGCTGCGTCTGGAGGGCGGTTTATAGGGGGGCCTGCGGACCCTGTCAAACCATTAAATGCTTTTTCTTAAGTAAAAATATTAATGGCTAAAAACCCTAGGTATTCAGCCACTATAGTCCTGTTTTGATGGACTGGCAACCAGCTGCTAACCGACGATTAATGTGCGTGCCATTGCTGCGCTGCACAAAAACATGGGAATCATGTTCCCTTTAGCGTCGTCATTTATGCGCTCTCACTGGCATTTAACCCTCTGAATGTTATAGGCTTGACGTATTGATTCTATATAAGTCACCTGAAACAAGTGGATAGCGGGAAATATAAAGCCATGAAAACCTTTAAACATACCGCCCTAGTGGTGCTGACATCGCTGGCATTGACGGCCTGCGCGGGCCAGGGTAGGTCTGTTTTGTCGCCCGATGCCGGCAACAGCGACCAAAAAAAGCCGACCCAGGCCTCCTTTACCCGTTTCCCCGACCTGCCGATGCCCGTCAAGGCGGAGATGGATATGAGCAAAACCTTGGTTTTCGGCACAAACGACGCCTGGATCGGCCGCATGGTGATAACCTCATCTCACGGCAGCAATGACATGTTCGACTTCTATAAGCAGGAAATGCCCGGTTTCGGGTGGCAAGAGATCACCTCGATCCGCTCTGATAGTAGCGTCATGACATATACCCGCGGCCAGCGGGTGGCGACCATCCAGATCAACGGGGCCACCTTGCGCGGTGCCAATATCACCATTACCGTCTCACCCAAGGGTGCTGAAGAATTCCCCGCCCCTGCCGACGCCGACGCAGCGCCCCCGCCACCGGCCCAATAAATCCGCCCGAGGCGGCACTCAAAGGCCGGAAAAATATGTGGCGATGTCCGCCATGTCGTCAGCACTCAACTCCATGGTCTTTTTTTGACATGAAAAAGTGGTAGCGGTAATTCTTCTCTCCCGCGGGCAGCATGCCTTCGGCCGAGGCTGGCAGGATGTTAAGGAAGCTCAAATTTCTGAAACGTATATCGCTCCCCTCCCTAAACCAATTATTGCAAAGTTGACTGCTTTCAATTCAAATGCTGCAATCCTTTAAAACCCCTTAAGGCGCATGAAAGCTTAAAACACCATGACCACCCCCGTTATTATTGCCGTCGCCATTACCGGTGCCGTGCCCAGAAAAGCCGACAACCCGGCCGTTCCCATCAGCGTGCCCGAGCAAATCGAATCGACCCAGGCGGCCTTTGAAGCCGGGGCGACGCTGGTTCATGCCCATGTTCGTGAAGACAACGAGGATTCTTCCTCGGACCCGGACAAGTTCGCCGCCTTGATGGAGGGGGTCGGCAAGCACTGCCCCGGTATGATTTTCCAGATTTCCACCGGCGGCCGCGGCCGCAGCCAGGAAGAACGCGGCAAGCCGCTGTTCCTGAAGCCTGACATGGCATCACTGGCGACCGGATCGGTCAATTTCGCCAAGCAGATCTACGACAATCACCCGGAACTGGTCGAGGGCCTGGCAAAAACCATGCTCGACAACAACATCAAGCCGGAAGTCGAGGCCTTCGACATGGCCATGCTCTACAACACCAAGGCGTTGATCGATAAAGGCCTGCTCAAAGCGCCGCCGCATGTGCAGTTCGTGCTGGGCATACCAAACGCCCTGCCCGCCCGCCGTCAGATTCTCGAATTCGGCATTTCAGAATTGAATGAAATAATGCCCGGTGCCACCTGGACCGCCGCCGGCATTGGCCGTCACCAACTGAGCGTGGCGCGCTGGTGTCTGGAACTGGGTGGCCATGTCCGCACCGGACTCGAGGATAACCTGAAATTCGACAAGACCCGTCTGGCCAACAGCAACGCCGAACTGGTCAACCAGATTGTTGAGATTTGCCCGCAATACGCAAGGCACCCGGCGCGTGTCCAGGAAGCGAGAGAGATTTTAGGACTATAAGAGTTCTTGCTTTAGCCAGCATTCATAAACGTCGCTTCGCAAAACTGGCGGCGCGCTTTTAACTGCTTGCATAAGTCTGCGGCAGCCCCTTTGCTCTGCAACGGGCCTGCCTTGAGGCGGAAGAAGATGCCCTTAGCACCGAGATTGATTTCGCTGATTTCCGATTGCAGATCGGCCAGTTCGGCCTTATAGGCACGGCGCAATTGCGACCAGCCGCGCTCGGCATCCTTACGTGAACGATAAGACGCCAGGTGCACCGCAGGTTGCGGCCCGCTGAGCTGAGTCGGGGCTTGCATTTCCGCCGGGCTCGACGAAAGTGGCATCGGTGCCTGTTCCATCACCCGGGCCGGAGCAGAAGGAGCCGGGCTCATCAGATTTTCAATGGTGGTGCGCTCTCGCGCATATTCGTCCGAGGTAATAAGTCCTGCCTCGCGCAGCTGTTCAAGCCAGCGGACACTGTCGGCGGCCTGCAAAAGTCCTTGTGGCGGTCGCCCCGGATTGGCAACCCTGATCGGGGCCGCAGGCATCATCGCATCCAGAATCATTGAGCGTTCGGCAGAATGTTGGGCGACGGAAATCGCCCGCATTTCAAGGCCGCGGCCAATCGCCCGCAGGCGTCCGGAAATTTGCTCCGTACTCGGCACCGGGCGATCCAGCCCGGCCGCCGGGGGCGGTGAGGTGAGCGGCAGCAGTGCGCCGATATTGGCCTGACGGCGGGTATCGTATTCTTCTGGCGTCAGCAGTCCCTGATCGCGCAATGCCCGCAGTGTTTTAAAGCGCGAGACGATATTGCTTTCGGCCTCCGCGAATCGCGGCAATCCGGCATCGGCAAAGGAGACTGGCGCTGAAGGTTGCGACGGCATGGCCCTGGCGGTCATAGCCATCGGTGCCGGGGCACCGGAAATTGGCTGGTCCATGGCAGCCATGCCAGATTCGACAATCCCTTGCGGCTCACTCTCGCGGCCCATGGATGTCAGAACCCCGCCGCTTTCTATCAGCGACAGGTTGACACTGGCAATTTCTGAAATCGGCCGGGTTTTCAAATTTTTCAAGACAATGAACTGGTTTTTCTCATCGGGCCTGATCGCCAGCAGAGCCTCGTACATTTGCCGGGCCCGTACCGTTTGCCCGTTATTCTGATAAAGCATGCCGAGACCGAGCAAGGCATGGATGTCCTGCGGGTTGCGCTTCAAGGCGCTGCGGAATTTGGTTTCCGCCTCTATGAAATTCCCCTTGGCCAGTTCCGCCAGTCCAAGCTCGGCAGTGGTGTTATTGCTGGTCGGGCCACCGGACCAGAACGAGTTTTGAAGCAAGTCCGTGTTCAAGGCACCCCCGCAGGCTGAAAGCCCAAGCGCCGTAACAACGCAAACCGTGAATCCCTTGATCCGCCCCGACACGTTCAACTTGTTCACGATATTCGTTCCCCTAATGCTTACAGGTGGTCAGTCGCCAAAAGACGCCGACCACGCGCAATGCTAACCGGATTCGGCTGCAACGCACAAACCAAACACTCGTTAAAGAAAGCTAACATTCAATAGATAACAAAAGATTGACAAAATACCCTTGAAATCAGCCGTTTTCACGACCACCTATCTCACCAGACCTATCCCAGATCGAGTTCCAGATAGCTTACTCCATCGAGCGGATTGTCATAATAAGGTGCCGTTTCTGCGAATCCAAGGGAATGGTAAAGCCCCCGTGCAGCGGTCAACTGCGGCAGTGTATCCAGACGCATGCTCTGGTAGCCGCGCTCCTTGGCCTCTGCAATTATCGCAACGGCGAGCCGTCTGCCCAGCCCCAGTCCGCGCCCGGACGGACGCACATAAAGCCGCTTCATCTCGCAGATTTTCCCCCCAAGGGCCACAGGCCGACGCCACCGATAACCGTCTCGCCCTCCCAGGCCAACAGAAGACAGCCCGTCGGTTCGGCGTATTTCCCCGGCAGTTCGGCCATTTCACCCGCGAACCCCTGAAAGCACAGATCGACCCCCAGCCATTGCTGATACTCCGTAAACAGATCACGGATATGACCCATGTCAGTGGCACCTTGGGCACGCTCTATGGTGATGCCGGAATCCATTTATTCGTCGAACAGGATATTGACGCGGCGATTATGCTTGCCCTTGTTTTCTATCTTGCCGATACGAATCCTGCCGATCTCGCCGGTCGCTTTGACGTGGGTGCCGCCGCACGGTTGCAGGTCGACACCTTCAATATTGATCAGGCGCACGCGGCCCTGGCCGCTTGGCGGCTTGACCGACATGGTGCGGATCAGGTCCATCTTCGTGGCCATTTCGGCGTCGCTGATCCATGACGCGCTGAGCGGGTGATTCTCCTCGATACGGGCATTGATTTCGGCGGCGATGACTTCCTTATCCAAATCCGTAACCGCAAGATCAAAATCGATGCGGCCTTTGCCATCGCCCAGGGAACCGCCGGTGACACCGCCCTCGATAACGCTACACAGCAAATGCATGCAGGTATGCATGCGCATGAAGCGGTGTCGCCGGTCCCAGTCAATGCCCGCACTGACCTTGTCGCCGGGGGAAAGGTTCGGCGATCCTTCGCCAGGAACATGCAGCAAGACTCCGCTATCGCGGTCCTTGATCGTATCGACAATTTCGATGTTGACACCACCTGTCGTTGTCAGCCTGCCGGTATCGCCCGGCTGGCCACCACTGGTGTAATAAAAGACCGTGCGATCGAGCGTGATACCGCCCGTACTTACGGCTGTAACCGTGGCCTCGCATTCTTTCAAGTAGGCGTTTTCGCGAAACAGTTCCTCGGTCATTTCGTCTTAATCTCCAAATTCCAGGGCCCTTTTCAACAGGGCCTTGTCGGGATTTCCCCCCGACAGGATAAGCCCGACCCTGCCGCCTGTAAATGAAGCGCGTCGTTGCAGAAGAGCCGCCAGTGGTGCCGCACCTGCGCCTTCGGCAAGATTATGCGTGTCGGTAAAGTAATGCGCCATAGCGGCAAGGATTTCATCCTCGCTGAGAGTGATGATATCGGCGGCCCCATCAAGGATTGTTTCCAGCGCCAGCTCGTTCGGCGAGCGGCAGGCAACACCGTCGGCCAAGGTGTCGGCACTTTCCGTGCTGACCACCCGGCCTTCCTTGAAAGACAAAGAATAAGCCGGGGCGTTTTGCGCGACGACACCGTAAATTTTCGTCTTAAGGCCCAACGCATTGCGCGCCTGGATCAGCGAGCAGATTCCCGAGCCCATGCCGAGCGCGACAAAGACCGCGTCCAGGTCAGGTTGGCTGCGGAAAAATTCAAGGCCGTAAGAAGCAACACCGGCAACCAGCCAGGGATGGAACGACGGCACCATATGCAGGCCTTTGCTGACAGCCAGGGTCTGGGCGTGTTCGGCGGCTTCCTGAAAGTCTTCACCGTATTCAATCAGTTCGACACCCAAGGCCCGCATGGCACTGTTCTTTTCCGGATTGTTAGCAAAAGGCACCAGGATCGTCGCACGCATACCGGTGACCCCTGCGGCGAAGCCGATGCTCTGGCCATGATTGCCGCGGGTCGCCGAAATGACCCCGGAAATACAGGGCTGCTCTTCTTTCAGTCGCTGCATGTAATTAAGCCCGCCACGCACCTTGAAGGCACCGGTCGGGGTATGGTTTTCGTGCTTGACCCAAACCTCGCAACCAGCCCTTTGCGCCAACAGCGGCCAGGCGTATTGCGGTGTCGGCGCCATGTGGCGGTAGACCAGTTTGGCTGCTTGTTCCAGTTCTTCGAGCGAAAGTGACAAAGTCATAGTGTTATCGTTCCTTCGAGAAAATGAATTGTCCGACCCGCAAGCTTTACCCTGCTCCCGGCGTCCTCGCAATAAAGGGTTCCGCCACGGCTTGAGAGTTGTCGCGCCAGCAATGTTTTTTTGCCCAATCGCGCCGACCAGTAAGGCACCAATTGGCAATGGGCAGAGCCTGTCACCGGGTCTTCATCGATGCCCGCGCCGGGAGCGAAAAAGCGCGAGACGAAATCGCAATCGTCGCCGGGGGCGGTGACGATCAATTCACCTTTGTCCACATTGGCCGTGATAAAGCCGATATCAGGCTGAAGCTTTCTGACCTGTTCGGCATTGGCCAGGACGACCATATGATACTGGCTGGAGGTAAAGGCTTGCTCGATTTCTGCACCGATGGCTTCGGCCAGCCCGGTCGGCGTTTCAGTCGGCTGGTTTTCGACAGCCGGGAAATCCATGGACAGGCGTTCACCGTCACGTTTAACGAACAGGTCGCCGCTGCGGGTGGAAAAACGCACCTCCTGGCAGTCGGGCTCCAAAGTGTTGAGCACCACATGGGCCGAGGCCAGCGTCGCATGGCCGCACAGGTCCATCTCGCAGGCCGGGGTGAACCAGCGCAGATCGTATGCGCCGTTGCCACCGACCACAAAGGCCGTCTCCGATAGATTGTTCTCAAGGGCGATTGATTGCATGACCTCATCACCGAGCCACTCATCAAGCAAGCAAATCGCCGCCGGATTGCCGCTGAAGGAGCGTTCGGCAAATGCGTCGATCTGATAAAGTGGAATTTTCATGATTTTCTCCTTTGTGAAATAGCGATACCGGCAACGATGACAACGCCGGACAGCAACAGCGGGACGCTTAAAATTTCATCGAACAAAAGAACGGCTAACGTCAAGCTAATGATCGGCATGGAAAACTGAACCGGCGCCATCCGCACGATGCCGCCCTTCGATAATGCCCAGTACCAGGCCAGGAATGCGAGGATCGACGAACACGTCGCCTGATAGGCAACCGCCGCATAACTGCTCATGGGTACCCGCGCCCAATCGGTGTCGCCGTGAAAGATGATGAGCACCGGCAACAACACCAGCGCCCCTAACGAAAGCCCCCAGAAGGTCGCCGCCTGACTGCCGATTTTCATCGATAGTCGCGCCCCGGCAACATAGCCCAGCCCGGAACCGATCGACGAGAGCAGACACAACAGATCACCCCACAGGGTCACCCCGTCACCGCCGTCGCCACGCAACCCGATCAGCATGGTGACGCCGGCGAACGCCACCGCCACCCCAACCATCCATAACCGCCCCGGAATGCGGCGTTCGGCGATGGCACCGAAAAGGCCGGTGAAAATGGGGATGGCGGCGTTGATCAAGGCCGCATGAGCGGTCGATGTCTGCTTGACGCCGAAACTGAAGAACAGCGGAAAGATGACAAAAACACCGAGCACCATCAGCCCCAGCAACCCCCATTCCCGCAGGCTGCCCGGCAGGGCCATATGACGATGACTGCCCGGCAGGGCCATATGACGGACAATGGCGAAGGGCAAGACGATTGTGCCGGCCAGGATTGTCCGCAACACACCGGCACTGACCGGATCGATACCCATGACGACGAATTTGGTCGCCGCCGGGGTGCCGCCCCAAATCAGGATAGCGAAGGCCGCAGCGGCGTAAGCGGCAGGCAGGATGCTTTTCGCGCCACCCTGCCCTACCGCCACGTTCTCCGAGATGGCCACGGGATCAGGCCCGCCAGAACGGTTTATTGATTTCCCGCAAGATCTGGGCACGGCTGAGACCACAGTCGCGCAACAGATGGACATCAATATCTCTCAAGGCAGTTCGTTGTGTGTTGCGGCGTTGCCAGGCTGTAAAAATCTCAACAATCCGGGCCAAATCAGACAACAGAAGCCTCACACCCGTTGAAGTCCATGATTTCCAACTTTCCGAGGCATCGGAACCAGCCATCTGCACGGGCATTGCATCGATACAATCACGCCTTAACATCATGAGAATTCCTTATAAATACAAGGCTGGAACACAATTGTTCCTATATTTTTGTTTTATATTGACAGATTGTTTCCGGTCAATGTAATCATTGTCACCATGACAATTTCAAAAGCAAGCATTTCAGGGCGCAGTGGGCCGAAGTACCTGGCCATCGCCGCCGCCATCGCCGAAGCCATCGCCGAGGGCACACTTGCGTCCGGGGAAAAACTGCCGCCGCAACGCAATCTCGCCTACGACATAGGGGTGACGTTGGGCACCGTGACCCGCGCTTATGATGAGATCAAACGCCGCGGCCTGGTCGACGGCGAGGTCGGCCGCGGCACCTTCGTGTTGCCCCGGGATGGCAAAAAATCAGAATTATTTTTTCGCCCCAGACCCTCAGACAACAACCTGATCGACTTTACCCACGCCACCCCCATAAGCGGGCGCGCTGGCGCAGCGCTGGGTCGAACCCTTGCCGATCTGGCCTTGGAAACGGACCTGAACTCACTGATGGATTATCAGGTTCTCGGCGGACGCTGGGAACATTTAAAGGCCGGTGAAACCTGGCTGCGTCAAGGCGGAATCGATGCCAGCGCCGAGCGCATCACCATGACCAGTGGTGCCCAACACGGCATCCTGATCTCGCTTATGGCGCTCACCCAACCGGGCGACACCGTCCTTGCCGAAGAACTGTCCTACCCCGGCTTCATCCATGCCGTCCGGCAACTGGGCCTAAAGCTGGAACCTGTGGCCATGGACGCAGAGGGCCTTATCCCCGATGCCCTTGAGGAAGCAGCCCGGCGCACCGGCGCGAAAACGTTGTATTGCATTCCCAACATTCAGAACCCGACGGCCCGCAGCATGTCCGAACAACGGGTGCGCGACATCGCCGAGCGGGCCCGCTCCTTAAATTTACGGGTTATGGAAGACGATGTCTGGGGTCGCTTAAGCGACCGCCTGGCCCCGCCGCTGATCGAATTCATCCCCGAACGGGTGTTTCACATCACCAGCCTGTCGAAGGCCATGGCCGGGGGATTGCGTGTCGGTTACGTGCTGTCGCCTTTGGACGCCGTCGAACAACTGCGCACCGCCGTGCGCTTAAGCAACTGGATGACGCCGCCACTGATGGCCGAAATCGCCCGCCGCTGGATTGAGGACGGCACCGGCAAGGAGTTGACGGACTGGCAACGTCACGCCACCCGCGCGCGCCTTGAGCATGCCATAAAAGCCTTCGCAGGCCAGACCATCGCCTACCACCCTGCTGGCCACTTCATCTGGCTGGAACTACCCCTGCCCTGGCGCGCCGCCGACTTCAAAGCGGCCGCCGAAATCCGCGGCGTGTTGGTTCCATCGGCGGAAAGTTTTATCGTTGGCCGTCAGGCCGCCCCTCACGCCATCCGTATCGGCACCCATAAATCGGCTGACGATACCGCCAATAAGGGCATTGACATCCTCGCCGATATCCTTAATTCACCGACCAGCATCTGCCAGTCGGTGGTTTAATTTCTAAAAGACACATTTATTTAAATAGGGGATGTCGATGCTTTCGGCTTTGTTATGGTTTTCGTTGTTTGTCGCCTTCGTCGTCGGCGCCATGGTCTTGCGCGAGCATGTGCGTAACGACAAGGGACTGCGTGCGTTGTACGAGCGCGTGTTCAAAGACCGCCTCGATATTGTCAAGAAGATCGTGATTTACGGCACCATCATTCTCTGGGTCGGCATTTGGCTGGCCACAAGAGGTGATGAGAAGGCCAGTGTCGGTACTCTGCTGAAGGAAATTTCAAATTCATGGGACAAACCGGAAAGTCAAACCCCACCGCCGACACAAGAACAATAGCGCGATTTTTCTTAAAGGTTATGACCGTGATTGAGCGGCCCGTGGCCGTGGCCGTAGCCGGGTGCGGTGCGAATCGCTTCCCAGACGTAAGCCCGGGCGCGTTCGACGCTATCGCGGATGCTTAAGTTCTGGGCCAGTCCGGTGGCGATGGCCGAAGCCAGCGTGCAGCCGGTGCCGTGGGTATGACGGGTATCGAGGCGCGGCGACGAGAAGACCTCAACCAGTGCGCCGTCTTCGAACAACAAATCGGTGACGGTGTTGACATGATCGCCGCCGCTCATATGGCCGCCCTTCATCAGCACGGCGCGCGCGCCTAAACCCGACAGCACTTTCGCGGCCTCCTCGGCGGTCTTGCGGTCGGTTATGGAAATGCCGCTCAAGGCCTCGGCTTCCGGCACGTTCGGGGTCAGCACATGGGCCAATGGAAGTAGGCGCTGTTTCATCGCGCCGATGGCCTCGTCCTGCAACAAGGTGGCTCCGCCCTTGGCGACCATCACCGGGTCGACGACGATGGGAATGTCCAGAGATCGAAGAATATCGGCGACGGTAGCGATCACCGCCGATGAATGCAGCATGCCGGTCTTGATGGCGTCGGCCCCTAAATCGTCAAGCACGACGCGCATTTGTTCTGCGATGAAATCCGTCGGCACTTCGTGGATGGCGGTGACGCCTTTGGTGTTTTGGGCAGTTAGGGCGGTCAGCGCCGTCATTGCGTAACCGCCCAAGGCCGTGACCGTTTTGATATCGGCCTGAATACCGGCACCGCCGCCAGAATCCGAACCGGCAATGATCAGTACCCTGCCCTGCATGATTATCCGGCAGCCTTCTCGACGGCGTCAACGATATCACCGACAACGCTGCTGATCAGATCCACATCCTTGCCCTCGGCCATGACCCGGATCAACGGTTCGGTGCCGGATTTGCGAATAAGCAAGCGACCAGTCCCGCAAAGTCTTTGCTCACCCGTGGCGATGGATTGTTTGACGGCGGCGGCTTGCAACGGCTCGCCGCCATTATAGCGGACGTTACGCAGAAGTTGCGGCAGGGGAATGAACGGGCGACACGAGAAACTGGCTGGCCTGCCGTCTTCGATGACCACCGCCAGCACTTGCAGGGCGGCGACCAAGCCATCGCCGGTCGAGCCGTAATCACCAAGCACGATATGGCCGGATTGTTCGCCGCCAATGTTGAAACCATGCTCGAGCATGTGCTCGACCACATAACGGTCACCGACCTGGGTACGGGTCAGGCTCAGGCCAATACCGGAAAGGTATTGCTCCAGCCCCAGATTGGACATCACGGTGGCGACAATGCCGCCGCCCCTAAGCTGCCCGTCTTGCGCCCACTTGGCGGCAATCAGAGCCATCAGTTGATCGCCATCAATCAGGGCACCGGCTTCATCGACGATCAAGACCCTGTCGGCGTCGCCATCGAGGGCGATGCCGATGTCGGCACCGTGGGCGACGACGGCACTGCACAGGGCCTCAGGATAGGTCGAGCCGCAACCCTTGTTGATATTGAAGCCGTCCGGCTCAACGCCGATCGGAATGACCTCCGCACCGAGTTCCCACAACACTTCTGGGGCGACCTTGTAGGCCGCACCGTTGGCGCAATCGACGACGATCTTCAGGCCATCCAGGGTCAGGCCTTTGGGGAACGTGCGTTTGACGTGTTCGGAATAACGGCCCTGCGCATCGTCCAGGCGTTTGGCCTTGCCCAGCTTTGCCGGGTCGGCCAGGAAGCCGCTCATATCTCCGTCGATGAGCGTCTCGATTTTCGCCTCGACCGCGTCGGACAGCTTAAAGCCGTCCGGCCCGAACAACTTGATACCATTATCGCCGAAGGGATTGTGAGAGGCTGAAATCATGACCCCCAAATCGGCGCGCAGCGTTCGCGTCAACATGGCCACGGCGGGCGTCGGCATCGGGCCAACCAGAATCACGTCCATGCCCATAGAGACAAACCCCGAGGTCAGAGCCGGTTCGATCATGTAACCGGACAGCCGGGTATCCTTGCCGATAACGACCCGGTGGCGGTGATCGCCACGGGTGAAATGCGCGGCCGCTGCCATGCCTACCTTAAGCGCCGTTTCGGCGGTCATCGGCTCGGTATTGGCGGTGCCGCGAATGCCGTCGGTGCCAAACAGTTTTCTATTCATATTGATAAAACGTGTCCCTTCGAAACAGAGCTTCCTTGTAGGACAGTTTAAACAGTGTGGGAATTAACTTTTCGTTTCAGCTTGTTGCAAGGCGGCTTTTATCTGACGACGGTTACCGAACATTTCGCGTGGCGAACAATACGCGCGGCGTTGGGGCCAAGCAGGAAATCCTTCAAATCATCGCGTCCAGAGGTGACAACGATCATATCGGCATTAATTTTACCGGCCATGTTGAGAACGACCTCATAAACCGTGCCTTCGCCGACGATGCATTGGGTTCTGACGTCACTGGGAACATTGGTTTTGAGGAATTCTTTCAATGTGGCGAGAACTTTTTCACAGACTTCCTTGTCGTACCCCTTGGGAAAAAACTGGCCGACAATGGACATGCCAAAGCTTGGCACCACTGTCATCACATGCAGAGTTCCGCCGGACGCGCCGACAAAGTCCAAAGCCACGGGAAGCGCCTTGGCCCAGGATCCTTCGTCGTTCAGGTCGATCGCAAGCAAGATATCTTTAAACATGATCGCCCCCCTAAGCCAGTGCTTCGGCGCGCAAACGCCGACGCTGTATGACAATGACAAAACATAAAAGCAGGATAGCCGGAATGAAGAATAATTCCTTGTCCACCCGTTCGGTCGGGACTTCAAGGCGTATAATTTGCACCGGCTCATCGGCATAAAAATCAAACGCCAGCATGATCCGCGACAGTGCCGTACTGGGCATTGGCTCTTCCAGAATCGCCCGGTCGCCATCAATATTGACCGTTATTCCCGCTGCGGTCATCAGCCGCGTATCACCATCACCAAGCGCCCCCAGGGGCACCAGAACGGTCGTTGTCGTCATGTCGCCATAGCGGCTATCGGGGCCGCTAACGACCATCCGCACGCTTCCATCCGCCGGCGCCTGCCCGGCCACCGACACGATCTGGGTACCGGAAAGATAATCGTAGGGAGGGCTGACTTGATCGAGCCAATAACCCGGCCTGAACATGGTGAATGCGATCAGCAGCAAGGCTGCCGATTCCCACAGCTTATTACGCACAAACATATATTGTTGGGTGGCCGCCGCGAACGTCAGCATGGCGACAAGCGCAACCGCGAAGACAAACACCGCTTTGAGCGGGCCGACATTGATCAACAGCAAATCGGTGTTGAAGATGAACAGGAACGGTAAGATCGCGGTGCGAATGTCATACATGAAGCCCTGAATACCGGTGCGGATCGGGTCGCCCCCCGAAATGGCAGACGCCGCGAACGCCGCCAGGCCCACCGGTGGCGTATCGTCGGCGAGGATGCCAAAGTAAAAGACAAACATGTGCACGGCAATCAGCGGCACGATCAAGCCGGACTGTGCGCCCACCGAGATAATGACCGGAGCCATCAAACTGGACACGACGATATAATTCGCCGTGGTCGGCAAGCCCATGCCCAGGACAAGGCTGAGTATGGCGACCAGGAACAGCATCAGCATCAAACTTCCGCCGGACAGGAACTCGACGAACTCTCCCATGATCTGGTGCGCACCAGTCAGCGATATGGTACCGACGATGATACCCGCAGCACCCGTGGCGACGGCGATGCCGATCATATTGCGTGCCCCTGCGACCATGCCATCGATAAACTGGCTCCAGCCATGCTTGACGCCACCCATATAATCATGATCGTTGCGCAGGAAGCCTTTCAGGCTGTGTTGGGTCAGGGCGATGAAGATCATGCCCATGGTCGCCCAGAACGCCGACAGGCCCGGCGAGAAGCGCTCGATCATCAGGCACCATACCAGCACGACAATCGGCAGCAGATAATACAGGCCGGTTTTAACCGTCGGCCCAAGTTCCGGCGTGCACAGCATTGGTTTGGCCAAATCATCGGGATCCAGATCGGGAAGCCGCGAAGCAACCTTGGCAAGGCCGACGTATGCCACCAGAAACAGCGCCATCGCAGCGTAGATGGTTGCCTCGCCAAAGACGCCCTTGGTCCAGCCCAGGCCGTAATAAATCGCCCCCCCCAAACCGGCAACAACGAGGAACCCCAGAAGAGCGTTGGCAATGCGTTTCAAAATAGACTGCACGGGACCACTGCGCGGCAAGCCTTCAAGGCCAAGTTTCATGGCCTCAAGGTGGACGATGTAAAGCAGGGCAATGTAGGAAATCAGGGCCGGTAGAAATGCGTGGCGGATGACGTCCATATAACTGACGCCGACATATTCAATCATCAAAAATGCGGCCGCACCCATGACCGGCGGCGTTAGCTGACCGTTGGTGCTCGAGGCGACCTCAACGGCACCGGCTTTCTCGGCTGTGAAGCCGGTGCGTTTCATAAGCGGAATGGTGAAGGTGCCCGTGGTTACCGTATTGGCGATAGAGGAACCCGAAATCATCCCCGTCATCGCCGAAGACAGCACGGCCGCCTTGGCCGGGCCACCCCGGTAATGACCCAGCAGCGCTAACGAGGTTTTGATGAAATAAGCGCCAGCACCGGCCTTCTCAAGGATTGAACCGAACAGCACGAACAAGAAAATCATCGACGCTGAAACCCCAAGGGCGACGCCGAAAACGCCTTCGGTCTGCATCCAGTAATGGCCAAGCGCCTTGGAATATGACGCGCCCTTCCACTGGATGACTTCGGGCAGCGCTGTGCTATGGCCGAAAAAGACATACATCATGAATACCGACGCGACCACCACCAGGGGCAGTCCCAGTGCGCGATATGTTGAAATCAACAACACCGTCATACCGATTGCCGAAATGGTCAAATCTGTCTGGGTCCAAAGACCGGGACGCATTGCAATTTCGTTCTTGAAAATTGGCATATACAGACACACCGCCACACCGGCAGCAGCCAAAACCCAGTCGTACCAAGGAATGGTGAGCCTGGGCGAGGACTTAAACAATGGGAACGCCGTGGCCGCCAGAAACAGGGCGAAGGCCAAATGAGTGGCGCGGGCCTCATCGGAATTAAACGTTACATTGACGCCGATGACGCGAGTCAGCCAAAACGGCACGTTGGAGGAGATGTAAACCTGAAAAAATGACCAGGCCAAAGGAACCAGGACCAACATCTTGCCAGGCAAGCCTGAGGGGTTGCGCGCACCGGTGTCGTTTTCGGCAACCATATCTTCTACTGAGGACACCATGTTGTCGGATGCAGATGCAGATTCGGTTTCCTGAGCCATCGTCCCCCCCTGGGAATAACAAAACAAATATTAAAAAACCGCCGGGGCTATTTTTAGCTCCCGGCGGCGTATCATTTTAGTTCTTTATTTCATCAGGCCCAATTCTTTGTAGGCCTTGATGGCACCTGGATGCAACGGCGCGGACAAGCCGTCGCTAACCATGGTTTTCGGGTCCAGCATAGCAAACGCCGGATGCAGTTTACGGAACTCCTCGATGTTGACCATCGTTTCCTTGGCAACGATGTAAGCGACATCGTCCGGCACATCGGCAGAGGTCACAAACGTTGCGCCGACACCAAATGTGGTGATGTCGTTTGGCGTACCGGTGTACATCCCGCCGGGAATAACGGCGACACGGTAATAGGCGTTATCCTTGACAAGCTTATCAATCGGAGCCCCGGCAACATCCACCAGCCTAACGTCGCAGGACGTGGTCGCTTCCTTGATGGCAGCGGCCGGATGACCGATGGTGTAGATCATGGCGTCGATCTTGTTGTCACAAATCGCGGCCGCCATTTCCGAGCCCTTGAGTTCGGAAGCCAGGGCGAAATCGCTGGTTTTCATGCCAAAGGCGTCCATAACGACTTCCATGGTGGCGCGTTGGCCGGAACCGGGGTTGCCGATGTTGACGCGCTTGCCCTTCAGGCCCTCAAAGCTCTTGATGCCGGAATCGCCCCGCACGAGCAAGGTGAACGGTTCGGGATGAACGGAGAACATGGCGCGCAGTTTCGTGAACGCACCGGCATCAGCGAATTTGGAGGTGCCGTGAAAGGCATGATACTGCCAATCGGATTGGGCGACGCCGAATTCAAGCTCACCTGAGCGGACATTGTTAATATTGTAAACCGAACCACCCGTGCTTTCCGCCGAACAGCGAATGCCGTGTTCTTTGCGTTTCTTGTTGACCAAACGGCAGATAGCGCCGCCGGTTGGATAGTAAACGCCAGTTACCCCACCGGTGCCGATGGAAACAAATTTTTGTTCCGCCGCCGCAGGTGTTGGCGCAACGGAAAACGAAATCGCCGTCACAACGGCGGCTGCCGTCAACATGCTTCCCTTAAGTAGATTATTCATAAATTATCTCCCCACTCTTGTTTTGAGTTATTAAAAAACTGGATTCATTTGATGGATATTTCACGCACACACATGAAAGTTGATACCGTATACAGTCCTTGCTGGCTGCTTTATTCCGGCATTTTCACCTTCCAAAATCAAACCCATAACCAACGAGCCTGATAGTCACGGCACGTATTGAAGCAAACAACACGACACCATCCATCTTCCGTTCAACCGGGAAAGAATTGTTTGGGGCCGGGAGATTGCGACTCGACAGCATAACGGCACCTAGCCGTTATACCGACCATTCATGATACAAATGTTTTCAAATGATACAAGCCAGTATTTTGACAGCGAAAGCTCACGAAGTAACAAAAAAACTTGGCGTAAAAGATTACTTTTCGATGGCCTGCCAGACATCCAGTGCCTGGCGGGTTTCAGCGACGTCGTGGACGCGCAGGATGGCCGCTCCGCGGGCGACACCCGACAGACCAGCCGCCAGCGATCCGGCAAGGCGCCGGGCGGCAACATCTTGTCCCGATAAATGGCCGATAAAGCTTTTTCGTGAGACGCCGAGAACCAACGGACAGCCAAGACTGCTGAAGGCGTCCAGATTGCGCAACAGCACCAGATTGTGCTCAAGGGTTTTACCGAAACCAATGCCGGGATCGATGGCGATCCGCGTCATGGCGATACCGGCATCCAGGCAGGCCGTGATACGATCTGACAGATAATCCCGGACCTCGCTAACAACATCGCCGTAGACCGGCCCGTCCTGCATGTCTTGCGGCGCGCCGCGCATGTGCATGAGCACAACCGAGGCATTTGATGAAGCAACCACGCCGAGGGATTGCGAGTCTCCCTGGAGAGCACTGACGTCGTTTATGATGGTCGCCCCTGCGGCAATGGCTGCGGCCATGACCGGGGCGTGACGGGTATCGACGGAAACGCAAAGCCCCTGCCCGGCCAGGGCTTCGATGACCGGAATAACGCGCTTGAGTTCTTCATCGAGGGAAACCGGTTTGGCACCGGGCCGGGTCGACTCGCCGCCAATGTCAAGAATATCAGCGCCGTCCCGGGCCAACGCGCGGCCATGCGCGATAGCCCGCTGGGCATCCGGCGTATTGCCGCCATCGGAAAAACTATCCGGCGTGACATTGACGACACCAAGAATCAGGGGTCGATCAAGGGACAGCCCGGCAAAGGTGGAGATGCTGGACAAGGCCGAAGCGTCAGTTTCCGGGCAGCGGTTCAACGCCGCCGATGCCGCCTTTCGGCTTACTATTGCCTTTCGGCCCACTGCTTGGAACCGAAGACGTCTTGCCGCCGTCGGTCGGATCGTCGTCGAGATCGGGACGCAGGATTTTCTCGCCGTTTAAAAGCGCATTGACCTCGTCTCCGGTCAGGGTCTCGTATTCAAGCAGCGCCTGGGCGATCATCTCCAACTCATCATCATGGTCGGTGAGAATCTTGCGGGCCTGGGATTCGGCTTCAACAATCAGGCGACTGACCTCTGAGTCGATGATCTGATGGGTATGATCGGAGACATTCTTGTGCTGGGTTACCGACCGACCGAGGAAAATTTCCTCCTCGTTTTCGCTGTAGCGCTGCGGCCCCAGTTTTTCACTGAAACCGTATTCGGTGACCATGCGGCGGGCCATTTCGGTGGCCTGCTGGATATCGTTGCCGGCACCGGTGGTGATGTTTTCAGGGCCAAAAGTCAGTTCCTCGGCGACACGGCCACCGAACATCATCGCCAGTTTCGATTCAAGTTCCAGCTTGGAGTAGGTGTAACGGTCGCGCTCGGGCAGCGACATGGTAACGCCCAACGCCCGTCCACGCGGAATGATCGTGACCTTGTGCAGCGGGTCGTGCTTGGGCACATGAATGCCGACAAGGGCGTGACCGGCTTCGTGGTAGGCGGTCAGCTTTTTCTCTTCAAGGGTCATCACCATCGAGCGCCGCTCAGTACCCATCATGATCTTGTCCTTGGCGGCTTCGAATTCGGCCATGGTGACGACGCGCTTCGACGCGCGGGCGGCATGCAAGGCCGCTTCATTGACCAGATTGGCCAGATCGGCACCGGAAAATCCAGGTGTGCCACGGGCGATAACGCGGGCATCCACATCGGGAGCCAATGGCACCTTCTGCATGTGGACTTTAAGAATTTTCTCGCGACCAACGATGTCCGGATTGGGTACTGTCACCTGACGGTCGAAACGACCGGGGCGCAGCAATGCCGGGTCGAGAACGTCCGGACGGTTTGTCGCGGCGACCAGGATCACACCTTCGCTCGACTCGAAACCATCCATTTCGACCAGCAACTGGTTCAACGTCTGCTCGCGTTCGTCATTGCCGCCGCCAAGACCGGCACCGCGATGGCGTCCGACGGCGTCAAGCTCGTCAATGAAAATGATGCACGGGGCGTTCTTCTTGCCCTGTTCGAACATGTCACGGACACGCGAGGCACCGACACCGACGAACATTTCGACGAAATCGGAACCGGAAATAGAGAAGAACGGCACGTTGGCCTCGCCAGCGATGGCGCGGGCGAGCAACGTCTTGCCGGTACCCGGAGGGCCAATCAGCAGACAGCCTTTGGGAATTTTTCCGCCCAGGCGCTGATAGCGCTGCGGGTTTTTCAGGAAGTCGACGACTTCCTCGACTTCCTGCTTGGCTTCTTCAATACCGGCGACGTCATCGAACGTCACCCGGCCAGAGGTTTCGGTAAGCAACCGGGCTTTCGATTTGCCAAAGCCCATGGCCTTGCCGGTGCCACCTTGCATCTGGCGCATGAAGAAAATCCAGACACCAATCAGCAGCAACATCGGGAACCAGGAAATAAGAATCCCCCACAGCGTTGGCGATCCGTCCTCGGAAGGCTGGGCGGTGATCCGCACGCCCTTTTTGCCAAGCTTATCAATCAGCGAAGGATCATTGGGCGTATAGGTGGCGAAATTGCGGCCATCCCGATAGTGGCCAATGACATTGTTGCCCTTGATGGTGACATCACGGACTTCACCACTGTCAACAGAGACGAGGAAGTCGGAAAAAGCCAGAGACGTCTGCGGACCACGCTGGGTCGTCGAACCCTGAAACAGATTGAACAGGGCGAACACCAGCAGGCCAATAACGACCCATAAAGCCAGATTCCTGGAAAAATTCACAATTACTTCCTCTCGGTAAAAAACAAAACATTGCCAACCAGCGCCATTTTATACGGTTATATGTTCATAACATAATGATCGAAATTCAATTCGCAACAAGAAAGCCCGTTCCGGACAAGGTTTGTCGGGGATGAAAGAGCGCCGCGCTAAACCCGGCGGCGGCGTCAGGCACTCCGTCACGGCGATAATTCAGGTGCGCCACGGCAAGGACGCCCGCCCCATCGACCAATGCCGGCAGAGTCAACCTGACCGCTGCAGGCATACTGACGGCCCGCATTTGCGGTTCCTGGGCAAGCAATTTTGCCCACCCGTCACGGCCCAGGGGTTGCAGGCTAGTATCTTGAAATAATGCGTTTTTCGGCCCCCGCAGGCGCAGGCGGAAACGATCGTCCCAGTCTAATTCGATGGCTGCATTGACCGGCAGGGCGACCGGCAGGGCGCGCCCTTCGCGGCAGATCAGGAAGCCCGCCAGCGCCGCGCCGCCTTTTAACGGCAGCGCCCGGCAACGCCCCAGCGTTGCCCCTTTCCAGCCTGCCGCCCCGTCCTTGAAGGCGGTTTTCATTTTTTCGTGAAGGCGCTCCAATTTGACCAATCGCGGCTGATATTGCCCGCCACCGACACAAAGCAACACACGGGCAAGGGCGCGCAGGGAAATTTCATCAGGGGCCGAAAAAAGCGCCGCCCCATCCATATGAGCGTAACCGGCGGGATGCAGGGAACAACATCCGGCCAGCAAGCGCGAGGCGCTGGCCTCTAAGGCGACACGGGCGCGGGCCATACGCGCGGCGGTCTCGCTTAAGGAAGCGGCAGTGATCCCGGCGGCGACAAATTGGGGAAATGATTGGCGGATACGAATGCGCTCAAAGACCGGATTGTCGTTCGAAGGGTCTTCCAGCCACGGCTGACAGGCGGCCTCCAGGGTTGCCCGAAGACGCGCCTTGGGAACACTCAACAAGGGACGCAAAAGACGCATGGCCGGTTTCTCGACAATGGCTGCCATCGCCGCCAGTCCATCGACGCCGCTGGCGTTGTTCAGGCGCAGCAGGAAGGTTTCTGCCTGATCCTCCTGATGGTGGCCGAGCAGCAAATGCAGAACCCGATTGCGACGACACCAATCAGCCAAAAGATCATAGCGGGCGGCGCGGGCGGTTGCCTGCAGTGCTGATTGGGGTTTGCTCCCGGTCCAGGTCAGCCGGTGATGGTCGATGCCATGCTGCCCAAGCCAGCCTGCGACCCGGTCAATTTCCGCCTCCGAACCCGGTCGCAAGCCGTGATCGACGCTGAGCGCGCTTAATGTGCCGCCCAGACGCCGCACCCAGTGCGCGGCAAGCAGGGTCAGGGCCATGGAATCGGCACCGCCAGAGACGGCAACGGCAACATGGGGGGACGCCTCAAACGGCCCCATGGTCGCCATCAGACGGGCCATTTCGGATTCACCTAGCGGTTTTGTCATTCGCTGAAAATTCTACTCGCAACCGATCTTCTTGCTCTCGAAAGTCACCTTGGAAAGAATTCTGCCCGGCGCGTCCGGGAAATCCTTGAGCAATTTTCCGAACGAGGCGCAGGCCTCTTGCTTTTTGTCCAGATTGGACATGGACATTCCAAGCTTCAACAACATGTCAGGTGCCTTGGGACCGGTGGGGGCAGCCTGATATCCGGCGACAAAGGCTTCCGCCGCCTGCACGTATTGGCGGCGAACATAGAAACTTTCGGCCAACCAGTACCGCGCATTGCCGGCAAGCGGATCATCCGGGTGGCTTTCCAGGAATTCAGCAAGGGCGATTTCTGCCTCGTCGTAGTTGGTCTTGCGGAGCAAGCTGAAGGCGTAGTCATAGCGCTCCTTGGGGGTCCCTTCGGGCAGGACGCCACGGGCTGCGGGCAGCGCATCGGCGGTCACGCCACTGGTCACCGAATCATCGACGGGAGCAGGAGTCCCGTTTTGCTGCCCCTCGTCCTGAGGGGCAATGGCGGCGACGTCGCTTTGCGAGATCATCCCCAAGACGCCGGGTTGACCGGCTCCCGGCACGACCTTTTGCACCCCTGGCGGAGACGGGGCGGCGCGAACCTGCGGGTTTGCCCGCACGGCCCCGCCTTCAAGGGCGCTGAGACGGTAATCAAGATCGGCGATCAACTTGTCGAGACGCAGGCCAAATTGTTCGGCCAGATTGGCGACGGTTTCCACCTTGCCCGTGACGGCGCGCAATTCATCTTCCAGTGCGCTTAAGCGGACGGCGATGCGGGCCGCCGCCGACGTCCCCCCTTCGGCGCTTTGGTCCCCACCACCACCGTTGGCAACCTGGATATTGAGGGTTTTGATATCGCGTTCCAAACGCTGCAGGCGATCGAGGATCGGCGTCAGGTCGCGACTTTGGGCAATGGCCGGGGCAGTTGAGGCAAGGCCAACCGCTGCAACTAGAAGGGCCAACATTAACTTTGCCGACAACTTCGATCCGATAAGATTTAGAAATTCCATATTCAATATTCGACCATTGTTTTCGAGAGCAGGAAGCAACGCAGACTGACGTGCCTTTTTGGCGAAAATAGGGCGCTTACCATACGGTAAGCGCCCTATCTAAATAAACCGGCATCAGAAGACTCGAAAGCCCTGGCCCGTATTACCTGATCGTCGTAACCGAACGGCGGTTCTGAGCCCAGGCTGCTTCGTTGGAGCCAAGGGCGACCGGACGTTCTTTACCGTAGGAAATGGTCCGGATGCGATCGGCAGCAACGCCGAGGGCAACCAGATAGTCCTTAGCCGAATTAGCCCGGCGTTCACCGAGGGCGAGGTTGTACTCGCGGGTGCCGCGTTCATCGGCATGGCCTTCGACGGTGACCGTGATAAGACGGTACTTCTTCAGCCAGATTGCCTGCTTCTCAAGGACACGGCGAGATTCGGAGCCGAGGCTGTATTTGTCAAAATCGAAAAATACGCGGTCACCAACGTTGACAACCAGATCTTCCTGGCTACCCATTTTCGGTCCCATCGGGGCCATCGGAGCCATCGTAGCCGCAGACGTTGTGGCGCTGGGGCTAGCCATAGAGCCGCCTGTGCCGCTGCTAGCCGCTTCTTCTTTTGGCGCAGTTTCGCAAGCCGCCACAAGGGCTACTACCGCAATCATGCCCAGGATGTTAAAGCGCATTTAAATTCTCCCTCGTCGGAGCGTTTAGAAAAAAGTGCCAGTGACGAACTGTCTAAACCAAAACGCCACTGTATGAATACCGTCGATTACTACTCTAAGCCTTTGTCTTAAAGAGTAAAAAGTCGAAATCCAAGGCTTTTTTTCACAAAAGCCTTAATGTATCTAAAATATAACCCAACCCGGCTTAAGGAATCAAGGGCGACCATGCCGGATCGGAGGCATCCAGAGGGGTTATCACCTGACGCTCGTTGTGACCGGTTAAGTCTATGGAATACAACCGCGATTTGCCGCCGCTGCCATCTTTTTCCGTGCGTTCCTGGCGGAAGAACATCAGCACCCTGCCGTTCGGTGCCCAGGTTGGTGCCTCGACCAGAAAATCTTCTGCCAGCAATCGCTCGCCTGTGCCATCGGGCCGCATGACGCCGATAAAGAATCTGCCGCCGGTAAACTTTGTAAAGGCGATAAGATCGCCGCGCGGCGACCACACCGGCGTCGCATACCGACCCTTACCGTAAGAGATTCGCTTGACGTTGCCGCCGTTGGCTTCCATCACATAGATCTGCTGTGAGCCGCCACGATCCGAATTAAAGGTGATGAACTTGCCATCAGGAGAATAGCTGGGCGAAGTGTCGATTGCGGAATGATTGGTCAGCCGCTTAACCGTCCGGGTGCGCAAGTCCATCGTGTAGATTTCGGAATTACCATCCTTGGCCATACTCATAATGACTTTATTGCCATCGGCTGAAAAACGCGGCGCGAAGGTCATCCCCGGAAAATCACCGAGCACTTCCTGGCGACCGGAGTCGATGTTGAAAATATAAACCCGGGGCTGATCGCCATAGTAAGACAGGTAGGTGATTTCCTGCAGGGTCGGCGAGAACCTGGGAGTCAGCACCAGAGTGCCGCCATCGGTCAGGAAGCGATGGTTATCGCCATCCTGATCCATGATCGCCAGACGCTTGATCCGGCGATTCTGCGGCCCGGTTTCCGATATATAGACGATACGGGTATCGAAATAACCGCTTTCACCGGTGATTCGTTTGTAGATAGCGTCCGAAACAATATGAGCGACGCGCCGCCAGTTGTCGGGAACGGTAAAATAGGCAAGACCAACCATCTGCTGTTCGGCATAGACATCCCACAACCTGAATTCGACCTTGAGACGACCATCGGCCACGATCTGGGTCCGCCCCTGAACCAGCGCCTGGGCGTTGATGATCCGCCAATCACCGAATCTGGGCAGGGTATTGAGGGCTTGATTGTTTTGAATAAAGGCGCGCTTGTCCAAGGGTTTGAACAGGCCGGAGCGTTCCAGGTCGTCGGCGATAACGCGACCAATACTGCGGCCATATTCGGCTTCCGCCGTGCTCGCACCAATGAAATCAGTGACCGCAATAGGCAACGGCTCGACGGTGCCGCGCGTGATATCGATGCGAAGTTCGGCCATTGCCTGAAAAACAAAAACCACGCAAAGAACAGCCGCAAGTAGTGTCCGCCCTAAAATTATCATTCTCCGAACATCTCCTTGGGATTGAATACAAGCGTCATTGTCTTCCAGCGATCATATTTATCACGTGGTAATTTGAACGGTTGGCAGCGTCGGTTCAAGACCGCACGTAAAGCACTTTCCGCCATCGCCCGCAAGAACGGATCGGATTGCAGGCCTGTGTTTTTGATATTGGCGGCGCGCACGGTGCCATCCGTATTCATGGCAACGGCGATTTCAATAACCATATTCCCTGCGTCCTTGGCCCCGGCAGGTAAATTCCAGCACTTGGCAATCTGCTGACGAACCAAATCAATTTCACTAATAGACAAAGGCCGTGATTGATCGAAGCTGCGCTTTTTCGAGCCCAGTGCATTGGCGATCTGCTCTTCAAAAGAGGGCGTGGTATTTTTCTTTTCCTCTTTCTTTTCCTCTTTTTTCTCAGGCGGCTTTGCCGCCACCGTCGGCTGTTTCGTCAAATCCTTGAGCGTCTTCAAGACCCCGGCAAAAGCGTCGGGCGGTTTCGGTTTACGCTTCGGCTTGGTCCGAACCAACGCGTCCGGCGCTTTTGGCTTCGGTGCCTCCTTAACCACAGGCTTGGGTTCAGGCTTGGGTTCCGGTTTCGGTTTTTCCTTGGCCTTCGGTTTGGCATCGGGGGGCGGCGGCACGATGGCGACTTCTTCGGGTTCGGGTGCGGGTGCCGGGGCCGGAAGAGGCTCAGGCGCAGGCGGTGGCGCTACCTTGGCCACGGGCTTGGGTGGTTCGGGTTTGGGTTCTTCCACCACCGGCTTTTTTTCTTCTTTTGCTTTGACTTGTTCTTGCGGCGCGTTGGTAATTTCGGCGACGTCGATAATCTCGACCATGATCGGCGCTTCCATCATCACCTCGCGGCGCAAATTCGGCAGTCCCAGATAGGCCACGACGACCATCACGACATGCAGAAAAATAGAAATGGATACACCGGTACGCATTATTTCTTTTTACCTGCGGGGACGCTCAGGCGTTCGGTAATAAGCGCCACCTTCCTGTAGCCAGCGGCGTTGACCGTGCCCATAACTTCCATCACCCGCCCGTAGCTGATCGCCTTGTCGCCACGCACGAAGATGCGGACATCGGGGTTGTTACCGGTAATCGCCAGCAAGCGCGGCACCAGTCCGGCCAGTTCTACTGGCGTGTCCTGAATGAAGATATGTCCCTTGCCATCGATTGAAACGGCCAGCGGTTCGTCATCACCGGCAATAACCGCCGCCTTGGTCTTCGGCAAATCGACGCTGACGCCAACAGTCAGTAACGGTGCCGTGACCATGAAGATAACCAGCAGCACCAGCATCACATCGACCATCGGGGTGACGTTGATTTCGCTCATCGGTCGACTGCGGATGCGCGTAGCGCGGCCGGATCGGGACAGGATATGTGCCATATTCAGCCGCCATCCCGTTTAGAGCGTTCATCAAGCTGGCGCGACAGGATGGCCGAAAATTCACCGGCAAAACTGTCCAGCCGCCCGGCGTAGCGATCAAGGTCGCGGCTTAGTTTATTGTAGGCGATAACCGCCGGGATCGCCGCCAGCAGTCCAAGGGCGGTTGCGAACAAGGCCTCGGCGATGCCCGGTGCGACGACGGCAAGCGAGGTGTTCTTGGAAACCGCAATCGACTGGAAAGAATTCATAATGCCCCAGACCGTGCCGAACAAGCCGATAAACGGGGCCGTCGAACCGGTCGTCGCCAGGAACGTCATGTAGCGTTCGGCCCGGTCCATTTCGCGGGCCAGGGTAATTTGCATAACCCGTTCGATGCGCTCGCTTAAACTAACCCTGGCGACGCTGTCGCCATCACCCGTTGAGACGGCGCGGTTCCATTCGCGCATAGCGGCGATGAACACCGCCGACATTGGATCCTTGGGTTGCGCCCCGGTGCGGTTATAAAGATCATCAAGGGAGACACCGGACCAGAATGCCTGTTCAAACTTGGCCGCGCCGGCGTTGAGTTTTCTAAGACCCAAAATTTTCTCGAAGATGATCGCCCAGCACCAGATCGAGGCCAGCAGCAGGATCACGATCACCGACTTGACGATCAGGTCGGCACGCAGGAACAGCGATATCATAGAGAAGTCCAGCTCACCAACCGAACCACCCAGGGTGACGGCATCTATTACAGAGTTTTCCATCATTCACTCATTTTGTTGACAAAGTTTTCAAGAATCGAGCGCACCTGCGTAGGCAGCCGCGCCGCTTTACCGTCCATCGCCATGCAGGCGAGTTTGATGCGAACGACGACAAGATCGACGCCGTCGCGTTTGATTGTTTGCACGCCGCTCAAGGAAGCGCCGCCGACTTTTTCGATGCGGCTGTGAACTTCCAGGGCATCATCCAGCTTGGCCGGTTTCAGATAATCGAGAGAACAGTTCTTGACCGTCAGGGCAATATTGTCCGCAGCCATCAGGGTTGAGCTTTCGATACCGACTGCGCGCAGCATTTCGCTGCGCGCCCGCTCGGCGAATTTAAGATAATTTGCGTAATAGACGATGCCACCGGCGTCGGTGTCTTCGAAATAAACCCGCACAGGGAAAACGTGAGGAGAGCAACCTGCCCTCTCTTGATGGCGGTTTGATCTTGCACTATTCATCACCGCTCTCCACCACCAGTTCCAGTTGGCCCAGTGCCGCCGGAGCCTTCAGGCCGAGATGAGTGAAAGCCTGCGGCGTCAGCGTACGGCCCCGCGGAGTCCGCATCAGCAGCCCCTGCTGGATCAGATAAGGCTCAATGACTTCTTCGATGGTGTCGCGCTGTTCGGACAGGGCGGCGGCCATGGTTTCGACGCCGACCGGCCCGCCCGCATAATTTTCGGCGATGCAAAAAAGATAACGCCGGTCCATGGCATCGAGGCCACGGTGATCGACATCGAGGCGGTTCAGGGCGGCGTCGGCGGCGGCCTTATCGACTCGCAAAGAGCCATCGACAGAGGCAAAATCGCGAACCCGGCGCAGCAGCCGTCCGGCGACACGCGGCGTACCGCGCGAACGCCGGGCAATTTCCATGGCACCATCGGCGGTCAGTTCCAGGCCTAACAAATTGGCACCACGGCGGACGATGGATTCCAGTTCTTCGGGCTCATAAAAAACAACCCGCATGGGAATGCCGAAACGTTCACGCAGCGGCGTCGTAATCAGCCCTGAACGGGTCGTCGCCCCGACCAGCGTAAACCTCGGCAAATCGATGCGCACCGAGCGCGCCGCAGGCCCCTCGCCGATAATCAGGTCGAGTTGGAAGTCTTCCATAGCCGGATAGAGAATTTCTTCGACAATCGGGCTAAGTCTATGAATTTCATCAATAAACAGCACGTCGTTGGGCTGCAGGTTGGTCAGGATCGCCGCCAGATCACCGGCCTTGGCGATCACCGGACCGGAGGTACTGCGAAAGCCGACGCCGAGTTCCCGCGCGACAATTTGCGCCAGCGTCGTTTTGCCAAGGCCCGGCGGCCCATGGAACAGCACATGGTCGAGCGCCTCGCCACGTTGGCGCGCGGCGGCGACGAAGACCGATAAATTTTCGCGGACCTGACGCTGGCCGACGAAGTCGCTTAATTGCTGCGGGCGCAGTGCCGCGTCGGCGACCTCCTCGCCCGAAAATTCCGGCGTGACCAATCTTTCTTCGCTCATCAGCCAGTCCCCCGATCACGCGGGGCCAGTTCGGCCAGGCCGGCGCGAATCAATTCTTCAAGGCCAGCCTCTGCGCCCAACTTTGCGCTCGCGTGGCTGACCGCGCTTAAGGCATGAGAGGCCGAATAACCGAGATTGACCAGGGCCGAGGTGGCTTCCGAAACGCTCTCACTTAGCCCGCCTTGCGACGCGGCCCCGCCACCAAGGGCAGCGGCGGGGCCAAGGGCCATGGTCGCCACCTTGTCTTTAAGTTCGCTCAACAACCGTACCGCCAGTTTCGGCCCGACCCCCGGTGCCCGGGTGATCGTCGCCTTATCATTCGCAGCAATGGCCTGAACCAGCTCGTCGCCGCTTAATACCGACAGGATGGCCAACGCCACTTTGGCACCGACACCCTGTACTGTCGTCAACAGTTTGAACCAGGAGCGTTCGGATTCCTCCAGGAAACCGTACAGGTGAATGTGGTCTTCACGGACATGGGTTTCGATAACCAGCGATGCCGCTTCGCCCGGGATCAGGCGACCCAACGTGCGGGCCGAGCAGAAGACCAGATAACCGACGCCGGAAACATCGATAACGGTCCAGTCGCTACCACACTGGTCGATCAGCCCGCTCAGCTTGGCGATCATCGCGCGCCTCCCACGGCCTTCAGGTCAAACGCGGCGCTGGCCCTCTTGATCGCTTCGGCGCTGGCCCTGTGATGGGCATGGCAGATCGCCACGGCCAGGGCATCGGCGGCATCGGGACCGGCGATCTCGATTCCCGGAAGCAGGGTTTTAACCATCATCTGGACTTGTTCCTTGGCCGCGTGACCGGCCCCAACGACCGACTTTTTAATCAGGTTCGGGGTGTATTCGCTGACCGCCAGCCCGGCCAGGGCAGGCACCAGCATGACGACGCCACGGGCTTGTCCCAGCTTCAGGGTCGATGTCGGGTTCTTGTTGACGAAGGTTTCCTCGACGGCAGCCTCAAGCGGCGCGAAGCGTTCGATGACATCGACCAGGCCGTTGTAGAGTTCGACCAGACGAGAGCCCAGATCGCCGCTACTGGTCGTCGACACAGTACCATTGGCAATATGGATCAGGCGGTTGCCATCGCTTTCGATGACACCCCAACCGGTCTGTCTCAAACCCGGATCGAACCCGATCAGCCTCATGTTTTTACAGCCCCTGTATTTATGCGCTTAAGCGCTCCATGACTTCGTCGGAGACTTCAAAGTTTGAAGCCACCCGCTGGACGTCATCGTTGTCTTCCAAGACGTCGAGCAATTTAAGCAGCGTCATAGCCTTGTCTTCGTCCAGTTCCGTGGTTGTCTGTGGCTTCCAGTCGAGGCGGGCGTCTTCGGGGGGCCCGAATTTTTCCTCCAAGGCATCGCGCACGGTGCCTAAGTCATCGGGCGCACAGACGATTTCATGACCATCTTCGCTTGAGACGACATCGCTGGCCCCTGCTTCCAGGGCCGCTTCGAACATCTCATCGCCGCTGGCCGCGGCCAGTGGATATTCGACGAAGCCGACCTGATCGAACATGAAGCCGACGCTGCCCGTCTCGCCCAGATTGCCGCCATACTTGGTGAAAGCGGAACGCACTTCGGCGGCGGTACGATTGCGGTTATCGGTCAGGGTCTCGACAATCAGGGCTACGCCACCGGGGCCGTAGCCTTCGTAGCGGACCTCGTCGAAGTTGGTGTCGTCGCCGCCACCGGCACCTTTTTTAATGGCGCGCTCCATATTGTCCTTGGGCATGTTGACCGCCTTGGCTGCGGCAATAGCGGTGCGCAGGCGCGGATTCATATCCGGATCTGGCATGCCGGTCTTGGCGGCGACGGTCAACTCGCGGATGTGCTTGGCGAACACTTTGGCGCGCTTGGCGTCCTGTGCGCCCTTGCGGTGCATGATATTTTTGAATTTTGAATGGCCAGCCATGGTCTCTAAACTTATCCCTTTTTAAGCAAAATCAAGTAGAAGACATCGCGCGCTTATACCACATATAGCGACAAGACGCACAAAAACGAATGCCAACCAACGCCGCGTCGCGTCCAAACTAATAGCAACGCAATATGGCAGCAATTGGGCGGGTGGGTAAAGCGCGGCGGTGGCGTAATAGTGCCTCAAACAGACAACAAAGAATATCCCCATGTTCAGCCATCATTCCCCGGCGACAATCGTTGCCCCGGCTTCGGCCTATTGCCAAGGCGTCGCGGCACCCGCCGGGGCGCGTTGGTTGCATATAGTGGGGCAGATCGGGCTCAGCTCGGTACGTTTTGCGCCAATCTTCCGCCGAGGCGCACCGGCTCGACGGATTTGGCAAAGCCTGTGGCGTCGTCGGTTTCGACCAGCACACCGCACAGGGTCGCCTCGCCGTTCGCCGGTTCGAGCTTTCCCGATGGCAATTTCGACGTGAAACGCGCCAACGCCGGCTCCTTGGTCATGCCGATCACCGAATTGTAATCGCCGCACATACCCATGTCGGTCTGGTAAGCGGTGCCGCCGGGCAGAATCTGCGCGTCGGCGGTCGGGATATGGGAGTGGGAACCGACGACGACCGAGGCCCGGCCATCGCAATGGTGGGCCATGGCCATTTTTTCGCTGGTCGCCTCGGCGTGCATATCGACGATAATGGCGTCGACATCCTGACCCAGAGTGTGCTTGGCCAAGACCTTCTCGACGGCGAGAAAAGGATCGTCGAGCGGGTCCATGAACAACCGCCCCATGGGGTGGATCACCAGCACTTTTTTACCACCGCTCGTCTCGAAAACCCCCGAACCCGTTCCGGGTGTACGCGCCGGGTAATTGATCGGGCGCAGCAACTTGGGGTCTTTATCGATGTAGTTCATGATCTCGCGCTGGTCCCAGACATGATTACCGGTGGTAATGACATCGACGCCAACCTGATAAAAGGTTTCGCAGATCTTTTCGGAAATGCCGAAACCATGGGCCGCGTTTTCACCGTTGACGAGAACGAAATCCAGCTTCAGACGGGTCCGTAAATCTTCAATATTATTGAGTATCGCCTGACGTCCGCTTTTGCCAACGACGTCGCCGCACATGAGAATTCTCATTGATTACCTTTTTTGTTTTTTTGATCTGACACTTCAACGGCCAGACGCAGGGTTTTTATATCGACGTTGCCCTGCTCCGTCATTATATGGAAAGTGTTTGGCGGAAATTGAATAGGGAAAATAACCGCCATGCGCGGCGGTTGCGCGTCACTGCTGCCGCGGTGTGGCAAATGTTCGGCCAGGGTTTTCTTCGATTGACTGAAATACCATTCCAGCATCTCTTCAGAACTGTAATCCAGGCCGCTGGCGGTTTCGGTGAAAATGGCCGCCTTTTCCTTATCGATGCCGTACAGATTTTCAGTTTCCCGCGGCAGTTTCAAGGTGTCGCTTTCGGGGTGATAAAAATCGATATCGAGACCGATATGGTTGATGCGATAACCTGCCATATCAAATACTGCCTTGTTCGGTGACGATAAAATCCAGGCGCTGATCGAAGTCATCACGGGGGACCTGCTCAACACGCTGAGCGGCAAAGGCGACACCGATGGAAACGACGCCCGCGCCCTCTTTCAACTTGGCCAGCGTACGATCATAGAAACCACCGCCCTGCCCCAACCTGTAACCGTGGCCATCAAAGGCCAAAAGCGGGGTCAGGATGACATCGGGGACGACCTCATCGCGTTCGGCCTTCGGCTGCACGGTTTTGAGCGGACCATCGACCAGATCATCCCCCGCAGACCAGCGCCGAAAGACAAGCGGCTGGGCGTTTTTTACAACAACAGGCAAGGCCACGTCCCAGCCTTTTTCAATGAGTTGGCTCATCAGGGGACCGACGTCGATTTCGCTGCCAATGGCCCAGTAGCCAGCAATCGCCGTCACCGGTTTGTTTTCGAGAAGCGTCAACACATGACCGGCCAAAGCACGCGCCGCACCTTCGCCATCGAGTTCATGGGCCTTCATCCGCCTTGCCCGCGCTGACTTACGCAAGGAGTCCTTGTCGTTATCGACAGACATGTATGAGAAGACCCCTAACCAAAAGAAACAGAACGGAGCCGCGGGGTCGTTGGCGATGAATCCACCGTGGCCTGCGGTTGCAGGTGGGCGCCACATACCGAACCCACGAGTTCGGCAGAGATAGCTCCCTAAGGGTAGATATTGGCCCCAGGGATATCGTTGCCTGACGAGACCCGTAGCGTCCGTTCCTACTCCATATCTAAGCTTGTTCGAGCCCTACCGCAATATTTTCGATGCGCTCGGCGAGTTTTTCTATTGTCGCGAAGAATTCTTCCTCGCTCGTGTCCGAGCCGCCCTCGCCACCAGCGCTGCCTTTGAGGGCCTCATTTTCACTATAAAGATCGGAGAGTTCATCGGCCAGCAACAAGGAGACCATGACCAGCAGACGGGAATCGCCGACCTGACCGACGGCGGCGACCAGTTCGTTGAGGCGCTTGTCGACATAATCACCCAGACGAGTCAGATGCGCTTCCTGACCGTCATCGCAGGCGACCTGATATTTGCGTTCGTTAATGGTGATCGAGACTTGCGACATGAATTTCCTTCTTAAACCTCTTTAAGGACAGCTTTAAGACGATTGATGGCACTATCGAGACGCTCGCCGGTAACTCTGTTGAGACCTGAGAGTTTTTCGTTTTCCGCGCGAAGCGTCGCCATTTCAGGGTCGCCTACGCCGGTGTTTTGCGCCGCCAGTGCTTTTTCCAAGCGCCCCATCGCCGCGTCAAGCCGCACATTGGCGCTTTTCAACCGCGTCGGCTTGCTATCATTATTTCCCCCGAGCGCCACTTTATAATCCCTGTATACTAGAGAAAAAATACATAAAAACCGATGCTTAAAACAACAAGCGCATGTTTTGACTGAGGAACAATATGCCCTGCCCATTGAGCCCGTCAACCGGCAGGTCGACGATTATTGTAAAATAGGGACAATATCGCCATTGACGGGCGTAAAAATCCGTTCAATCTTGCCCCCACCCGATAGGGTGAGCCCCTACCCCCCGGCAGGGGTGTTAGCCCCCGCCGGGGTTCATGCTATTTAAGGGATCAATGAATTTGGTTTTAAAGTGTTTCTAGGGATTTTTCATTTTTACAGGTCGGGCGACCGACAATTGGGAGGATTATTATGGCGATTCGCGTAGCAATAAATGGTTTTGGTCGTATCGGTCGATTGACCTTTCGGGCCTTGGTCGAGTCCGGCCGTGACGATGTTGAAGTCGTCGGCATCAACGATCTGGGTTCGGCGGAAGCCAACGCCCATCTTTTGAAATACGATTCGGTCCACGGCGTCCTTCCCGCCGATGTCACCGTCACCGGCGACATCATGAACGCCGGACGCGGCGACGTCAAAGTGACCTCCGAACGTGACCCCTCGGCCCTGCCTTGGGGCGACCTTGGCGTCGATGTGGTCTACGAATGCACCGGCATTTTTGCCTCCAAGGACAAGGCCTCCGTGCATCTCGGTGCCGGGGCCAAGAAGGTTCTGGTTTCCGCCCCCGCTGGCGGTGCTGACCTGACCGTCGTTTACGGCGTCAACGATCACAAGTTGGAAGCCGGTCACACGGTTGTTTCCAACGCCTCGTGTACGACCAACTGCCTGGCACCGGTTGCCGATATCCTGAACAAGCTGGTTGGCATCGAAAAAGGGTTCATGACCACGGTTCACTCCTTCACCGGCGATCAGCGCACGGTCGATACCCTGCACAGCGACCTTGGCCGGGCCCGGGCCGCCTCGCTCAACATCATTCCTGCTTCCACCGGTGCGGCCAAGGCCGTCGGCCTGGTGCTGCCGGAACTTGCTGGCAAGCTGGACGGTACCGCCATGCGCGTCCCGACCCCGAACGTCTCGGTCGTCGACCTGTGCTTTAACGCCGGCCGCAAGACCTCGGTCGAGGAAATCAACGCCGCCATCAAGGAAGCCAGCGAAACCGACAGGTTGCAAGGCATTCTCGGCTACACCGAACTGCCGCTGGTCTCGACGGATTACAACCACTCATCCTACAGCTCGTTCTTCGCGGCCCCGGAAACCAAGGTCATGGATGGCGACTTCGTCCGTATCCTGACCTGGTACGACAACGAATGGGGTTTCTCGAACCGCATGTCCGACACTGCCGTGGCGATGATGAAGGCTCAATAGCCCCTCAAGCGCCGGGCGGGTCCGTCCGGCCCCTTGGCTCGCCGCAGTAGCGGCGGCCCGCAGTCGCGGGCTTGGTAAAACAAATTAGAAATGGCGACAGGATATGCTCCTGTCGCCATTTTTTATTTCCCCTCAAGCGCCTCATCAGAGTTCAAGCCCCTCAAGCGCCGGGCGGGTCTGTGACCCTTGGCTCGCCGCATAAGCGGCGGCCCGCAGTCGCGGGCTTGAGGAGACTATTCTCAAGGCACAGGATTCAGTTCTTCTCACCATTTTTATCTTGGCTTCCAGAGGCCCAGCCAAGCGAACGGAGTGAGCGCCCGGCGCTTGAGGGGCTTGAGCACTAATGAAAGATTATCTAAATGGCTCTCCCATTTAGATAATCGCGTGGCGGACTTTTGCCGAGACCCATTCGCTGACGATCACGGCGACGAAGATAATCATCAGGATCAACAACACCTGCGGCCATGCCAACACATTGAGCGACGCCGAAAGTTGCAGGCCGATGCCGCCGGCCCCGACCAGCCCCAGCACCGTCGATTCACGGATATTGATATCCCAGCGAAACACCGTGATACCGGCAAAGGCTGGCAGAATTTGCGGCACGATGCCGTAGGCAACGACCTGAGCCGAGCTCGCCCCGGTGGCGCTGATCGCCTCGACTTGGTTGGTGTCGATTTCCTCGATCGCCTCGTACAGCAGCTTGGCGATAAAACCGATCGACCTGAGGGCGATGGCGACGGTACCGGCGAACACCCCAGGTCCGATGATCGAGACCAGCAGCAGCGCCCAGATCAGCGAATTGATCGAGCGCGAGGAAACAATAATCAGCAGGGCGATGGGACGGATAATGGTTCTGCTCGGCGTCGTGTTATTGGCCGCCATAAAGGCCACCGGCACCGCCAGGACGAGGGCGGCAAGGGTGCCGAGGGTGGCGATATTGATGGTGTCCCAGATTGGTTTCCACAATTCCGACATATAGGAGAACCGGGGCGGCCACATGCGCGAAGTGATATCGCCAACAATACGCGGCGCATCGAAGACGAAGTACCAGGTTGTCTCGTCGGATATCAGTTTCCAGCAAAACATGAACAAGGCGACGCCGCACAGCCAACCGAACCAGATAGAAAGCTGCTTGTTACGGTCGCGCCGCTGCCAAACCTTGACTCCGCTTGTTTCCTTTACCGGCATTAGCGCAACCTCGCGCGGATCAGGCCCGAGCTATATTCGGCGATCATAACAAGGATGATGATGGTGATGATGATGGCTGCGGCGGTATCGAACTCGTAGCGGTCGAACGAGGTGTTCAGCGTCGCCCCGATGCCACCGGCACCGACCAGACCCAACACCGTCGATTCGCGAAAATTAATATCCAAACGGTACATGGAAAGGCCGATCAGGCGCGGCATGACTTGCGGCTGAATGCCGTAGTTCATCAACTGCGACCATGAGGCACCGGTCGCCCGCACCGCTTCGAGCTGTTCTTTGGAACTGTCTTCGATGTCCTCGGCAAGCAACTTGGCGAGAAAACCGATGGTCGCGAAAGACAGCGTGACAACACCGGCGAAAGGCCCGAAACCGAAAATAGCCACCATCAGGATGGCGACGATAATTTCCTGGAGTGCCCGCGACAGGGCGATAATGCCACGGCAAATAATGTAGACGGGTCGCGGCGCAATATTGCGCGCCGCACCAAGCCCGATGGGCACGGAAAGAAGAATGCCGATGGCCGTCGATGTTACGGTCATCACCAGACTTTCAATCAGGCCATGGCGAATATCAGTCCAGCGCCCGGCAAAATCCGGCGAAGTAAAGGCGACAACAAAAGCCCAGCCCCTATCCAACCCTTCGTAAACCCGCGACCAGTTGACTTCCAGTGAACCGATTGAGGCGGACAGGTAAATTGCCGCGCCAACGCCCAGAAACCAGCGCATGCGGGCACTCTCGACAAAAGGCTTCTTACGCCATGTTCGGGCCGTGGCGAGGGACGCGCTCATAACAATCCCGCCATATGTTCTTCTTCGGTTTCCAGCACCGGGGCGTCTTCTTCGTCCTCGTCCTCGTCTTCGACCTTGGCGATAGTCGCCTCCCAGTCCTCCTCCCCATAAATTTCGGTCAGCACATCGGGGGTAAGGCCGGTCGGTGGGCCGTCGTAGACCACCGCGCCCATTTGCAGGCCGATGATCCGCTGGACGAATAACTGGGCCAGGGCGACGTCGTGAATATTGATGATAGCGGCCAGTTGGCGTTCCTCGCAAAGCTCGCAAATCAGCCGCATGATCTGGCGCGAGGTCTTCGGATCAAGGCTTGCTGTTGGCTCGTCGACCAACAGGATTTCAGGATCCTGAATAAGTGCCCGGGCGATGCCGACCCGCTGACGCTGGCCACCCGACAGCTCATCGGCGCGCTTGTCGACCATATCGGCAAGGCCGACCCGGTCCAACAGGCGAAAGGCCTCGTCAATGGCATCCTTGGGAAATTTGCGGAAATAACTGGCCCAGAAACCGACATAACCGAGGCGTCCGGAAAGCACGTTTTCCATGACACTCAAACGTTCAACCAGGGCGTATTCCTGAAAGATCATACCCATGCGACGGCGGGCCTTGCGCAGAGCCCCGGTGCCCAAGGTAGTCAGTTCCTTGTCGCTGAGATAAACCTTGCCCGATGTCGGCTCGACCAGCCGATTGATGCAGCGGATCAGGGTGCTTTTTCCGGCACCCGACGGTCCGATCAGCGCCAGCACCTGACCCTTGGGAACCTCGAGGCTAACGTCTTTCAGCGCCAGGTCCCCGGTCTTGTATTGTTTACTTAAACGTTCCAGACGCAGCATAGACCCCCCATATCCGGATACCCGGACCGCCCGTGAAAGGGCGGCCCGGTTCCGATATTTTTCGTCCGCTAAAGGTTACTTACAAGCGTAGGAAGTGCCGTTCGCCTTGTCGATTTTGCGAATGACATCCCAATGGGACTTGTAGGTGATCGGCAGGAACTGCCCCTCAGGTGGCTTGGACTTGGAGAACTCGACCTTCAGGCTGGTCGGGCTTCCGTCTGGCTTGTCCCATTTGAAACCGAAGAAGGCTTCCTTGATCTTTTCCTGAAGTTCCGGCTTCAGGTTGTAGACCATGCCAAAGCCGGTGGTCGGGAAGGTCTGCGAGGTGTAGATCACCTTGAGCTGCTCTTCCTTGACGACGCCACGTGCCAGCATCCGTTGCTTCACCGAGTTGGCGATGGAGGCAGCCGGATAATCCTTGTTGGCGACGCCGAGGATCGAATTGTCATGCTTGCCCGAGAAGGCTGGCGTGAAGTCGACGTCCTTGACCATACCGAAGTCGGCTTTCAGGATCGCCGAAGGTGCCTTGAAGCCGGAGTTTGATGTCGGCGAAGTGAAGGCCAGGGTCTTGCCCTTGATGTCTTCGACCTTGTCGATACCACTGCCCGGATAGGTGATGATTTCCATCTCGTAACCGAAGGCACCGCTTTCCTGGGCCATGATGGTAAACGAGCGGAAACCGGCGCAGTTGACGGCCAGCGGGTTGGAGCCGGTATTGAAACCAGCCACATGCAGGCGCCCCGAACGCATGGCTTCGATCTGGGCGGCGTTGGACTGAACCGGGAAGAACAGCACCTTCTTGCCGGTGACTTTTTCCATGTTGGTCAAGAAATCAGACCATGCTTCTTTATAGACGGCGGGGTCTTCAACCGGCGTATAGGCGAAAACCAATGTGTCAGGATCGATTTGCTCGGCCGGGTCGCTCGGCGTATCGGCCGTCAGATCGCCATCGCGGTCGCAAAAACGCTTGTCGAGATCGCCGCGCGGGCAGTCTTCGGCAGACGCTGGCGTTGCCGTCATCAAGACAAATGCGGTCATAGCACCACATACCGCAGCAACACCACGGCGTAGATTTATTGCTGTCATTGTAAATTTCCTCCCTGGAAAATTAACACCACTGTTGGTCTTGTGGTCTTGTTAAATCCGGCTGTCATTGGCGCTTTTCGCGTCCTTTCATCCGGTATTGGCATAAAACTGTCTTATTCTGTCGTCCCCGTCAATTGACTCAATTGCCGGTTGCCCAGATCACCCCTTGGCATTTGCGGACAACCATTCTATTTCTACGCCATCATGAGCAATGCCATTATCATTCATAATCTGGAACACGCCGAAGCGGCGCTGACTGCCGCCGAGAGTCTGAATATCCAGATCACCGTGATCAGCAGTCCCGGGGCCGCAGCGACGCTCGGGGCGACGGTCTTTCGCGATATCATCGCCCAGGCCGCGCAGAGCCACCCCGGTGCCCGCTTTCAGGCCGTGCTCGACTGTGCCGACGAACCGGGCCTGGCCCTTGGTGCGTTGCGCCACGGCATCAAAGCCGTGCGCATTTCCAACGGCCCGGAATTATCCGAGAAACTGGCCGATATTGCCGAGCAACGCGGGGCCTCTGTTTATACTGAGAGCGGCGACGAGCTCGACCTTAATGGCATGAGCAACCCCGCCGCCGCCTGCCGCGCCTGGCTAACTGACCCGGAACTCCTGCAATGACCGATTTCAACCGCTGTCAGTTGTACCTGATAACGCCACCGAAACTTGACCTGTCGCGCTTCCCCGACACCCTGTCGCGGACTTTGGAGGCGGGCCGTGTCGCCTGCCTGCAATTGCGCATGAAAGAAGCGCCAAAAGATGATGTGCGCCGTGCCATCGATGTCTTAAGGCCCATCGCCCAAAGTCGCGGCGTCGCCTTTGTGCTCAACGACGACCCACACCTGGCCGCCGAGCGCGGCTGTGACGGGGTCCATATCGGCCAGCAAGATGCCACATACGCCGAGGCTCGCCAGGCCATGGGGCCGAACGCCACAATCGGCGTCACCTGTCACGACTCCAGGCATCTGGCCATGGAGGCCGCTGAACAGGGTGCCGATTATGTCGCCTTCGGCGCTTTTTTCCCGACCACAACGAAAGCGGCGAAAACCCAGCCCGATCCGGAAATTCTCAACTGGTGGAGCCAGGACATGACCGTGCCGGTCGTCGCCATCGGCGGCATAACAGTCGAAAACTGCGCCACCCTGATTAGCGCCGGAGCCGATTTCCTGGCCGTCGTCGCCGGCGTCTGGGACTATCAGGGCGGCCCGGAGGAAGCGGTCATCGCCTTCAATAAATTGTTCCGGGAAACCGTCCGTCAATAATATTAAGGCTTATCAAAATGAGCGAGAATGAAACCGATTTTGAGCGAAGCATCGCCGACCTGCACTTTACTGCGGGCAACATTAACGGCGGCTTGCAGAAGGTCCTTAGCCTGCTTGAAACTATTAGTACCGACAACACCAATATCCTGAGCCTTTCCAACAAGGACGCCCGCAGGGACGATGACTCCGCAGCCGTCATCGACTCCTTTAGCGAAATTCGCGAGCAGATTCTCGAGGTTACCAATTTCAGCCAACAGTTTGACGCCAAGATCGCGGCCTATAGCGATAGAATAATCGCACTGAAAGTTGAGCTGGAACAAAACAAAAAGGATGCCTTGATCGATCCCCTGACCGGCATCGCCAACCGGCGGCGGTTTGAACAGGTTCTCGGTGAACTTTTGGAGGATATAAAAGAAATTGACGGCCACATGGCGGTCATGCTGGGCGACATCGACGACTTTAAAGATGTCAACGATAACAACGGTCACGCCATCGGCGATCAGGTGCTTAAGCTGGTCGCCCATTCGTTTGTCACAAATTTGAAAAAGGGCGACTTCGTAGCCCGTTGGGGCGGTGATGAATTCGCCGCCATATTGCCCAAGATCAGTGCCAAAGACGCCACCACAGTCGCCCACCGGGTCCGCGACACGATATCTTCAAAAACCATCCGCAAGAAAAACTCCGGGGAAACACTGGGCAAGATCAGCCTGTCTTTCGGTATTACGACCCATAAAAAGGACGATACCATAGACAGCCTGATTGATCGGGCCGACAAGGCCATGTACCGGGCCAAGCATTCCGGAAAAAACCAGGTTTCCACGGACTAGGGCGCGGCCTCAAGTAAACCTGCCCATTTATATTTGACGCGATATTGCATTAAGGTCAGTATTCCTGTCCTTAATGCAATCGGAGTCCGATACCATGAGTTGGGATGAAAAATTCTCTACGGATGCGGGGGCTATCAAGGCCTCTGAGATACGTGAACTGTTAAAAATACTTTCGGACCCGAGCATTTTATCCTTCGCCGGGGGAATTCCCGATCCCGCCTACTTCCCCATGGACCAGGTAAAAAGCATTTTTTCGACCTTGAATCCAGGTCGGACCTGAACCGCCAGGCCATGCAATATTCCTTGTCTGAAGGCTACGAACCGCTCCGGACGTGGGTCAGCGAAACGTCTTCGACGGCCGAGATCAGCCTTGGCATAGACAATATCCTGATCACCAATGGGGCGCAGCAATCCTTAACCTTGCTGGCGGCGGCGCTTATCGATGTCGATAGCCCTATCGCCGTTGCCGATCCAACTTACCTTGGCGCACTACAGGTTTTTAACAGCCGTCGCCCGCGCTTTGTCAGTATTGAGACGGACGCCGATGGCTTGCGCATGGAAAGTCTGGAAGATGCTTTTAAACAAGGCGTTAAACTGCTTTACACAATTCCTGACTTCCAAAATCCGGGCGGCATGACCATTCCCGAGGAGCGCCGTCAAAGGATTGTCGATCTGGCCCACCGCTACGACGTCGTCATCCTCGAAGATACCGCCTACCGGGCGCTTTATTACGACATGCCGCCGCCGCCCTCGCTGCTCGAAATAGAAGGCCGCACTTTAGGTGCCGCAGAGTGGCATACGAAAGGCCTGGTCATTCAGTTGGGAACGGTCTCGAAAACCCTGATGCCGGCGCTCAGGGTTGGCTGGACCATCGCCCCGCAGGTCCTGCTCGATAAACTGGTCCTGCTTAAACAGGCAAACGATCTTCACACATCGACGTTCAACCAGATCATCGCCCACGAACTGGCCACGAGCATACTGGCCGACCATACGATCAAGCTGCGAGAAATTTATCGGAAACGGCGTGACGCCATGACCTCAGCACTTCGTCAACACCTGCCCAACAGCACCCGTTTTTCGTCCCCCCAGGGGGGCATGTTCGTCTGGTTGACCCTGCCCGATGGCATGGACGCGCGCAACTTGCTGGAGACTGCCCTGAATGAAGAAAAGATTGCCTTTGTTCCGGGTGCCGCCTTCTACGCCAATGGAGGCGGCGAGAACACGCTCCGCCTGTCTTTCTCAACCTGCAGCCCTGAAACCATTAACGATGGCATGAAAAGGTTTGCCGCATTAATAGCCCGCGAACATCTAGCCATGATGTCTTCGGTGTGAATAACGCCTGCGCCATTGCTTCGCACAAGGCAACCTGATAGCTTCCGCGCCTTAATTCTTCAAACACATTCAAAGCGTGGTCAGATCATATGAAAATCAATGGAAACGCCGTTCGTCCAGGCATGGTGATTGAGCATCAGGGACGGTTGTGGAAAGCTGTTAAAATTCAGCACACCCAACCCGGCAAGGGCGGGGCGTACTTGCAGGTCGAATTGCGCGACGTGCGCGATGGTACCAAGCTCAACGAACGTTTCCGCTCCTCGGAAACCGTCGAACGGGCGAGCCTCAACCAGACTGACTACCAGTACCTGTTCGCCGACGGCGATATGTACACATTCATGAACAATGAAACCTACGATCAAATCACCTTAAACGGTGAAATGATCGGCGAAGATCAGATCCCCTTCTTGCAGGAAAGCATGATCGTCACCGTAGAGAGTTACGAAGATGATCCCATCGGCGTTCAGTTGCCCGACCATGTCACCCTGGAAGTGATTGAGGCCGATGCCGTCGTTAAAGGCCAGACCGCGTCGTCTTCATTTAAGCCTGCGGTTCTTGAAAATGGCGTCAAAATCCTGGTCCCGCCGCATATCGGTACGGGAACCCGCGTCGTCGTCAACACCGCTGACGTTACTTATGTAGAACGGGCCAAAGATTAATGGCCCACCGTTCCGCCCTGATAAATGTCATGATCGCCGCCGCCCAGAAGGCATCGCGCAAGTTGCTGCGTGATTTCGGCGAAGTCGAAAATTTACAAGTGTCCCGTAAAGGCCCAGCCGATTTCGTCAGCTCGGCCGATAAAACCGCCGAAGACACCCTGCACTACGCCTTGAAAAAAGCGCGCCCGAACTATTCCTTCCTGATGGAAGAATCCGGCGAAATAGCCGGGTCTGACAGTTCCAACTGCTGGGTCATCGATCCGTTGGACGGCACCACCAACTTCCTGCACGGGTTGCCGCACTTTGCCATTTCCATTGGCTTGCAGCGCGATAACGAGCCTTATGCCGGCGTTGTCTACGCCCCTGTTCACGATGAAATGTTTTGGGCCGAAAAGGGCCAGGGAGCCCACCTTAACGACAGACGCATCCGGGTTTCCGCGCGCAACAGCCTGGATGAATCCCTGTTCGCCACCGGCATCCCCTTCATGGGTGCCCGCGACCATCCGCAATTTCTCAAGCAATTGGAAGCGGTGATGGCCGTTACCAGCGGTGTCCGCCGCTTCGGTTCGGCGGCGCTTGATCTGGCTTACGTTGCCGCCGGGCGTTATGAGGGGTTCTGGGAGACAGGCTTGAGTCCGTGGGACATGGTCGCCGGGATCGTCCTCGTCCGCGAGGCCGGTGGCTACGTCACCGAGATCAATGGCAAGGGAAAAATGCAGGAAAGCGGCTCCATCCTGGCCGCCAACGACCAGCTTCATAGCACTCTTGGCAAGCTCGTCAGGAATGCCGGATAAGACGCAAAGCGTTGCGCTTGCCTAGTAAAGTGGTTGTGCCATGGGCTACCCTTGGTTATCTTGGCAGAATCTAATTTGGGCAATGCCGTTAAAGGGCTTAAATACCGGGCACATCATGGACTTAATACAAAGCAAATATCATTTTTTGAGCCGTCGTCCCGCCTTATGTCGGACGCTCGCGGTGTTTTCCCTGGTTTTGGCGAGTTCAGGCACTGCCGCGGCCCAGGAAGGAACCTACATCGATTTTTCTGATCCAAATGTGATCATCGATCTGAGTGTCATTGATGGCGGTGGATACCAAGACACATCCGGCGCTGCGGCGACTGCCCCCGGCGGTTCATCAGGCTTGAAATTATTGATGCCCGGCAGTCAGCCCCCGGTTTCCATGCTTCATGTGCCGACCGTTAGCGGCAAGCCCCTGAGCCTGCCATTGAAGCAAAGAACCGTTCAGACTGCTGCCAAAACACCCGATCCGGTGATGAAGGAAGCACCGGCACCGGCTGCAGTGGTTAAACAGGCACCGCCGTCAGCACCGAAGTCCGTCGAAGCGGCGACAACGCCGAAAAAACTTGAAGCCCCGGAGAAACCGGCAACAGCCGCCGTGGTCGCGGCCACGGCCCCGACCGTTGAGAGCGCCCCGAAAGCGCCGCCGCCCCCTGATGTCAAGCCAACGCCCAAGGTCGCCGAAGCCAAAGCGCCGAAGGCACCGGAGGCACCGACGCCACCACCGGCACCAAAAACACAAAATGCCGCAGCCCCGCAGCAAGCGGCGCTGCCACCGGCAGCGGAAACGATAGCGCTTGGCCAGGCCTTGCGTATCACCTTTGCTGCCGACAAGACGAAACTCCCGGACGCAGCAAAGGCCGAGTTGACCGCCCTTGCTGAAAAAATGAAGGGCCAGAAAGAGATGCGCCTGCAACTGATGGCCTATGCCGGTGGCCCGTCGCTGTCATCCAGTCTGGCCCGCAGGATGTCGCTGTCGCGGGCTCTTTCAATCCGCTCTTTCCTGATCGAAAGCGGCGTCAGAAGCACCCGCATTGATGTCCGTGCGCTTGGCAATAAGACCAAGGAAGAACCCATCAACCGTGTCGACCTGAACGTCACAGAAAGATGAGCGCCATAAAATCGTCAAGATTTTTTATTACCAAACACAACGAATAAACAACGTCAGGAGAGATCTCCGGTCATGACTAACCCGCGGCGTTTTCTTCTTCGAATGGTTTTGTTTCTGATTGCGGTGCTGGCTGTCGCCGTTTTTCTGTTCGAACCGCTGCGCGGCGCTTTCATGGCCAACGCGCCCTTGAACGGCTTGATTATCGGCGTCCTGGTGCTTGGCGTGATTTACAATTTCCGTCAGGTCGTGATGCTTTATCCGGAAGTTTCGTGGATTGAAAAATTCCGCCAGAACGGGGCCGGCACATCTCAAGACAGCCAGCCACGTCTGTTATCCTCCATGGCGACCATGCTGGGTGAGCGCAACCGCGATCATTTAAGCCTGTCGACCCTATCCATGCGTTCGCTTCTCGATGGTATTTATTCGCGTCTGGATGAATCCCGCGATCTGTCGCGCTATACAATCGGCCTGCTGATATTCCTCGGCCTGCTTGGCACCTTCTGGGGCTTGCTTGGGACAGTCGCCTCCATCGGCACCGTTATCGCCAACCTGAGCATCAACGCCGACACCTCGGCTGTATTCGCCGACCTCAAGGATGGCCTGCAAGCACCGATGACCGGCATGGGAACGGCCTTTTCCTCGTCCTTGTTCGGTTTGGCCGGATCGCTGGTCCTGGGTTTCCTCGACCTGCAAGCAGGACAAGCCCTGAACCGCTTTTACAATGATCTGGAGGAATGGCTGTCCAGTCTGACCCGCCTGTCCAGCGGCGCGCTTTCGGGCTCTGAGGGCGATCAATCCGTTCCGGCCTATGTTCAGGCGCTTCTCGAACAAACGGCGGAAAGCCTGGAGAGCCTGCAACGAACCCTAAGCAGGGGAGAGGAAAGCCGTATTTCCGCCAACAATGCACTGATAGCGGTCGGCGACAAAATGGGCACCCTGAGCGACCACATGCGCACCGAACAAGCGCTGATGATGAAGCTTGCCGAAAGCCAGCTTGAGATGAAACCGATCCTCGCCCGCCTGGCCGAAAACAGCGGCGCATTGGGGGGCCAAAGTGGCGGCCTGGATGAGGCAACCCGCAGCCATATCCGCAACCTGGACGTCTATATGGCGCGCCTCGTCGAAGAACTGGGCAGCGGCCGGGAAGACCTTATCGCGCAGGTTCGCAGCGAAATCAAATTGCTCGCCCGCACCATCGCCGCGACCAAGGATGGTAACGCTTAAGGTGCGATTGTCATGACCGTCCTCGCCCGCCGCGCCCAACGAAGCACCAACATCTGGCCCGGCTTCGTCGATGCCCTGGCGACATTGCTGATGGTCATCATATTCCTGCTGATGATCTTCGTGCTGGCCCAGTTTTTCCTTGGCGAGGCGCTATCGGGCCGCGACGCGGCGCTCCGCAAACTGCAAGTCCAGATCACCGATATGAGCGATCTTTTGTCGCTCGAGCGCAAGGCCAATGAAACCATGCGCCTGAACGTCGCCACCATGGCCGATGACCTGCAAGCATCAGTGATCACCCGCGATGACCTAAAAGCGTCACTCTCATCAATGAGCGAACGCGCCGAAGCCGCTGCAAAGCAGGCCGAAGCCCTGTCGGCAAAACTGGTCGATGCCTTTAGCGTTATCAAAGCCGACAAAGAAACCATCGAAATCAAACTTCAGGAACTGGCCAAACTGACAAACGACATTGCCGCCCTGAAGGCTTTGCGCCAGGAGTTGGAAACAAAGATCGTCGATATGTCGGGGAAGTTGCAAGGCAAGGACAAGGCCATCGCCAAGGAACGCAATATCGCCGAAAGCGCCAGCGCCCAAGTCGCCTTGGCGAACCGGCAGATGGCCGCCCTTCGCGATCAGTTGACGCAAATTTCCCAAGCCCTCGACATTGCCGAACGCAAGGCCGAGGAACGCGGCGTGCAAATTTCATCGCTTGGCAAGCGGTTGAATTCGGCGCTCGCCACCAAGGTTCAGGAACTGTCGCGCTATCGCTCCGAATTCTTTGGCCGCCTGCGCGAAGTGCTCGGCAACCAACCCGGCATCAGGGTCGTCGGCGATCGCTTCGTTTTCCAATCGGAAGTTCTGTTCGCCTCCGCATCGGCCGAGCTTGGCGAAGAAGGCAAGGTTCAGCTTCACCAACTGGCCACGACATTGCTTGAAATCATGCCCCGAATCCCCGCCGATATCGACTGGATATTACGCATCGACGGGCATACCGATCAGGTCCCCATATCGAACTGGAAATTCCCGTCGAACTGGGAACTCTCAGCGGCGCGCGCCATATCTGTAGTCAAGTTCCTGATCGCCGAGGGAATTTCCGCAGATCGCCTTGCCGCCGCAGGTTTCGGTGAATTCCGCCCGCTTGATCTAGCCACCGACGAAGTCGCCAACCGCCGCAACCGTCGCATTGAAATGAAAATGACGCAGCGCTAAAAGCCCTCACTTCCAACCAATCATTTATGGATTGCCTAATCTAAATGCTCACCTTGTTCCTTATTGTCTTTATCGACCTTGTCGGGTTCGGAATCATCATTCCGCTGCTGCCGTTTTTTGGCGAACATTTTAGCGCCTCTCCGGCAATGATCGGCTTCCTGATGGCGTCCTATTCACTGACCCAGTTTATCGCCGCCCCCTTCTGGGGCCGCGCCAGTGATCGCATCGGTCGGCGGCCGATCTTGCTGATAACACTGGCAGGTGCCGCAGCATCATATGTGTTGTTGGGATTTTCCAGTTCTTTGTTGATGTTGTTTGCGGCGCGCGGATTGGGCGGCTTCATGGCCGGTAATATTTCCACCGCCTTCGCCTATGTCGCCGATATTACGACCCCGGAAAACCGCACCAAGGGCATGGGCGTTATCGGTGCCGCCTTCGGTCTTGGTTTCATCGCCGGACCGGCCATCGGCGGCATTCTCGCCGGTCCCGATCCGTTGAACGCGAACTTCCGCACCCCGGCGCTGGCCGCCGCCGCCCTGTCCTGCATTGCCCTGACCATGGCCTTTTTCTTGCTCAAAGAATCGCTTTCCGAAGAAATCCGCAAACAGATTTCCGCAATGCCAACCAAGAACCGTCGGCAGCAGTTTCGCGACGCCCTGGCAAAGCCCGGTGTCGGCCTGCTGATCGGCCTGTCATTCATGGCCACCTTCGTTTTTGCCGGCATGGAGACAACATTCGCCATGTGGTCGGAACGACGCATGGGTTGGGGGCCGCAACAGAACGGTTATCTGTTCGCCTTTGTCGGGATCATGGCCGCCATGGTCCAGGGCGGGCTTGTCGGCAAGCTGGCTAAACGTTTCGGAGAAACCAATCTGGTTATTCAGGGGGCGGCAGCGCTGGCGCTGGGTATGTTGTTAATCCCGTTCACCAACTCTCTTGCCACCTTGCTTGGAGCCATGGTCATCGTCGCCTACGGCTTCAGTATCATCACGCCATCGCTGAACAGCCTAATCTCGTTGCAGGTGGCCTCTGGCGAGCAAGGCGGGGTCATGGGGGTCGGTCGCTCGGCGACGACCATGGCGCGCGTCATAGGCCCGGCATGGGCGGGGTTGATGTTCTCGCACCTTGGCATGGACTGGCCTTACTTCGGCGGTGCCATGGTGATGACGCTGGTTGTCATTTTGGGCATGCGAGGGCTTAAATCGATCCGCGTTCCTTAAATATTGCTGAGCGAGAAAGCCGTCGCAGAGGCCTGAGCCAACTCACTTGAGAGTAAATCATATAAACCTCCACCATCGCGGGTATCGATCCAGGTATTTTTTTCTTCATCAAAATAAAAATGCTTGGCCCCGCTGAGCGGCGACGACATCCAGATTTCCCGGTTTGGAGCCTGTTTGTTAATGACGTACTGGCCGCCGCTGGCAAGCTCTATATTGAGAATTCCTCCATCAAAATCAACATCCAAGACATCGCCCAGGGCATTGTCAATTTGTTCGAATAAGGCATGCAGGGTTTTTTCAGCATGAATTTCAAAGGTTTTGCTATCGACAGTCATATCGTATTCATTCCAGATTTTGTTTAATCACGGCTTCCCGTCTGAATGCCGTGTCTCGATAATTCAAAAATGTATAAGTTGTTGTTGTTATTCATTTTCAGTTAATATCTCCCACGATAAACTGATGTTTAGATTCGCAGATGAAACGTGCAGATAGTAAGCCGTAGCGCAAAATGCAATATGATCACTTGAACACACCAAGATGTCAGAGTATATAGAGCGGCTTATTTTCAGGAGCACAAAAAGTGAAGAAAGAAACACATCCCGACTACCACGAAATCACCGTCCAGATGACTGACGGCAGCACCTACGCGACTCGCTCCACCTGGGGCAGCGCCGGTGACACCATCAAGCTGGACATTGACCCGAAAACTCACCCGGCCTGGACCGGCGTACATCGCCTGCTCGATAGTGGTGGACAGCTAGCCAAGTTTAACAAGAAGTTCAAGGATTTCGGACTTAAACATGACTAATTGACCAAGGTTCTTTAGATTACCTTGATCATCTTCTCCCCAGGGGTGGGAGCGACTGATGGCTCATCAAACTCATTACGAAGTACACGTCAAGCAAAACGGCCGCTGGGAAATCCACGGTCGCCATACGCAGGCGGAGAAAGAGCAGGCTATCGAAGAAGCCAAGTCGCTGGATGGGCAAAAGCACATCCAGGCGGTCAAGGTTATTCAGGAAATTTACGATCCTGATGATGGTTCTTCCAAAGAATACAACGTCTACGCCCCAGGCCAGAAAAAGTACCAGCCGCCGCGCAAGCCGTCGAAAAAAGACGCCGCCCGGGATGAGGAAGAAGTTGCCGCCGCCAGTGCAAGAAAAGGCAAGAAACCGGCCAAAAAAGGCCGCTCACTTACCGGTATTCTTATGAGCATCGCCTTGATATCCGGGTTCAGCACCGTGGTTAGTGCCCTGTTTACGTGGTTCACCAGCATGTTTTTGGCAGATGCCGACATCAGTGGCAACGCCCAGAGCAATATCCTGTTCATTGTCTTCCTGTCGGTCTTCGTCATCGCCGCCATCCCCATGGCCATTGTCTTCCTCGGCAATAACGGCGACGACGACGACGATTAATCTTCCCCTTCGTTAATATCACAAACCCATTCGGGATATCAAAATTAGCCAGCTTGATTTATAGTTCCCGGAGTACGCCGGTTTATTGTCTTTGTCTGATAACATATTGATATGTTGATAATGTTTCCTCGATAGCTTCTGCAAAGAGATAACTATCGAGACTTAAAAAAATCACCCGCCGTGGGGAACGGAATGGCTAAAGAACTTATTTTCGAGGTTCACGTCTATCAGAAAGGCCGTTGGGAAATCCAAGGCCGTCACGATGCCTCTGAGATGAAGGCTGCCATTGAGGATGCCAAAAATCTGGACCTCCTGCCCAATATCGACATGGTCAAGGTCATCCTTGAGGAATATGACGACGAGACGAACGATACCAGAGAATCCGTCGTCTACCGTTCGCCCGGCATGGAAGACAGCGAAGGCGGCCCGGTTTCCATATCCTCTAGGGTCAAGGCCGAAAGATACACCCGCAAGACACATGGTCAACATGATCCCTCGGCTGGATATTCGTTCTTTGAAGCCGCCCATGACGAACCGTCCGGTCGGGGGCGCCGTACCTCACGCGGTCGAAGGGCTGGTAAAGGCCAAAAGACCAGCTTCGTCGGCGTCCTGGTTAAAATCCTCCTGATCATCCTGTTTTCGGTCACCATCGCCGCCGTGATGGCGGGCGGCCTGATTCAGTTCCTGCGCGATACGACCCTTAGCAGCAATGTCCAGACGAATATTGTCTTTGCTGCCTTCATCATCATTTTCCTGGCCAGTGCCCTTGTCATGTCGCTTAATTTCATGCGCAAAGATGAAATCGGTGGATCCACCCACAGACCCGCGAAAAATCGCGCCCGCCCTGCCGCCGCACCGCCGGAACCTAAGCCCGAGAAGCTGAAAAAAGAAAAATTACCGAAAATAGAAAAGCGTGAGGTCGAAAAGGACGAGGATCTGGACCCGTCCGAAGAAGGCCTTGCCTCGATGGCCGGGGAAATTCTGAAAGAGGACCTCAAGCAACCCGAACCTGAGCAAACCGCCGCCACCCCCGAACCTGAGGAAGAGAAAGCAGCAGAGCCGGAATTGCCGCCCAGCCTGTCAGCCCACGCCGAGAAACAGCGCGTCTTCCTGATGACGTTCCTCAGTGAGGGCCTGGAGAAATGCCAGGCAGACACCAAAAAGCTCGACAGCTTCAACAAGTTCGGCCTCAACCTGTTCCTCGCCGGTGCCTGCGAAACCATGGGCCAGTCAAGGAATCTCGACCATTATTCCTTGACTAAAATTCTGGCGGAAACCGTCTCGCTGATGGGATTTAAAGCTTCAGACGCCGCCAAATTCGCCGACAAGTACGAGGATTACTTACTCGCCGACGCCCGCTATATGCAAATGTTCCAGGCCGGACGCAACGCCATGAACAGTTACATGGACAAGAACCCCGATGCGATGAAGTACCTGGGCCAGTCCCTGGTTGAATGGAACAAACCGACGCAAAGGGAAGTAAGCAGCGGACCAGTCACCGTGATGTTCACAGATATCGCCGGCTCCACGGCAATGACCCAGAACCTGGGCGACGCGGTTGCCCAGCAAGTCGTCCGCGCCCACAACCGCATCGTCCGCGAGGCCCTGACCGAGTTCAACGGCAAGGAAATCAAACACACCGGCGATGGCATCATGGCCTCGTTCTCGACCACGTCGAACGGCGTCGAAGGCTCTATGAAAATTCAGATCGAAACGGCCAAGCATAACGAAAACAACCCGGATCTGCCTCTCCACATCAAGGTCGGCTTGAACGCCGGTGAGCCGATTTCTGAAGACAACGACCTGTTCGGTTCGACCGTGCAAATGGCGGCGCGCATCGTCGACAAGGCCAAGGCCGACGAGATTTTCGTTTCAGAAATCGTCCGCGGCATCTGCGCCGGTAAAGAAATAAAATTCAAAAATCGCGGTCCCTTCGCCATGAAGGGTTTCGAAGAAGACCCGATCCTCTATGAAGTCTTGTGGCGCGATCAATAACCGCAACACGAAATAATAACGCCCAGGCCTTGCGGCCTCTCCTCCTTAACAATATATCTCCTGCGATGACGGATGCCGAAGTTTATGGGTCCGTTTTTGTAACCTCGCTTTTTAAAAGGAGACTAAGACTATGCGTACAGTTGATTTCACCCCCCTACACCGTTTCACCGTCGGTTTTGACCGCATGCAGCGCCAGTTCGACCAGGCCATGACAATGGATGGCGCGCAAGCGTCCTATCCGCCGTACAATATCGAGGCCCTGGACGAAGAGCATTACCGCATCACCATGGCTGTCGCGGGCTTTGCCGAAGAAGACCTGAACATCGCCCTTAAAGAGGACACTCTGTTCGTCTCAGGCAAAACCAACACGAAAGATCAGGATGTTCACTACCTGCATCATGGCATTGCCGGACGCTCTTTCGAGCGCCGCTTCGAGCTGGCCGATCACATCAAGGTACTTTCCGCAGCCCTTGAAAACGGCATGCTGCACATCGAGCTGGCCCGTGAAGTCCCGGAAGAAAAGAAGCCGCGACACATTAAAATAGAGACGGCGAATAAGGCCAAAGCACTGGAAAGCAAGGCTGCCTAAAGCTGCCCTAAAGGTCTGACAATTGAGGCGTGCAGCCGGTCGCTTGCACGCCTCTTTTGCTATTACAGACAATGCTGCTATGATGATTCCACTCTTTCAAGTCTGCCAGACATTTGAGGGGATATTATTTAATGGAGAAGCTCGGCGCGACGTTCGTATTTTGCATGAAACTGCTTCCGGCAGTGGTCATTTTTACGTTGTTTCTCTCGTTCGAGGGAAATCTCCGCTGGCTCGCGCTGCTTGGCTTTATTCCGCTTATTCTGGCTTTCTGCAAGGGCTGCACCGCCTGCATGATCGAACCCGATCAAGGTCAGGAACAAAGCGGCTGGCATCCCGGCACCGGTCTTTAATAATTTAGCCGATAAGGGCTAATGGGTCTCGCAGGTGCGCATCTTGGCATAGTTCTTGGCACTCAAATCCTCGAACAGGGCACGACGATCCTCTTCACTGACACCGGCGGCTTCAAGGGTCGAGGCACCCAGGCGCAGGCTCGATTCCACCGTATCGGGAATGGAATGGGCAATACCCAGAGCTTCGAAGCGGTCGGCGACGTCCCAGTCATGGGCCCGTGCGTGCAGGGGGACATCGGGGTAAAGGCGTTTCATGGTGCGGATCAAACGCTCCGCGACATCCGGATCATCCAGCGTTACCACCATCAAGCGGGCATTTTTAGCGCCGACCGCGCGCAGCACATCGGGCCGACTGGAGTCTCCAAAAAACACCTGATAGCCCTCGCCTCGCCCCTTGGTCACGCCGTCTGCATCCATATCGATAGCAATGCAGGGAACGTCGACCGCCCGGAGCATGCTTGCGACGGTTTTACCGACCCGGCCAAAGCCGGCAATCAGCACCGGTTTAGCCTCCTGCGTCTCCTCATCGAGGGTTATGCTGGCTTGCTGATCGTCGACGCGCTCTGCAATGGCCTTGCCGATACGCACCATGATCGGCGTCACCGCCATCGAAAGCACGATCATCGACAGCAGCATCTCGATCATATCCGCAGGGAGCAACCCCTGATCGCTGGCCAGGGAAAACAGTACGAAGCCGAACTCACCGGCTTGCGACAGCAGGAACCCGGTACGCAGCGCACCGCCAAGCGGTAGCTTGGCCAATCGTGCCAGGGCGACGATCAGCGCGGTTTTCGCCGTCAGCATCGCCACCGTACCACCGACAATGATGAGCCAATTGGCTGCCACGACCGTCGGATCCAGCGTCATGCCGACGCTCATGAAAAAGAGACCGAGCAGCAAGCCACGGAAAGGCAACACATCGGCTTCGACCTGATGGCGGTATTCCGATTCCGCCAACAATATGCCGGCAATAAAGGCCCCCATGGCCATGGACAGTCCGATTTGTTCCATTGCCCAGGCAAAGCCGAGAACCAACAGCAAGGCTGCGGCAACGAAGGCGTCGGCGTTTCGACTGCGGGCGATGGCACGCAGCAAAGGGTTGACCGCGTAACGCCCCACGACCAGCACGGCGGTGAAGAAGGCTGCCGATTCCAGTGCCGCAAGCCCCATGGATTGGCTCAGGTTCAAGCTACCCGCCGCCAATATCGGCACCAGCATCATCAACGGCACGACGGCCAAATCCTGGAACAACAACATGGCGAAACTGGACCGCCCCCAGCGCGTCGTCAGTTGGTTTTCATCGGCGAGTATTTGCAATCCGAAGGCCGTCGAGGACAAGGCAAGGCCAAATCCGACGATAAATGACTGGCCATAAGTAGCGCCGAGCGCGAAGTGAGTGGTAGCGGCCAAGACCAGGCCGGTTATCATCACCTGCGCACCGCCGAACCCGAACACCAGACGACGCATCACCCAAAGCCGCTGTGGCTTGATTTCAATGCCGATAAGGAACAACAGGAAAACGACGCCAAACTCGCCGATATGACGCATATTGTCCGGGTCATTGACCAAGGCAAGCCCGGCTGGGCCGATCACTGCCCCAGCCGCCAAATAGCCAAGGACCGAGCCAAGGCCCAACCGGTTGAACAACAACACGGCCGCCACAGCGGCTGCCAACAAAGCTAAAATTTCAACCATGACAGCCCCTTAAATTGCGTTCTCACGATGATAGTGTCGGTCAGCTATGGCGCTGATACAGGTCCCGGAAGGCGTCCGGAATCGGCACCGGGCGATCACTTTCCTTATCGACGAAGACATGCACGAAGTAGCCCTGTGCGGCCGGGCTTTCCACGCCGTCGGTAAACAGGCCGATGGCGTAGGTAACACTGGAATTACCCATTTTAACGACGCTCAGACCGGCCTCGACGACATCGGGGTAGGATAAAGGGCGGCGGAATTTGCACAACGTCTCGACGGCCAGCGGCACGATCCGATCGCCAGTCCAGTCGAGCCCGCCCTCCTTCATCAAAAAGCGCACGACGATGGCCTCGAAATAACTGTAATACATGACGTTGTTGACGTGGCCGAGCTGGTCATTGTCGTTCCAGCGGGTCGGCACGTCGAGCCGGTAACGGCAATCTTCGCGGCGCGTGATATAAAGGTCTTCATTCATCAGCAAATATCCATTAGGCGTTCCAGGGCGGCGCGGATGGGTCCTGGGATCGTCACCGGCTTGTTGGACGCACGTTCGACAAAGACATGCACGAAATGGCCACTGGCTACGGCCACCTGGCCACCCTCGCGAAACACCGCCAGTTCGTAGCGGACACTGGTGTTGCCCAGCTTGGCAACCCTTAAGCCCAACTCGATAGTCTCAGGATAGGCCACAGACTCGGCAAACCGGCACATGGTTTCAACGGCGACACCAATCACCGGGGCGGCGGCAATATCAAGCCCGCCGTGTTCAATAAGATAATTATTCACCACCGTATCGAAATACGAATAATAGGTGACGTTGTTAACGTGCCCATAAATATCGTTATCGGACCAGCGCGTTTGCAGGGTTGTGATGTTGGGGTATGCGGCCCGGGATAGTGACTGCTGTGGCTCGTTTGTGTTCACTGTGGGAGTCCTAAAAAGAGAAGGGCCACCGAATTCTCGGTAGCCCTTTTTTTACCCTCAACCTGTCAAACTCGCCATTGATTTTTTTATTGGCTGGAAGGAACTCTAACCAAGCAGGGCGGCAATGGTCAAGGGACTTTTTTTAATACCTATGGTGCTATTTTCTTGACACCCTTCAAGGGCCAGCGGAACGACCAAAAAAAAAGCCGCCCCTTTTTTGGGGCGGCGAGTTTTACAGGGAGGTGTCAGGACGAATGCTTTAGGATGAGCCTGAAAGAGACCCACATCCATCCGACAATAAAGCATAGCTAATTCATCCTTAACATATAGTTAACCTAGCTTTTGAAAGCGCTATCGGCGCCGCTTTTGGCCGCTATTTTCAGCGAAATCGCGGCCCGGGCGCGGCTGATTTCAGCCTCCAGTTCTTCGATGTATTCACTTAAGGCTTCAATCGACATCACTTCCAGGTCTTTTTGAGCGGCCGTTTTCTTTGCCGGTTCCAGATCATCGGTATCCATTGCCATCCTCATTTCTATTGTCTCTTGTCAGCACGCAGACAACATACTAGACCGAAGTCTTACATTCAAAGCCGGAGACGACCATGAGCTCGCAACTGCCCGCCACCATGACCTGCGTCGAGATCACCCCCGAGGGCGGCCTGATCACAGCCAGCCGCCCCCTGCCCCAGCCTGGGCCGGGAGAAGTCCTGGTCGAAGTTGCCGCCGCCGGAGTCAACCGCCCCGACGTCTTGCAGCGCAAGGGTGCCTATCCGCCACCACCGGGGGCATCGGACATTCCCGGCCTGGAAATCGCCGGGACCATCGTCGGCCTGGGCCAAGACGTTAGCGACTGGGCGCTCGGTGATGACGTGCTCGCCCTGGTCACAGGCGGTGGCTACGCGCAGTACTGCACCGCCCCGGCGCCGCAGTGCCTGAGCATCCCCGCTGGTATGGAAATGGACGCGGCGGCGGCCGTGCCGGAAACCTTTTTTACCGTCTGGTCCAACGTTTTCGGGCGCGCCGCCCTTAAACCCGGCGAAACCCTGCTTATTCACGGCGGTTCCAGCGGCATCGGCACCACCGCCATCCAGATCGCCCACGCCCTTGGATCGACCGTCATCGTCACCGCCGGAAGCGACGACAAATGCGGCGCTTGCGAGGTTCTCGGAGCCGACCATGCGATCAACTACCGGGACCGGGATTTCGTCGAAGCGGTTAAGGAAATCACCGATGGCCGGGGCGTCGATGTCATTCTCGACATGGTTGGCGGCGACTATGTGCAGCGCAACCTGAAAGCCCTCGCCGAAGATGGTCGGCTGGTCAACATCGCTTTCCTGAACGGCAGCAAGGTCGAGGTCGACCTGATGGCGATGATGCTGAAGCGCCTGACTTTAAGCGGTTCGACCCTGCGCGCACGTTCCGTCGAATTCAAGGCGGCGATTGCCGCCGAGCTTAAGGCGCGAGTCTGGCCTTTAATCGAGGCCGGTGAAATTGCCCCTTTCATTCACGCCACTTTCCCCTTAGGCGAGGCGGCCCAGGCCCACGCGTTGATGGAAAGTTCGCAACATATCGGCAAGATCGTTCTGCTTCCTTGAATCTATGGTTTACGGGGGCGGAAAAATACACTAAACGTTCATCCAACAGATGCCTTACCGGCATCTACTCCAGTCATCTACGATAGGATAACAAGCGATGACGCATCCGCTGATGCCAAAAGCCACAGCCGTGTGGCTGGTAGAAAATACCGCTCTTTCTTTTGAGCAGATTGCCGATTTTTGTGGCCTGCATTCCCTTGAGGTTCAGGCCATCGCCGACGATGAAGTCGCCATCGGCATGCAAGGGCTCGACCCGATCACCGCCGGTGAGCTGACCATGGAAGAGATCGAGCGCTGCCAGGCAGACAGCGGAGCCCGCCTCAACCCCGCCGCCAACCGTACCCCGGTGGCGAAAAAGAAGGGTGCCCGCTACACCCCGGTATCGAAACGCCAGGACCGCCCCGACGCCATCGCCTGGTTGATCAAGAACTACCCTGAAATGAGCGACGCGCAGATTTCCAAGCTGATCGGCACGACCAAGCCGACCATCGGTTCAATCCGCGAGCGCAGTCATTGGAACATGGTCAATATCAAGGCGCAGAACCCGGTCAGCCTCGGCCTGTGTTCGGCTGCCAATCTGGAGAAATCCGTGGCCATCTCGCGCGCCCGCGCCGGCACCACGCACGCTCCGAACAAGGCTCCAAGCTCAGACGGACCGGCACCCTCGATGCCGGCAGCAGAAGCAGCGCCAGAGCCTGAGGCCGTCGAACTGTTGTCGGCACCCAAAACCGAGACCCTGGCCATCGAACAGAACACCGACAGCGATCCGATCGCCATGCCGGCCCCGGAAAGCGAATAAGCGACCTAAAAGTTTTTGTTTCTTAAGAATTCATGCCCCTCAAGCGCCAAACGCTTGAGGGGCATTTTATTTTAGTCTGCCACCGCAACCGTATAGCCCAGCGCCAGCCTGCCGCCATCGGCGTAGATGGTTTGGCCGGTGATGTAGCTCGACTCATCGGATGCCAGGAAGACCGCGACAGAGGCCATTTCTTCAGGCTCGCCGCAGCGTCCCATGGGGGTGCGCGACAGGATCATCTTGCGCGCCGCCTCGTCGGCCATGACCTTTTTCGCCATGTCTGTGAGGATCGTCCCCGGGCCGATGGCGTTGACCCGAATGCCCTTGTCGGCCAGTGACAAGGCCATCACCTTGGTCAACTGGTTAACGCCGCCCTTGCAAATAACGTATGGCGCGGCTTTGGGGATGGCGGTGACAGCGTTGATCGACGACATGTTGATGATGACACCACCGCCATTGGCCGCCATATGCCGCCCCGCCGCCTGACCGCTCAGGAAAAAGCCCTTCAAATTGATCGCCAGCGTCGTGTCCAGTTCGTCCTCGCTGATATCGAGGAAGTCCCCGGTGAACAAAACGGCGGCGTTCGACAGCATGATATCAAGGCCGCCGAAGTGGGCAACCGTATCTGCGATCAACTGATCGACCTGCTGCTTTTTCGAAACATCGCAGTGCAGGTAATGGGCCTCACCGCCATTGTCACGGATGCTGGCGGCGGCGGCTTGCCCGAGCTCGTCATTGATATCGGAAAGCACGACCCGCGCACCCTCACGGGCGAAGGCTTGCCCGCAGGCCAGACCGATGCCGCCAGCGGAGCCGGTGACGATGGCGACTTTATTTTCTAAACGCATGGTTTGTTATCCTGCTTGTTTTATTGATTAAGAGATTTTTTTCGCGGCCGCTTGACCAGTTCACCGCCACAATTAGGGCAGATGCCATGGTGTACACTATCCGTACACGGTGGGCAAAACGTACATTCAAAGGTGCAGATAAAGGCCTCGCTATCGTCGGCAAGGGGCGTCTGGCAAGTCTCGCAAGCCTCTTTCATTTCAAGGGACACGGTCTTTTACTTCCTTGCCTTGGCCAGGCCGATGCCTTCCAGCGCCGTTTCAATTTCATCAAGGATCGTCGGATCATCGATAGTCGCGGGCACCTTGTAACCCTCGTTATCGGCAATTTTCTGCATTGTCCCGCGCAGAATTTTGCCCGAACGCGTCTTCGGCAAGCGGTTGACAACGGCGGCCAGTTTGAAAGCGGCGACCGGGCCGATCTTGTCGCGGACCATGGCGATGACTTCACGAACAATATCGGCGTGATCGCGGCTGACACCCGACTTCAACACCAGAAAGCCAACCGGTAGCTGGCCCTTTAGTTGATCGGCGACGCCAAGAACGGCGCATTCGGCAACATCGGGATGACCGGACAGAACTTCTTCCATGCCGCCTGTCGACAGCCTGTGACCGGCGACATTGATGATATCGTCGGTGCGGGCCATGATGTACAGGTAGCCTTCATCGTCGATATAGCCAGCATCGGCGGTCTTATAAAAACCGGGGAATTCCTCAAGATAGGCTTTTTTGTAGCGCTCGTCGGCGTTCCACAGGGTCGGCAGGGTTCCCGGCGGCAGCGGCAGTTTGCAACAGATGGCACCGATGTCGCCGTTGGCAACCGGGTTGCAGGCATCGTCGAGAACCTGCACATCCCAACCCGGCACCGCCTTGGTCGGCGAGCCCGGTTTGACCGGAAACTGCGTCAGTCCCATGCAATTCGAGGCAATGGCCCAGCCGGTTTCAGTCTGCCACCAGTGATCAATGACCGGCACGCCCAAGTGATCCTCGGCCCAGTGCAAGGTGTCAGGATCGGTCCGCTCGCCAGCCAGAAACAGGGTCTCGAAGGCCGACATGTCGTATTGTTTGAGTAGTTTGGCGTCGGGATCGTCGCGCTTGATGGCCCGAAACGCGGTCGGGGCTGTGAACATTGCGCGCACCTTATGTTGCGATATAACCCGCCAGAAGGCCCCCGGATCGGGCGTGCCGACGGGTTTTCCCTCATACAAAATCGTCGTGCAGCCCGCTAGCAGCGGCGCGTAGACAATATAGGAATGGCCGACGACCCAGCCAACGTCGGAGGCCGCCCAGAAGACGTCGCCGGCATCCATGCCGTAAACCGCCTTCATGGTCCAGTTCAGGGCAACGGCGTGGCCGCCATTGTCACGGACCACGCCTTTCGGCTCACCGGTGGTGCCAGAGGTATAGAGAATATACAGCGGGTCGGTGGCGGCGACGGGTACGCAATCGTGCGGCTCGGCCGTTTTCATGGCTTCCGCCCAGTCGATATCGCGACCGGCTTTCAGCTCTGCGGTGGCCTGGGGGCGTTTTAAAATAATGCAGGCGTCTGGCTTGTGTTGGGCCAACTCAATAGCGCCGTTGAGAAGCGGCATATAGTCGATGACCCGGTTAATCTCGATTCCGCAGGTCGCACCGATGATCGCCTTGGGTTTGGCATCGTCGATACGAATCGCCAGTTCATTGGCGGCGAAGCCACCGAAGACGACGGAATGGATGGCCCCCAGACGGGCGCAGGCAAGCATGGCGATGGCCGCCTCTGGGACCATCGGCATATAGATGATGACCCGCTCCCCTTTGGCCACCCCGGCAGCCGCCAGAACCCCGGCGAACAGGGCCACTTCGTCGCGCAATTGGCTATAACTGTAGGTCTTGACCGTGCCGCCGGTGACCGGACTGTCATAGATCAGCGCCGCCTGATCGCCGCGCCCGCCCTCGACATGGCGGTCCAGGGCATTATAGCAGGTGTTCAGCTCGCCGCCCGTGAACCAGCGGTAAAATGGCGGGTTGGAGGCATCCAACACCTTGTCCCACTTTTTGCTCCAACTGATCCCTTCGGCAACCTCGCCCCAGAACCCTTCAGGGTCCTTAAGTGAACGGGCATGAACTTCAGCATATGAATTTGGCATGAACTCTCCCCTTTTTGACTTTATGAGATTGTGCGGCAATTCACGGCCATAAGCAAAGGGGGTTTTACATACCCAGGGCGCTCAGGTCGAGCTTTCCTGCGGCCAGCGGCGGGCACCAGAAATAACTGCCGGAAACCGGACGGGTGAAGGTGAACAGGCCGTCAATGATCTGGTCTTCCTGAGCGGTCATGCGGGCAAGTTGCGCTTCAAAAGCATCGAAGGACTTGCCAAAAGCGACGAACATCAGGCCATCACCGGTGGCATCGGACCAGGGCATGGAACGACGCACGATAAAGGCCTCGGGTTTGAATGTTTCCTGGGCCGTCCGCTTAACATGGGCCGAAAGTGGCGCGTCGTCGAGTTCGACGTTGTCGCTTTTGCGCCGACCGATAATGTTGTCGCGTTCATCCTCGCTCAGAGTGTCAAAAAAATCCAGGGCATGGAGCCATTGCTGGACTGCGACAAAACTCGAACCGTCGCTAAAGGCAGCATTAAAGGCCGCAGCACCTTCGGGATTTTCGGTGCCGTCCTCGTAGCCACTAAGGTCCCGCCCGCCATCATACTTGAAGCCGTCGACCAGACGGGAACGGCGGCAGGTGGGGCTGAAAAGTTTGCTCAGTGCGCGGCTCTTCTGGACGATCGGGCCGCGTTGGCTACCCTTGATCCAGCACCAGACATCGGCTTGCGTCGACGGCACCTCACAACCCGGGCCGTTACTCGCAGGGAAAGTATGAAGGGATTTAATTGAACCGGCCAGGGCCGGACCGATGCCGATAACAATTTCCGCGTCAATATTCACCGACGCAAGCGCGCCAAGAACCAGCCCCGGATCAGCATCGGCACGCAGGGAAAATTCCAGATAGCGGGAGAAATTCGGGACGGGCTCAAGGATTCCCGGTTGCGGCGCATTCATAAACGGACTCTCCTCATCGTCAGGCCACCATAATCATGTCGATTATGATGGCCCGGTGATGCGCATTGAGCAACGATTAATTGAAAAGCCTTAAGCAGCCCTTCTGGATGGACGTCCCGAACGGCCACGGTTGCGTTGGCGCGGCTTTGCGTTGTTATTGCGCTGCGGCACACCTTTGGACGGGCCGGTAATGTTGGCAATTTCCGGGGCGTGGAAAGAATGATCCACGAACACCGGCACGGTTTTGCGGATGATCTTTTCGATATCGCGCAAATAGCCGCGTTCCTCGTGATCGCAGAATGAAATAGCGATACCCGACGCCCCGGCGCGGGCCGTGCGGCCGATGCGATGGACGTAGCTTTCGGGCTCGTTAGGCAGATCGAAATTGATAACGTGGGTGACGCCATCGACATCAATGCCACGGGCCGCAATATCCGTCGCCACCAGGGCCCGGACTTTTCCTGAGCGAAAGCTGTTAAGCGCCCGCTGGCGGGCATTCTGCGATTTGTTGCCGTGAATGGCATCTGACAAAATGCCACTTTGATGCAAATGTTTGGCAACCCGATCGGCACCGTGTTTGGTGCGGGTGAAGATCAGCACGCGGGCAATTTCCGCGTCACTCATCAATTCACCGAGCAATGAACGCTTGTTGTCTTTGGCAACGAACAGGACACGCTGCTCGATCTTGTCGACGGTGGTTGCCGCCGGAGCGACTTCAACCTGCACCGGATCCTTAAGCAGGCCATCGGCCAGACCCTGGATGGTTTTCGGCATGGTCGCCGAGAACAGCACCGTTTGGCGGTTCACGGGCAATTTCGCGGCGATTTTTTTGACATCGGGAATAAAGCCCATGTCGAGCATGCGATCGGCTTCATCAAGGATAAAGACCTCGACATCATCAAGGCACAAATGGCCCTGGTTCATCAGATCGATAAGCCGACCCGGCGTGGCGACCAGGATATGGACGCCCTGAGCCAAGGTCTTGATTTGCGGACGGATAGAGGCACCGCCAAAAACCACGGTCGAGCGCAGATGCATATGACGGCCATAAGAGCGGAAGCTGTCATTGATCTGACCCGCCAACTCGCGGGTCGGGGCCAGGATCAGCGCCCGTGGCTTGCGGCTTTCCGGCTTGCTGCCGTTCGACGACAAACGGTGCAACAGCGGCAACGCGAATGAGGCAGTCTTGCCCGTACCCGTCTGGGCGACGCCCAGCAGATCGCGCCCTTCAAGCAGTGGCGGAATGGACTTTAACTGGATCGGAGTCGGTGTGGTGTAGCCCTCATCGGCGATGGCGCGAAGGAGCGGTTGGGCCAGTTTAAGGCCCGTAAAATCGGTCATGTGGTGTTGTTCTTTCTTCAATAAACTCATAGTCAGTGACCCGCCGTCCCGAGCATCGGGGCGGTCAGGCGCAAGCGGTATGCAAGCATTACGAACACGACATGCCGATTGTAAAATACAAAGACAGAGGCCGGTCTAACGAAACGCCCACTTGAGAACTCGGAAAGAAACTTATGCCAACCTTTAAGGTTTATTCAGTCGGCAAGGATCGAAATTCGATCTGGAAAGGAGTGTCGCTGACCCCGATATGCCTATCAAGCAGTTCAAAGTCAAGACAATTCGCTTAATTCATAGACACGGGTCTTGCTGGAAATATTTATCCCTTCGCCATCGACAGCCAATACAGGCTCAAGGACTCTCCCAACAATCGATGCTGCACAACTGTTCCAGGCCTGCTTTGACAGCAGCGACACTGATGACGATATCTACCCTAGCCGGCGCAGCGGATACTTGATTAAAGGCGAGCGGCCTTAAGGACATTCTAGCCGTTTAACAGGGCCTCGACCTCTTCTTGCGACAATTCCGCACCGCCGCCATCTTCGCCGCCCGACGCATCGGCCTTGCGCCGTTCGCCGCCCATATAGGCAGGATTGTTCCGGCGTCGCCTGTCGGGGCCGAAATATGGGCCGCTACGGATAAACGGGCGTGGTCGCTCGATGATCGAGCGAATTCGGGAATAGAGCCCCTTCACGGAAATCGGCTTGGCCAGGAATTCATGGACACCGGAGTCGCGGGCTTCGAGCACACGGTTCATTTCGGTGTGCCCGGTCAACATGATAATCGGCACAAAGGGGTTGGGGCTGTCGCTTGCAGTGCGCACCATCTTGGTGAAATCAATGCCGTCCAGCGGTTCCATATTCCAGTCGACAATGATGATATCGGCAGAAAAATGACGCAGTTCCTTGAACGCATCGGCACCGTCACTGGCCTCGACGACATTTTTCACACCAAGAGCATTCAGGATACCCTTAACCAAGGTACACATATGCGTATTGTCATCAACGACAAGAAAGTTGAGCCGCTCTAGATTATAATCGTTCATCTAACCGATACCCGAATCTTCCGCTTTTTATTGAGAGTCCCCAGCATCGAACAGAAACCAAGGAATTAGTCAAGCCCCGCCGTGCCCCGTCGCTGCCAGGTTAGAATACATTGTGGCGTTACGCTAACATAGATTACAAGGCGTTACAGGCCAAAACCATTCCAAACGACCGAATTTGAAGCATAGGACCTCCTCATCAATACAGGCGTGCGCCGACGATGAACACCTGAATAGTGACATCGCCGAGCGCTTTACGCGCTTCCAGGCGGTGAATGCCCCGAACCAGAACATAACGGCCCTTGCCTTGACGCACATGAATAGGCTCTTCCTCTTCCCCCTCCATGATTGTCTCGATAACCAGTTCGAGCTTTTTCGCGTCAAACTCCTTGCGGCGCTCGCTAGGCACATAAATATCTTCGATTTTGACAACAACAGCCTTCAGCAAAGCGCTCCCCTTCCGTGTTCAATAATTCAGGCACAATATACTTATACAACGAGCCCCGAAAATACTCTTAGTAACTTCCGGCCCGTACCGGCGACAAGGCTGGCAGAGGAGCCATTTAAAGTTCGCAGCCCACATCGCCATTTTCCTGACTTCAGGTTTTAAAAAATTAAACAAACATCATTCTGGACTGCTGTTTAAGACTGCTTTTGACCTAAGGCGGAAGTTTTAGATCACGCGCTCCTTGGGAAAAGTCACCGTTACCAAAGTGCCATTGCCTTTTTTGCTTTTGATTCCCAGAGTTCCGCCATGCAGTTCCATCAACCCCATGGTCAGAGGCAGCCCCAAACCCGTGCCTTCATGCTTGCGATTAAGGCCGCTGTCGACCTGTCCAAATTGACTCATGGCTGTATCAATTCCCTTTGCGTCCATACCCGAACCGGTATCGGCCACCATGACGGAAAGTGAGCCGTCATTATGCAAGCACGCAGTTATGCTAACTTCCCCATCTTTTGGCGTAAACTTAACCGCGTTGCTGAGCAGGTTGAGTATGACTTGCATTATCCGTCGCCGGTCAGCAAAAATTAATGGAATTTCCGGATCAAGGGATGCGGTAACAATTACCTGCCCGGCATCCGCCCGTGGGTGGATGAGACGAATCGAGGCATCAACAACATCGGTTAAGTTGATATTTTCTTCATGCAATTCCAAAGCTCCCGCCTCGATAGCGGAAACGTCGAGAATATCATTGATGAGGTTCAGAAGATGTTGGCCGGATTGATGGATGTCATTGAGGTATTCCTGGTTTTTTTCACTGCCGACGGAACCGAATATTTCCGTCTTCATAGATTCAGAAAAGCCGATAATGGCATTGAGCGGTGTGCGCAATTCATGGCTCATGTTGGCCATCAAGTCCGACTTGGCGCGGTTGGCGATCATCGCCTGTTCTCTGGACTCCCGTATTTTCTGTTCTGCTTCCACGCGGCTGGATATTTCGTGCATGATTCCAATGAATTTGCCCTCGCCGTTCAATTCCATTCTTGAGACGTTTAGTTCAATTGGGAATAGCTTGCCGTTCTTGTGTTGGCCGTACAGGTCGCGGGCTTTGTTAATGATACGGGACGAATACAGTTCTGATTTTTTGATATAAACGTCATGTTCAGCGCGCTCCTCGTTGGGAAGCAGGAAATTGACGTTGTTGCCTATAGCTTCTGCGGCCAAATAGCCGAACATATTTTCAGCCGCCGGATTGAATGATTCAATGATCCCGCGCTCACTGATCGTCACGATACCTTCGGCAATATTATCGATGACCGCACGTTTATTCGTTTCGCTGTCTTCAAGGGCCTTTGTCCGAACTTTAACGGTATCTCGGATAATGTTGGTCCGGCGTTGATTCATGAGCAGCACGTAGGATAACAGAGCGCTCAGGAGAAGACCAAAAAGCAGCACGCCCCAAGACTGATATTGTCGATGAATTTCAAAAAACTGCGGCTGCGGCACCATCATGACTTTCCACTGTCTTCCAGGGATATCCAACGACGATTTATGGCCGAACTCCAAATTCTTCCACAGTTCGGAATAGGTCAGGGCCCGCTCGTCTTGCGTTAAGCGGGAGCGGTGATGATAAACAATCTCGGCCCCCTCATCGGCCTCTACATCGACAATGTAAATGTCGATTCCCTTAGGCTGCATGGCGGAGATTGACGCTTCAAGTGCGCGACCGATGTCGAATTGAAGAAGTAGAAAACCGCGCAGGGCCTCTCGCCGCTGTTTGATCGTCTCCAACAGGCCCGGCGTCCGATAAACGGGTTGGACAAAACTGACGTGGGATTTTATGTTTTCATTTCCAGTGAACATAAAGTACGGCGACGATATCCCTGTGATCGGTACGATAACACCATCATCACGCGCTTGTTCGAGCAGTTCCTGGACAGCGGCATTCGAACCCAGTTCGAACCCGGTCATGTCATCCATTATACGCGCCGGTTCGGCATACAGGACGGGATAGTAGTTTTCACGAGGCGGCGCCGGGTAATTGTGGTTATCCAGATTTGAGTGATCATGGACGTGAATAAGGCGTCCGTTCAGCCCCTGCTGCGATGACTCAAAGGATTGTCGCCTATCGCTGGAAATTTTGGGAACCCAAGATATGGCCTTAATCTCTTCGGATTTAATGATGGCTTTGCTAACGAAAGAGGAGAACTCCATCCGGTTAACAAATGTCGATCCTTCAAAAAAGCGCTTGGTGGCATCGAGTTCAGTGATAATTCCCCTAAACCGGCTCTCCAATAGCTGCCGATAGGTGTTTGCCGAAAAGTTGAAATCCTTCCGCAGCCGTTCATTTTCCCAACCGCGCACATAAACGACGGCAGCAATAACGATTGCGATGCTGAGAAGTGATATAAAAACAGGGTGTGTGAAAGATTTTCTTTTATCTTCCATGATCTATCCTGTTGCCTTTTAGCCAAGCCATTTTCATATCTACTTGAGTAACCGCCCCAGAGTCTTGTCGAAGATTTCCTTATAGGTGCCGTCCTTTTTCATTTCCGAGAGGGCGGCAGCGGCTTTTTCGATCAACCCTGCGTGCTTTTTGTTCAAATACATGAACATTTCCCTTTTCGCCAAGGGTGGTTCGGAAACTTGAATTGTGATGCCAAACTGCTGGGCAAGCCAGAGTCCCTGCCAACGCTCATACAGTACGAAATCGACCTTTCCGGTGGTCAGAAGATCGAGCATCTGATGCGCGTTCTTTGTTTTGGTTGTCGCCTGATGATCGACCAGATTGTTTTGGAAAATCTGCCAGCCATTTATATAGGCGATCTTGAACCCATCCATAGAGGCCCAACTGTCTGTGGCGAGGGATTCCCTGGTCGAGTAAGCGACAAAATCATTGTCCATAAGCTTTTCGGGTATGCGGATTAGATTGGGGAACTTCTTTTCCAGCCCTTCGATGCGCAGCGCCGCCCCGTCGTCGATCCCGTCATTGGCGTTTACCAATGATTTGGCAGAATTTTGATAGACGATCACCTCGGCATCGACGCCAATCCGACGAAACGTTTCCTTGATTATAAGATCGATGAAGCCACCCTTGTCATTGGTCGTGAAGGGATCTCGAGTGCCTGTGTTAAAGACAAGTTTTTCTGCCGCGTATGCCGGTGCCAATGCGAGGACAATCGTTAATATACCGAGCATTAAAAGCAGTTTTGTTTTCATAATTCCCCCCGGCACGAACGGTTTCCCCTAAACTCATGTTGAGAGTACCAAACTTTCTTCAAAATCATAACATTTCTGTTTTGCAGCCCTCCAGGCCAAACGAATGCGGTTCGCTTGTTAAAACTTCTATAATTTACTTGACTTTTGTCCTACAATTTAGTATATATTCCTACAACGTTAGGCCTGTTGAATTTAGAAGGATTCCCCTTTCAATGTTGTATTTTATCAGCGCCCCTGTGAGCGCACACCTATGAGCGCGCCTGTGACCAGCGCCCGCCAGGTCGCGGCCAACCATGCCAATGCGGCGCGTTCGACCGGACCGAAAACGCCGGAAGGTCGCAAATGGTCGAGCTTCAACGCCCTGCAACATGGCATCTATGCCCGCGACGTGGTATTGCCGGGCGAGGACCGCGACGCCTATGACGCACTGTTGCAGCAGCTGGGCGAAGACTTGAAGCCCGAAGGTCGGGTCGAGGCCGGGTTGATCAAACGGTTGGCCGATATCTGGTGGCGGCTCGACCGGACCGCCGCTATCGAGGCCGGATTGCTGAACCCGGACTGGGGTGCCGATCCGCAATCAATAGGCATTGCCCTGGTCGATACCTACCGCATCGCCGTCGAACAGACGCCGACGCTCGACCTTCTGGGGCGTTACGAAGGCCGCCTTGAACGGGCTCTGGATCGCACCATGCGCCTGTTTCAGCGCGCCCAGAAGACCCGGCGGACCTATCTGCGGGAAAGTGATCCCGCATCGTGAAATGGCTTCGTTTCTTAATATTTTTTATGGCGATGCGCCCCGCTTATGGCATTCTGCGGGACTAATCAGGAACGCCAGAGAAACCAGGGAACTATCAACAAATGACCAGCAATATTTACGAACAGCATCTTGATCGCAATCAGGCCAACTACGCGGCCCTGTCGCCGCTCAGCCTGCTGGCCCGGGCAGCTGAGGTTTTTCCCGGCAAGGTCTCGCTTATTCACGGCACCAAGCGCTTCACCTGGGCGCAGACTTACACCCGCAGTCGCAGGCTGGCATCGGCCTTAAGCAAGCGCGGCATCGGGCTCGGCGACACCGTCGCCATCATGGGTGCCAATAGCCCGGAAATGTACGAGGCCGCCTTCGGCGTGCCGATGTGCGGAGCCGTCCTCAACACCCTGAATGTGCGCCTCGACGCCGCCGCCATCGCCTTTTGCCTGGACCACGCAGAAGCCAAGGTTTTGCTCACCGACAGGGAATTCTCGAAGACCGTCAAGGCGGCTCTGGCAGAGCGCGGCATTGATGAATTACTGGTCATCGACATTGATGACTCTGAGGCCACTGTCGATGGCGAGATGCTCGGGTCCACCGATTACGAAAGCTTCCTGGGCGAAGGCGATGCGGATTTTCAGTGGTCACTCCCCGAAGATGAATGGAACGCCATTTCCCTGAACTACACATCGGGCACCACCGGCAACCCGAAGGGTGTCGTCTACCATCACCGCGGCGCTTATCTGAATGCACTGTCCAACATCATCGGCTGGAACATGGGCCACCACCCGGTCTATCTGTGGACGTTGCCGATGTTCCACTGCAACGGTTGGTGCTTTCCGTGGACGCTGGCCGCCGTTGCCGGATCTTCTGTCTGCCTGCGTCAGGTCAACGCCGGTAGTATGTACCAGGCCATCGCCGATCACGGCGTCACCCATTTTTGTGGCGCGCCGATCGTCTTGAATTTCATCGCCAACGCCACCGAGGCCGAGCGCCGGCCCCTGCCTCACACGGTCAAGGCGATGACGGCGGCGGCCCCGCCACCGGCCTCGACCCTGCAAAAGATGCAGGAGATCGGTTTCGACGTCACCCACGTTTACGGCCTGACCGAAACCTATGGCCCGGCGGTGATGTGCGCCTGGGATCCGGATTGGGACGAACTTGATATCGAAGAACAGACCCGCCTTAAGGGTCGCCAGGGGGTCCGCTATCATGTTCTTGAAGGGCTTGACGTGATGGACCCCAAAACCATGGTCGCGGTGCCGCGCGACGGGGAAACCATGGGCGAGATCATGTTTCGCGGCAACATCGTCATGAAGGGCTATCTGAAGAATCCGTCGGCCAGTGATGAAGCCTTCGCCGGCGGCTGGTTCCATTCCGGCGATCTGGCGGTGATGCAACCCGATGGCTACATTAAAATTCAGGATCGCTCCAAGGACGTGATTATCTCGGGCGGTGAAAACATCTCGTCGATCGAGGTCGAGGACACGCTCTACAAGCATCCTGCCGTGCTGGCCTGCGCCGTCGTCGCCAAACAGGACGATAAATGGGGCGAGACGCCGTGCGCCTTCATCGAACTTAAAGAAGGAGCGCCCGAGGTAAGCGCGGCCGACCTGATCGCCTTCTGCCGTGCCAATATGGCCCACTACAAATGCCCGACGTCGGTGGTCTTTTGTGACATCCCGAAAACATCGACCGGCAAGATTCAAAAGTTCAAGCTACGTCAACAGCTTGCCTGATAGTTGGAGATTGCACACGCAACCGCCCGCGAACAAAAATTCATGGTTCGCGGGCGGCGCATAAAAAAAGAAGTCGCGGCTGGCTGCCTTAACTGCTTATTCCAACGATCTCATCTTTAAGATGGAGTTTTTGTTTTTTTAAATTGTGCAAATGAAGTTCATCCGGGTGCGGACGTTTTTCTTCTTTTTCAATTTCGTGATCCAGCGTTTCGTGCTTGGACTTAAGGGAATCCAGTCTGTCGTCAAGACTCATGTGATAATTCCTCCCGACTTTTGAGTTTCAACATAGATTACATACTATAGCATATGGGTGGAGAAATCCAGCGCCGCCACCCCCAAAGTGCAATATAGGCTGGCGATTTATCAGAAAAATTCTGGTACTATTGATGGCGATGAATGATTTCGACAGCATACGCAACAAGGTGGCCGAATTGCGCACCGAACATCGCGATCTTGACGACGTGATTAACCGGCTAACCGAAGATGGCGGCTACAACCAGGTCCAGGTCCAGCGCCTGAAAAAGCGCAAATTGTCGATCAGGGATCAAATTACCCGCCTGGAAAGCCAGATTCTGCCCGATATCATTGCCTAGAGCACATTCAACTGGCATCAATTTCGCGTTCCCGCATAAGCAAGTCATCATCGGCCTGCGTCATAACGGTTTCAGCACTATCGCCGGCAACGAAGGTATGCAGCCCGTAAGCGGCCTCAAGGGACAGTCTTTCGCCGTCCCACGGGAACGAGCCGCCCTTGAGGGCGCGGGCCATCGCCGTTGCCGTCTCGCTGGCGCTTTCGCTATCGGCCATGGTCAGGATAAGGCCAAAATCGTGGCCACCCATGGAACCGACAATGTCTGTATCGCGACTCAGCGCCCTTAAGCATTCCGCAGCCCAGATCAGCCCGGCCTCGGCCGCCCCATGGCCAAACTTGCGGCGAATGTTCTCTATATTGCGAATATGAAAACAAACGAAGGTATTGACCACACCGGCACGAACCCCCAAGCCCAACATGCGTGACAACTCGCGGTGCAGGCCACGGCGATTGATGACCGGAAGGTAGGTATGGGTTTCGGAAAGTTCCTCGAGATACAGGATATGAGAGCGGGCATGGCTCAACTCATCACGCAACTTCTCGAATTCTGCCATGATCTGGCTCAGGGTTTCCTGCACCCTGGGTGTCACCTCATCAGCGGGAATGTCCATCACTGTGAAGACGTCGCGCTCACCCCCAGGCACGGCATCGACTGACGGTGCATCGTCTTTACTGCTCTGTTCGCGTCTGCGCTGTTGGTCCTTCGCGTGCTTATCGGCAGGAAGAATCGTACTAATCGGCGACGAAACAGGAATTTCAGCCATCATGTGCCCCCCCAACATATCAATAAAAAGGCTAACATCCCGGTTGCCCGTTGATAAAGAGAATTCAGTCTATATAATGCGCGGCCTTGCTGAATTCAGCCACTATGGAGACACTTATGAACGCCTCATCACCCGTCGTTGGTATCATTATGGGCAGTCAGTCCGACTGGAAAACCATGAAACATGCAGCCGACCGGCTTGAATCCCTGGGCATCGCCCACGAAAGCAAGATCATGTCGGCGCACCGGACGCCTGAGCGACTGGAGGCTTACGCTCGCGGAGCGCGTGAGCGCGGCCTCAAGGTGATTATCGCCGGTGCCGGTATGGCAGCCGCCCTGCCCGGCTCGGCCGCCGCCTTGACGCCACTGCCGGTACTCGGCGTCCCCATGGAAGGCAAAATGATGGGTGGCCTCGACGCCATGTTGGCGATGACCCAGATGCCCGGCGGCGTTCCCGTCGGCACCTTGGGGCTCGGTAAAGCCGGAGCCGTCAACGCGGCAATGCTGGCCGCCGCCATCATCGCCCTGTCCGATGACGATGCCGCCCAGGCCCTGGACAACTTCCGGGCCGAACAGACGGCATCCGTTCCGGAAAATCCTGTCGACGAATAGATTATTTAGCGCTTCGCCCCGACGGCCGAGGCGAAGCGCTTGCAAAACGTCAAGGGTGAAGGCATTTCGCCCAGGCGTTTACTCAGCCTGACGCGGGCCTGGATCAGCTTGACGACTTCGCCGATCCGGCGGTCGAGAAAATCCCAGGTCTCCGGGAAATCACCCGCATCGTCGCCTTCATCGGCAAGCCAGTAGAGCGTGGTTGAGGCCAATACCGGGGCCAACAGGGCGCGCTTCGAATAAAAACTGAAGTCGGCGCTTTCGTCGCCCGTGCCATACCAGATTTCACTGACCGTATTGTAGGTGCATGTAAGGGATAGCCCGGCGTGGTGCGGCAGGGCCATGTAGGTCAGGGCGCGACGCACGGCTTCGCGGTGCGGGGTCAGGACCTGCAAGCGACTGCGGACACCCGCAGCGATACGCTGACGGATTTTCAGGGAGGCCATATCGATCTTGGCCATTTCGGCGACCATGCGACGGTCGGCCCAATCTGAAAAATGCTGGGCCAGGTCGCTCATGCCGCTAAACGCACCTTCGGCCTCGCCCCCGGAGAGATCGTTCAAGTCCTTGATACCGGCACCCATGGCGGCTTTCGTCCAGCCCTCGAAGACGACATGAGGCAGGGTCGCCAGCAAAATCAGATCGCGCAATTCCTGGTTGTCGCGGTTCATGTCGCCTCCTCATTGTCGTCATCATTTGCGACGATAGATTTTTTCAATTCCTCATTATAGCCGAAAGTCCGCATGTCCGATATCCGTTGCGGATAAAGAATCCCGTCCAGATGGTCGCATTCGTGTTGTACGACCCGCGCGTGGAAACCCTTGGCCTCGCGCGCGATAGGCTCGCCGTCTAGGCCCAGGCCGCTATAACGGATGTGAATCGGGCGGTGAACTTCGCCCATCATCTCAGGGATCGACAGGCAGCCCTCATAAGCGGCCTGGGTTTCGTTGCCGATGGCCTCGATCACCGGGTTAATCAGCACGGTCAGGGGGATTTCCTCAGAATCCTCATCCAGTCCGGCCGAACGGTAGCGTTCGGCGGCGGCACGCGCGGCAGGAACCTTGAAAATCACCAACCTGATCGGCACATGGACCTGCGGGGCGGCCAGTCCGACGCCACCGGCATCGGCCAGGGTATCGATCATATCCTCAACAAAATAGCCAATTTCCGGGGCCCGCGGGTCTTCCACGGGGATTGATTTCATGCCCAGAATCGGATGCCCCATGCGGGCAATCTTCAAAATCGCCATTTCTTCCGGAACTCCTTTGCTTTCATGGACAAAAAAAGTTACAACCTGCGCACATGCAAGCCTTCCCAACGTCAGATGGATATGTTAGAAGGCGCACCTTCGGAACGGAAGTCTTTATACCGTTCGCCCAGAAATTGAGCGTTTTTTGATAGAGGATAGAATCCCCGTGCAAGTCACTGTCCGCGACAACAATGTTGATCAGGCCCTTAAGGTTCTGAAAAAGAAATTACAGCGTGAAGGCGTCTTCCGTGAAATGAAGCTGCGCCGCGCCTTCGAAAAGCCGTCCGAACGCCGGGCCCGCGAGAAAGCTGAAGCCGTCCGCCGTGGCCGCAAGCTGGAACGCAAGCGCATCGAGCGCGACGGCTTCTAAAAAGCCCTGATTGCAAGGCGATATTGCCAATGCGCACCCTGGGAAACCGCGGTGCGCTTTTGCATGTCTGGGGTTTAGCGAAACGCGCGGGGCATCAGCAATTCCCGCCCCGTATGAGGGACGGATTCATGGGCTTACTTTGCTTTTAGCCTGGTCAGCTCAAATCTCAAACACCGCCGTTACCGATGCGTGATCAGACGCTTCAGTCGTTTGACTCGTAACTTCGGGGTACATCGTCCATTTCCGGGTCGACTTGGTGAACATGCCCTGACGATTGATGATGACTTTCTTCAGTCCCTGTTTGAGTGCGTCGGACACGAGCAGATAATCGATCTGTTTCGAACCACTGTGATAAGTACCCTGATCCGCAACTTCAAGCTTAAGATTAACGTTGTAAAGCTTCGGTTTGTTGATCAGCAAATCGAGAGAGCCCCCCGATGGATAATCATTCAAATCCCCAGCGACGACAACAAGGTCCCGGCTCAGATCATATTCATCAAGAACCGAAGATAACCTCGCGGCTTGTCCCTGACGGCGAATTTTGCTGGTCGGATCTGTCGGCGGACTATATCCCTTGGATTTAAGGTGATTGGCCATCAGCACCAAATCGCGACCACCCGGCAAGCTAATTTTAGTTTCCAGGCAATCGCGGGAAAAAGTCTTGACCGTTTTACCCTGATACGTGTTCGTATCGTCCATGTGCGAACGCATCCAGTCGATCGGAAACCGCGACATGACAGCGACATCGATACCACGCCCATCGTTGCCGTCGATCAACATGATGTGTTCGAAGGGGGCTTTCCCGCGCGCTTTCAGAAAATCTCTGTTCAAAACATTGCTATGAAATGCTTCAAGAGTCGGTCGGCTTTCGACCTCGACCAGGCAAATAACATCTGCCTCAGTATCGGCAATCACCCGGGCAGTATTTTTAACCGCCATGTTGTCTGCGGACTTGCGCGTCAATTCGACCCAACCAATCCAGTCACCGGCACCAACACCGCCTGTAGTATGCCTTCCACGAGTATCGTTAATCTTGGCAAAACCACTTAATTTGGACTTAAGATCTTTAATACGCTGCTGATCGAAAACATTTTTTTTCAACTCCGCCTGAAGTTCTACGACATAGCCAAGTAACAATGTGGAACGTGCGGCAGATGATTTGAAAATCTTCGGTCGCCCGAAAAGGTTCTCGCAGTTGAACGTAGCTACCCTTATCTCTTGTGACATTTTGACCCCCATACACGCCCATAAGTTAACGTCAAAATATTTTTTCTATCTTAACGTGATTTTTTTTACAAGAGTCCACATCATTTGCCGACTACGCCAGCAACGGAGATCAACTGATCACAGGAGTATTTCGACCAACACGACAAGAAAAAGGCGGGGCACCTATGCAAGTGTCCCGCCTTAAATCAATGTCGATGCCTAAAAATATTACCCCAACGCGACGACGATTTCCTCGGTCATTTTCTTGGCGTCGGAGAACAGCATCATTGTCTTGTCACTGTAGAATAGCTCGTTTTGCACACCGGCGTAGCCTGTCGCCATGGAGCGCTTGACGAACAGAACCGTTCCGGCCTTCTCTAAGTCGAAGATCGGCATGCCGTAGATGTCGCTGGTCGGGTCGGTCTTGGCCGCCGGATTGGTGACATCGTTGGCACCGATGACGTAGGCGACGTCACAACTGGCGAACTCGTGGTTGATTTCCTCCAGTTCGAAGACCTCGTCGTACGGCACATTGGCTTCCGCCAGCAGCACGTTCATGTGACCGGGCATGCGTCCGGCAACGGGATGAATGGCGTAAGAGACCTCGACCCCTTCGGCCTTCAACTTGTCGGCCATTTCACGTACCGCGTGCTGGGCCTGGGCGACGGCCATGCCGTAGCCGGGCACGATGATGACCTTAGAGGCATTCTTCATCAGGAAGGCGGCGTCATCGGCTGCCCCCGACTTGACCGGTCGGTCGTCGCCGCCACCGGCTGCGGCGGGACCAGCAGCCTCGCCACCGAAGCCGCCAAGCAGGACGTTGAAGATCGAACGGTTCATGCCTTTGCACATAATGTAGCTAAGAATCGCGCCCGAGGAGCCAACCAGCGCGCCGGTAATAATCAGCGCCGGGTTGGACAGCGTGAAGCCGATGCCGCAGGCGGCCCAGCCCGAATACGAGTTGAGCATGGAGACGACGACCGGCATGTCGGCACCACCGATGGGAATGATAATCAGGAAGCCGATCAGGAAGGACAAGCCGACGAGGAGCCAGAACACGGTCTCCGTCTGGCCACGCACCAGCATGATGACCATGGCGACAATCAGGATGGCGATCAGCGCGTTGAGCTTGTGCTGGCCGGGGAAGGTAATGGGCGAGCCGCTCATCACGCCCTGCAACTTGGCAAAGGCGATAACCGAGCCGGAAAACGTAATCGCACCAATGGCCGTGCCCAGGGACAGTTCAACCAGAGAGGCCCCGGCGATTTCGCCAAAATTACCGATACCGAAAGCTTCCGGGTTATAGAACGCGGCAGTGGCGACGAACACAGCGGCCAGACCGACCAGCGAGTGGAAGGCGGCGACTAACTGCGGCAAGGCCGTCATCTGGATCTTGAGGGCAACCACGGTGCCGATACTGCCACCAATCAGCAGTCCCAGGAAAATCATCGAATAACTCATGATGCCCGGATCCATCAGCGTCGTGACGATGGCGATAACCATACCGGCGATGCCTAAACGGACCCCGGTGACGGAGGAATCAGGTGAGGAAAGCCCACGCAAGGAAAGAATAAACAGCACCGAGGCGATCAGATAGGCAAAGCCTGTAAAGTTGGCAGTCATAATCGGGCTCCCCTATTTCTTTTTCTTTTTGAACATCGCCAGCATCCGCTGGGTGACGATAAAGCCGCCAAAAATATTGACCGAAGCCAAGGTCACAGCGCAAAAGCCCATGACTTTCGAGAACTCCATATCCATGGGGCCTGCGGCCAGCAAGCCGCCGACGATAATCACCGATGAAATGGCATTGGTCACCGCCATCAGCGGCGAGTGAAGGGCCGGTGTGACGCTCCAGACGACGTAGAAGCCGATAAAGCAGGCCAGTACGAAGATCGTAAACAACGACAGGAAATCCATGTTCCCGCCAGTGGCCATCGGCGTTGCTGCCAGCCTTGTCGCCTCGTCGGCGATGCGAAGAGCATCTTCGGCCAGTTTGGCTGCGTCGCCGGCAAGCCGTGTTGAATGATCAGCAATCGTTGCCGCGTCCATGTCTATTCCCCTTTACTTGCGGGTTGAGTGTCTTCCGCCGTGTCGGTTTTCTGTGGCTTCTTTTCTGCCGTCTTCGCCCCCAGCATCGGGTGGACGACCTTGCCGTCGCGGGTGACGCAGGTGCCGATAACGGTCTCGTCTTCCCAATTGAGGGTGAAGGCCTTGCTTTCGCTATCGACGTGCGGGCTTAAGAAGTTCAGCAGGTTGCGGGCGAAAAGCGCACTGGCGTCTTTTGCCAGCCTGCCCGGCACATTGGCGTGACCGACGATTTTGACACCGTGTTTTTCAACAACCTTGCCAAATTCCGAAAGCGGGCAGTTGCCACCGGCCTCGACCGCCAGATCGACAATCACCGAACCCGGCTTCATGGACTTGACCATGTCTTCGGTAACCAGCACCGGGGCCGCCCGACCGGGGATCAACGCCGTGGTGATGACGATATCCTGCTTGATGATATGTTCGGAGACGACCTGCTTCTGTTTCTCGAAATATTCCGGCGGCATTTGCTTGGCGTAACCGCCTGCGGTCTGTGCTTCTTTTTCCATTTCCGGATCGACGACCAGGAATTTTCCGCCCAGACTTTCGACCTGTTCCTTGGTTGCCGGGCGAACGTCGGTTGCGGTGACAATCGCGCCCAACCGCTTGGCCGTGGCGATGGCTTGCAATCCGGCGACGCCGACACCCATGATAAAGACCTTGGCCGGGGCGATTGTTCCCGCCGCCGTCATCATCATTGGAAAGGCGCTGCCATACTCCGCCGCCGCGTCAAGAACCGCCTTGTAACCGGCCAGATTCGATTGTGACGACAGGATATCCATGGATTGGGCGCGGGTAATGCGCGGCATCAACTCCATGGCAAAAGCAGTAATGCCAGCCTTGGCCAGGGCATCCATGTCTTTTTTGTTGGAAAGTGCCCCCAGGCTGGCCATCAGCATGGCACCCTTTTTCATCATCGAAAGCTCTGACTTGGCACCCGTGGTGGTCGGGCACAGAACTTTAAGCACGATGTCGGCGGTCTTCAGTGCGCTGGCGGCATCTTTTGCGATGCTCGCACCGGCTTCCTTAAAGGCGTCGTCGGTAAAGGCAGCGTGATCGCCCGCACCCGTTTCAATGGTCACGGAAAAACCCAGAGCAATGAGCTTTTTGACGACATCGGGTGAGGCGGCGACTCGCGTTTCGCCGGACTGGCTTTCCTTGGGAATGGCAATTTTCATAGTGAGAAGTTCCTTGGGGTCTCTTAAGCGGGCTTTCAGCTGGAAAGTTCCGCTAGAATTTATGCCCTCTTAAACGCTTTTTCACAAGTACTCGATAGCGATCATTAACAATTTTCGGGGCAGCCTTACATGAGCTAGGTCAATATCCCGGTAAATCTTTTCTCTTGAGAACTTGCAATATAGCAGCAAATACCGCAAAGCAGAGCCAATCATGAAAACCCAAACCACCGACACCGATATTGGCAGCGATATTGACAGCGACACAGCCAACCGCATGGGCCGCCTTCTGGCGCTCGGTTCGGCGACCTTTCTTGGCCTCAATACGACCCTGGCACGACTGGCCTATGAGGCTGGCTCCAACCCGGGAACGGTGGTTTTCCTGCGTATTGGCCTGACCATGATCACCGTCGGCTTGTTGATTGTCGCAACCCGACGACAGTTCCACCTGCCCAAGGCGGCAATCTGGCCTGTGTTGGGCATCGGCGCGGCTGTCGTCTTCCAGGGCACGGCCTACCTTTCATCGGTCGCCTTCATTCCGGTCGGCCTGGCGGTGATGTTATTTTACACCTATCCGCTGATGGTCGCGGCGGCGAGTAGAATCATCGATAAACAAAAAATTGGCAAAGGCCGCTTAATTGCCTTCCTCATCGCCTTTGTCGGCATCGCCATGGCCGTCGGACCGTCCTTTAACGTCCTCGACTGGCGCGGCATCGTGCTTGCCCTGATGGGCGGACTCGGGGTGATGATCACTTACATTTTCACATCAAGCGCACTGAAACACGTCAGGCCGGTCAGCATTTCTTTTTATTCCAACGTGTTCGCCCTGCCCCTAATGGCGCTTACGATGATGTTGACGGGTGGATTTTCTGCCCCGAGCACATCCATTGGCATGGCCGGACTGATCGGCGTTTGCGTCTTTTACGCACTGGCCATCCTGATGCTCTACGCCGCCATCCATTCCATTGGCAAAACGACAACGGCGCTGCTCAGTAACATTGAGCCACTGGTTTCCATCGCCGCAGCGGTTTTGTTGCTTGGCGAAACTTTATCGGGATTGCAGTACATGGGTTGTGTCACCGTCGTCGTCTCGCTGGTCGCATCGGACTGGTTGGCAAGACGACCGACTGCCGGGTAAGCCTGTTTTAACGGTTATATTTTTCCAGGAAGGCCTGATGGTCGACAAGGTAACCCTTGTACATGCGCAACTGAAACAGCCCACGCAACAAGCCGAGGAATGACAGCAAAATCAGCACCAGTGCCGCATATATCACCATGCCCCTGACTTCTTGCCAATCTGTCCCCGTTTCCGCCTGAACGGCGACCGGTGGTGGGCATGGCTGCAGGCCAGAGGCCGCAATTTGATCACGTTGTGCCTGTTCATCCAGAGTGCTGCCAATGAACGAAATACATTCCGGCTCATCGAAACGCGAAAACGCTCCCATTGCGGCAGCCGTCACCCAGGCGCTACTGACGACGAGCACAATCGCCATGCCCCAGGCGAAGCGTCGCCAATCCCTGATGCGTTGGTTTAACCATTGCTCCTGATCCGTTGACAAGATCAGGCGCAGATTTTCATCCTTTGGAAACTGCTGTTCTTCCATGAGCAAAACCTCGCTGGTTACGCCCCGATAATATTATGCTCCGGCCCGAACGGAAACTTGGTGATGTTTTCGACCTTGTCTTCAGAAATCACCAGGATATCGTGTTCCCGGTAGCCGCCGGCACCGTCCATACCTTCGGGCAGCATGATCATCGGCTCCATGGATACTACCATACCGGCAGCCAGAACGGTTTCAATATCTTCGCGCAACTCCAGTCCTGCCTCGCGACCATAATAATGGCTCAGGATTCCGAAAGAATGGCCGTAGCCGAAGGTCCGGTATTGCAGCAGGTCATGCTCCTTGTAGATCTCGTTGAGCTCAAGGGCGATGTCGCAACAACGCACACCGGGCTTGATCAGCTCCAGCCCGCGACGATGGACCTGGCAATTGACTTCCCATAGTTCCAGATGCCTGCTCGATGCGTGCTCGCAAAAAAGCGTCCGCTCAAGCGCCGTGTAGTAACCCGCGATCATCGGAAAACAATTGAGGCTGAGGATATCGCCGCTGGCGATCTTTTTCGAGGTCACCGGGTTATGGGCACCGTCCGTATTAATGCCCGACTGGAACCAGGTCCAGGTGTCCAAAAGTTCGGTGTGGGGATAGGTGGCGGCGATTTCGCGGACCATGGCCGCGGTCGAATGCAACGCCACTTCATATTCCGGCACCCCCGTGCCGATGGCTTCCCGGCACGCCGCCCCGCCGATATCGGCGATCCGTGCGCCATTGGTGATGATAGCGATTTCCTCGGCCGACTTGACCATCCTGAGCGCCATCACGGACTTTGAAATATCGACGATTTTGGTGTCGGGAAAGGCCGCCTTCAATTTTGCCAGATTCTCGACATTGATGTGGTCAAACTCGACACCGAGAGTTTTCGGGTTGCCCAATTCCTGTTGAAGGGCGCGAAAATAATTGTCGCGCTGCCAATCCGTATAAATGACATTGTCGCCAAAGCTGCGTCGCCACGGCTGGCCACCGTCGATATTGGCGGTGATGGTGACCGCCCTTTCGGCGCTGACAACCATCCCGTAAAGCCTGCCGAACGAGCAATAGAGGAAATCCGAATAATAATTGATGTTGTGGTAGGACGTGAACAAGGCCGCGTCGATATCGTTTTGCCCGAGAAGCACCCGCAAGGTTTGCTGCCGCGCCATCATTTCCGCAGGAGAAAAAGTCGGTGTCGGCTTCTCGCCATTCTTGATCGTTATGATGTTTTCCATTTTATTCTCCCGTGGCCAAATTTGAGCTTCGCGAAGCTATCATTTTACCAATAGAGCAACCTGCCCCCGCGTGAGGGCAGATAAGTTGCTCTATCTTTTTTTAATATCGATCAAATTATCTGCTATCAAATTTTTCAATTTGATAGCAGTTTGATCTACTATCGATGCGACAGTTTGCGACTCTAAATGACGGATCAAGGATAACCAAAATGACCAGCCCTGCCGCCTACCCCGCCCGCCCCGATGGGGAAACCGTTTTCACCGTACCGGCTTCGACAATCAAGTACGGCCCAGGTGCGCTGAGCGAGCTTGGCGACGATGCCCGCCGCCTGGGGATGACCCGCATCGCCCTGTTCACCGACGACCACGTCGTCGAAACCGCACCCATGCGGACGGCCCTCGACGCGCTGATCGCAGCCGGGCTCGATGTCGTTGTCTTTGATGCTGTTCGGGTCGAACCGACCGACGAGAGCTTTACCGAGGCCGCCGCGTTCGCTAAGGAAGGCAAGTTCGATGGTTATATCTCGCTCGGTGGCGGCTCGGTTATCGATACCGCCAAAATAGCCAACCTGCTGGCGACCTATCCCGATGATCTGCTGGCTTACGTCAACGCACCGATGGGACAGGCGAAGCCGGTTCCCGGCCCGATCATGCCGCATATCGCCTGCCCGACAACCTGCGGCACTGGCAGTGAAACCACCGGCGTCGCCGTCTTCGATCTGGTCAGCGCACAGGTCAAGACCGGTATTTCATCGGTTCACCTGCGCCCGGGGCTGGCCCTGGTCGATCCGGTGACGACCGAAAGCCTGCCCGCAGGGGTCATTGCCGCAACCGGCTTTGACGTGCTGACCCACGCCATCGAATCCTTTACCGCCCGGCCCTACAGAACGCGTGAGAAACCGGCCCTTGGTGCTCGCCCACCCTATCAGGGGGCCAATCCATTTTCCGATATCGGTGCCGAGGCTGCTATCCGCATCGGCGGTAAATATCTGGTCGATGCGGTCCTTGATAGAGACAACATGGAGGCCCGCCACCAGTTGATGTTCGCCGCGACCCTGGCCGGGCAAGCCTTCGGCAACGCCGGTGTTCACATCCCCCATGCCATGTCCTATTCAGTTGCCGGGTTGAACCATCAATACATCGCCAAGGGTTACGAGAAAGCCAACCCGATGGTGCCGCACGGACTGTCGGTGGTGATCAACGCCCCCGCCGCCTTCCGCTTTACCGGCCCGGCCGGACCGCAGCGTCACCTGCAAGCGGCTGCGGCATTGGGTGCCGATATTTCCAACGCCGCGCCTGCCGACGGCGGCGAACTGCTGGCCCAACGTTTGGCTGAAATGATGCGGGCCACCGGGCTGCCCAGCGGCCTGGCCGAAATTGGTTACCGGGAAGCCGACATCCCGGCCCTGGTCAAAGGCTCCTACGCACAAAAACGCCTGCTGGCCCAGGCCCCTTGCCCGGTCAGCGAAGATGATCTGGCGGGAATATACCGAGCCGCCATGAAGTACTGGTAACGTCTGCGCCCCAGCTCCCTTACTGAGATATTTTGTAAATACATTTGATTAAGTTATCATCCCAAAAAGGGGCTTGGAGGGTCATCAATGCTTATCGAACTGGCGAAGAGCGCGGCGCTCCTTCTTGCATTGGGGTATTTGCAAAGCTTTTTCTCCCGTCAATGGCCTGATGAAGAAGCTGTTGGAAAAATAATTTCGGGCATTCTTTTCGGCGCAATCTGCGTTATCGGCATGATGTCACCCATTGAGTTCTCGAAAGGGGTCATTTTTGACGGTCGCTTTGTCATCCTGTCATCAGCCAGTTTTTTTGGTGGCCCGGTTGTCGGCCTTATTGCAGCGGCAATAGCAACCATCTTTCGCTTTTGGATTGGTGGCGCAGGCGCATTCATTGCCCTTGGGGCCGTCAGTTCATCAGTAGCCATCGGTCTATTTTATCGATACGGCCATGCCAGGGGCTGGCTGCAAACCGGATTCTTTCCATTTTTAATTTTTGGCATCGTCGTTCACGCTGGTGTCGTGATGTGGATGTTCCTCTTGCCGCCAGAAATAGCCATGAGGGCCATTCAGACGGCAGGCCCCCTCATGGTCTTGGTGTTTGGCCCCGCAACCGCCGTATTAGGCCTAATGCTGCAAGATATTAAACGCCGTGTTTCAATGGGAAAGGAATTAAGAAACACCAGGGAGCAACTCAATGACGCCATCGAGAATATCTCTGAAGGCTTTGTCCTCTTTGATGCCAATGGCAGGTTAATTGTCTGTAATAGCCAGTATAGGGAATTTTACAGCTATTCAGATGAAGATGCCCGACCCGGGGTGCATACCAGAGATCTGGGAATTCTCGATCTAGAACGCGAAACGGTGATCCATTCGGGCGATCCCACAGATTATATCGAACGCCGCGATTCCACTAATCGACTGCGGGGGAAATTCATCATCAACTTGAAAAATGGCAAAACCCTTGAAGTCCGTGATCGAAAAACAACATCTGGGGGCGTTGTCAGTATCCAAGAGGACGTGACCGAACGCGAGCAAGCGCGCCAGGCATTGCAGCAGGCGCACGACGAACTGGAACGTCGCGTCGAAGAGCGCACATTCGAACTTTCGCAGGAAGTGGTCGAACGAAAACGGGCCGAAGAAAAGGCCGAGATTGCAAGTCGTGCAAAATCGGACTTGATGGCCAACATGAGTCACGAACTGCGGACTCCCCTGAACGCCATTATCGGTTTTTCTGATTTTATACGGGCTGAAATTTACGGCCCCGTAGGCAATGATAAATACCAGGAGTATGTGAATGATATTCATCACTCCGGCCAACATCTTCTGGACCTCATCAACGACATTCTCGACGTTTCCGCCATTGAGGCCAATGCCCTTGAACTGCACGAAGATACCTTGATCCTGGCAGATGTCATTAATGCCTCGGTTCATTTAATCACGCCCCTGGGGAAAGACGAACAGGTCAGCATCTCCTTATCCCTTGACCCTGCAGTTCAACTGGTTCACGCAGACGGGCGCAGGCTAAAACAAATCCTGCTCAACCTCCTGAGCAATGCGGTTAAGTTCACACCGCAAGGCGGAAAAATCTCCGTAAGTACGCAGTTGAATGACGACGGTTCGCTTGCCATTACCGTTGCCGATACAGGTATCGGTTTGGATGACGAAGATATTAAAACGGCCTTGAGTACATTTGGGCAGGTCGACAGTGGCCTCGACCGCAAGCACGAAGGCACGGGCCTGGGTCTGCCACTGACCAAGGGATTGATGGAACTCCATGACGGAACCTTGGAATTTGAGAGTGAAAAAGGTCATGGAACATTAATAACAGTGACTTTCCCCAAGGAGCGAGTGATCAAGAGTATCTGAGTTGGCCCCAACGACCGCTCAGGCCAGCTTGACCGCTGTTCCGTTGGCCGTGACCATCAACATGGATTTATCATTGCCGCCTAAGGCCTCGTAATCCAGGTCGACGCCGATAATGGCGTCGGCGCCCAACTCTTCGGCCTCGGCGATCATTGCCTCCAGCGACAGCGTTTTGGCTTTTTTCAGTTCTTTTTCATAGGAACCCGAGCGCCCGCCGACGATGTCGCGGATACCGGCGAACATGTCGCGAAAAATATTGGTGCCCATGACGGCTTCACCCGAAACAATTCCGCAGTAACGACTGACGCCGCGCCCTTCGACGCTGTCGGTGGTGGTGACAATCATAGTCTATTCCATTCCTTCTAGTTCATCGACAAACCCGGCAACGATACCGAGGCCGCGCTGCCAAAATTCCGGGTCGCCGGCATCAAGCCCGAACGGTGCCAGCAATTCCTTGTGACGCAGGGTCCCACCGGCACCCAGCATGGCCAAATACTTTTCCTGAAAGCCCGGATGACCGCCTTGGAAAACATCATACAACGAGTTCACCAGACAATCGCCAAAAGCATAGGCATAGACGTAAAACGGCGAGTGGACGAAGTGCGGAATGTAGGCCCAGAAAGAACGATAGTTGTCGTCGAAACGAATACCGTCGCCCAGGCTTTCGCCCTGAATTTCCATCCAGATATCGCCGAGCCTTTCAGCCGACAGTTCTCCATTGGCGCGCTCGTCATGCAGGCGTTCCTCGAAACTATGAAAGGCGATCTGACGGACCACCGTGTTGAGCATGTCCTCGACCTTGCCAGCCAGCAGAATTTTGCGCCGCGCCGGGTCGTCCTCACGGGCAAGCAGCGAGCGGAAGGTCAGCATCTCGCCAAACACCGACGCCGTTTCCGCCGTCGTCAGTGGCGTGTCGGCCATCAACGTTCCTTGTGGCCCCGCCAACACCTGATGCACACCGTGACCAAGCTCGTGGGCCAGGGTCATGACGTCGCGCGCCTTGCCATGGAAGTTCATCAAGATATAGGGATGCACAGAGGGTACGGTGGAATGGGAAAACGCCCCGGAATCCTTGCCTTCACGAAGCTCCGCGTCAATCCAGCGTTTGTCGAAAAACTGGCTGGCGATAGCGGCCAACTTCGGCTCGAAACTGCCGTAAGCGTCGAGCACCACCGTGCGTGCGTCGTCCCAGCTATAGGCCGCCGCATCGTCACCCGGCAAGGGCGCGTTGCGGTCCCAATAATCCAACGCATCGACCCCGAACCACTTGGCCTTGAGCCGGTAGTAACGATGCGACAATTGCGGATAGGACGCGCGCACCGAACTGACCAGCGCGTCAACCACCTTATCCTCGACCTGATTGGAAAGATTGCGCTCCGATAGGGGGCGCGGATAGGAGCGCCAGCCGTCTTCGATGGCCTTGTCCTTGGCCAGCGTGTTGGTAATCAGCGAGAACAACTTGATGTTTTCGCCGAGCACCTGGCCCAGCGCCCCCGCCGCAGCCTTGCGCTTGGCCCCGTCGATATCGGACATCTGGTTGAGCACCTCGGACATGCTGACCTCTTTACCGTCCAGCGCGAAGCGAAGGCCTGCCTCCGTCTCGTCGAAAAGTCTGATCCAGGCGGCGCGACCACTGACCGATTTTTCATGCAGCAGTTTTTCAAGCTCGTCGGAAAGCTGGTGGGCGCGAAAGGCGCGAACGTCCCTGATCCAGGGCGCGTAATGGACGGCTTTTCCCGCCGCCACCTGGGCCGCCAGAACATCGTCATCGAGACGATTGAGTTCCAGGTTAAAAAACAGGGTGACGCTGGAAATATCGGTCACCCGCTCCTGTACGCTTTGATAAAACCGGCCACGCTCGCCATCGCTGACATCGGCGGCGTAGAGAAGCTGCGCGTAACTCATCGCCTTGTGAAGAATCTCAGTCAGAATCTCATAGTCGCCAATGGCCTGCCCCAAGCCATCGCCATCAAGGTCTGCCAGTTTGCCCTGATAGGCACCGGCGAATTGCTTTGAGAGGGTTTCGGCGCGTGCAAAATCGGCCTCTATTTCCGGCCCGTCGGGGGCCGGATAGAGGTCGCTTAAATCCCATTGGGGAAGTTCATTATCAGACATTCGATTCTCCTTGCTTGCGAGAACCATATAAGACTGGATACAAAGGAGAGCAAGGATAACAACAAAAGCCGGAACTTTTATGACCCGAAAAGCCGAAACATGGCCCAACCTTGTCAGCATGTTCTTCGATCAGGCCGAACAGGGCGGCAATGCCCCATTCCTGTGGGCCCGCCACGACGGCATCTACGCTTCGCAAAGTTGGGCGCAAACGGCCATTGAAGTCAGCCAGTTGGCGCGGGGACTCAAGACCTTGGGCATTGGCCCGGGCGATCGGGTGCTGCTGGTTTCAGAAAACCGGCCGGAATGGCTGATCGCCGATATCGCGATCATGGCAGTCGGCGCGATTACCGTTCCCGGGTACATCACCAATACCAAAGCCGATCACAGCCACCTGATGGAAAACAGCGGTGCCAAGGCGGCCATTGTCTCGAGCGAAAAACTGTTTGATCGGGTGCTGGCGGCAGCGGTCAAGGCCAGCGCACTGGAAGACATCATCACCATTGAAAAACCGGGCACCAGTCAGAATGTCGGCATCAATTTGCATCTTTGGAACGAAGTTCTTGAGCGCGGGACTAAGACCCACGAAAGCATCTCTGCCCAGGCCGAATTCCTGAAACGCGATCAAACTGCCTGCATTATTTATACATCGGGAACCGGCGGTGCACCCAAGGGCGTCATGTTGCACCACGGCGCGATCCTGCACAATTGCACCGGGGCCAGGGACGCCCTTAGCGAGCTCGGACTCGGCGACGAGGCGTTTCTGTCGTTCCTGCCGCTTTCCCATTCTTATGAGCATACTGCCGGGCAGTTCTTCCCCATATCAATCGGCGCACAGATTTATTATTCCGAAGCTGACACCCTGGCCGCCAACATGATCGCTGCCCGCCCGACGATTATGACCGCCGTCCCCAGACTCTACGAGACTCTGCATTCGCGGATTACCCGTGGCGTCAAAAAGCAGGGCGGCCTCAAGGAAAAACTGTTCAACAAGACCCTGCAACTGGGCCTCGACAAAATACACAATAATGGCCTTGGACCGCTCGACAGCATCCTCAATGCAGCGCTATCACTACTCGTGCGCAAGAAGGTAAAAGCCCGCTTTGGCGGTCGTCTGAAGGCTCTTGTATCGGGTGGCGCCCCCTTGAACCCGGACATCGGCCTGTTTTTTCAGTCCCTGGGATTATGCATCCTGCAAGGCTATGGGCAAACCGAATCCGGACCGGTGATCAGCGTCAACCTGCCCTCCAACATCAAGATGGATACCGTCGGCCCACCGATGACCGACGTCACCCTGAGGATCGCCGCCGACGGCGAAATCCTGGCCCGTGGCGAACTGGTCATGCAGGGCTACTGGATGAACGAGCAAGCCAGCGCCGAAAGCATTCAGGACGGCTGGCTGCATACCGGCGACATCGGCCATATGGACGAACAGGGGCGGTTGCTGATTACCGACCGCAAGAAAGATATCATCGTCAATTCGGGCGGCGACAATATCGCCCCGCAGCGTATCGAAGGGACCCTGACCCTGGAGCCGGAAATTGCCCAGGCCATGGTCTTTGGCGACAAACGACCGCATCTGGTAGCCATATTGGTCGCCGACCCCGAATGGCTGGAGCAATGGGCCTTCGCCAACGATGAAGATATTCACAAGGCCATGGGCCTGGTTGTCGAGCGGATCAACGCCAACCTTTCCAACATCGAACGGGTGCGCCGCTTCATCATCGCCGATGCTCCGTTTACCATCGACAACGCCCTGATGACGCCATCCATGAAAATTCGTCGCCACAAGATTATCGAAGTCTACGGCGAACGCTTGCAGGCGTTGTACGGATAATGGAACTTGTCCTGCTCGGTACCGGCTGCCCCAGCGTCGATCTTGATCGTCATGGCCCGGCCAATCTGGTCGATTGCGGCCCCGGTTGCCGGTTGCTGATTGATTGCGGTAGCGGCGTCACGCATAGACTTTTGGCCGCAGGATGTCCCGGCAACGAAATCGACGCGGTGCTTCTGACCCACCTGCATTCCGACCACATCGTCGATCTCTTTCAATTGATCATCTCAAGCTGGCATCAAGGGCGCGACCGGCCACAAAGGATTTTCGGGCCGCCGGGAAGCAAGCGCTATGTCGATGGCCTGATGGCGCTGTGGGCACCGGAATTGGAGCAGCGCATCGCCCACGAGAAGCGCCCCTCCATTGCCGCCCTGAACGTCGAGGTCATCGAGATCGCAGATGGCCAGAGCCTTCACTTTGGCGAGACGGTTGTCCACGTCGTCGCCGTCAATCATTTGCCAGTGCGTCATGCCTTCGGTTTTGTTTTCGAAGCCCCAGGCGCTCGCCTCGCCATCAGCGGCGACACCACCTACTGCGCGGCCCTGATCGAAGCGGCCCAGGGCGTCGATATGTTGTTGCATGAAGTCCTCATCCACCGCGAACTGCCGGTCGTCGAAGGCAAACGCAGCGTCGAAACCATCTCGGCCATGCAAGCCTACCACACGGTTTCAGATGAAGTCGGCAAGGTTGCCGCCGCATGCAAGGCAGGCACACTGGTGCTGACTCATTTTGTGCCACCAAAGTTTGACGAGGCCGGTCTGCTCGAAGAAGTCCGCCGGGATTTTGGTGGCCCGGTCATCATCGGCCACGATCTTATGCGGCTGAGCGTTTCCTGATATTGGCGATACCGATGCCGGTCAGAATCAAGCCCAGGGCAACGATTTCCTGAACCGAGACATCCTCGCTAAGGAACAACGCCCCCCACAACACCCCCAGGGCCGGAATCATGTAATTGTTCAGCGAGATAAACGTCGCCCCTTTTGCCATAATCAAATGGAAATAAATCAGCGTCGCAAGCGCCGTCGGGAACAGCCCCAGATAGATGGCCGCACCGCTGGAAAGCAGGCTCGGGGAGAGATGCCACGGCTGATCGAAGGCCAGCGACATGATGCCCATCTGGATCGCTCCCATGGTCATCACCGCCGTGCCACTAACCGCCGGGTGGAGGCGCGGCACGTTCTTGGCGATGGTCGTGGCGACGGCGTAACAAAGCGCCCCGCAAGCCACCGCAATCTGGCGCAAGGCATCACCGCCCAGGCCTTTAAGGGCCTCTGGCCCGACCAAAATAACAACCCCGAAGAAGCCGACCACCATGCCGATCAGCTTGGCCTTGGTCATGCGCTCGTCGGCGCTGAAAATATGAACCAGAAACAGGGTCGCCAACGGCATCACCGACATCAAAATTGCGGCCAACCCGCTGTCGATGGTCTGCTCGCCCCAACCGATCAGGCTAAAGGGCAGACCGTTACCGAAGACTCCCATCCAAAACGCCAGCCACCAGAATTTTTTATCCCTCGGAATACGCATGCCGTTGAATCGCGCATACCCGTACAGCACCAGCGCCGCCAGAAGAATGCGAACGGCCGCCAAAGTCATCGGCGGCACAGTTTCCACGCCGACCTTGATGACGGCGAAGGAGGAACTCCAGATCGTCGCCAGCAAAATCAGCAGCAACACCGGGCGGGCGGAAGAAAACGTGATCATGCCGTAGGTCGTAAACTCATATGCTTGCGTTGTATAGGCACCCTCTAGTTTTATTGAGCATAACCCCACAGACCTGTATGATGGGAGGATGAAAACAACGGAAACCTCCACGGAAATCCTTATCGAGGGCCTGCATAAATCCTTCGACGGAAACCCTGTCTTACGTGGCATCGACCTCGACATTCCGCGTAACGCCATCGTCGCCATCGTCGGCGGTTCGGGTTGTGGCAAGACGGTTCTGCTCAATACGATCCTGGGACTTCTGGAGCCTGACCAGGGCCGCGTCCAGGTCGCCGATCATGACCGGCAAGGGCAACCCCTGATCGACCTTGCCGGGTTGGAGCCAAATCAACTGGACCGCATCCACATGCACTGGGGGGTGGTGTTCCAGAACAATGCCCTGTTCTCGGGCAGCGTCTACGACAACATCGCGCTGTGGCTGAGCGAGGTTAAAGACATGCGCGAAGATGCAATCGGGCCGATCGCCCACAAGGTCCTCGACGCCGTCTCCCTGCCCTCGGACGATGATTTCCTCAATCGCGACGTCCATGATCTTTCGGGTGGCATGGCCAAACGTCTGGCCGTGGCCCGGGCATTGGCCATGAAACCGCTGGCCATCTTCTACGACGAGCCGACAACCGGACTGGACCCGACCAGCGCCGCACAGATCCACGACCTGATCGTCGCCACCCACGGCGAGTTAAAAGAGGCGGGCAATGACCGGACCACGGTGATCATCACCCACGACAAGGACCTGCTAAACCGCCTGCGCCCGCGCACGATCATGATGCATCAGGGTCAGATTTTTTTCGACGGCCCGCTGGAGGAATTCAAAAAGTCGGATTCCCCCTACATCCGTCCATACTTCGACATCATGCCGATACTTCATCAGGGCATGAAACCAGACACGGAGCACGCCGAACCCGGGCTTTAAGTTTTAAAGCCCGTGGTACTCTTTATACCACTGCACGAACCGGGGAATGCCGACATCGATGCCGATGCGTGGGGCAAAGCCGAAATCCGCAACCATTGGATCGATATCGGCAAAGGTTTCCTTGACGTCACCGGCTTGCATCGGTTGGAAATCGATCTCCGCCTTGAGCCCTAAGGCTTTCTCAATCTCGGCGATAAAATCCATCAGGCTTTCGGTCTTGTTGTTGCCGATATTGTAGATTTTGTAAGGCGGTGGCCCAAGGTCAAGCGGCGGCTTGCCTAAACAAGCCAGGACACCGGCGACAATGTCGTCGATATAAGTGAAATCGCGACGCATCTCACCATTGTTGAAAACCGGGATCGGCTGGCCGCTAAGAATGTTCTTGGTGAAGCTGTAATAGGCCATATCGGGGCGGCCCCAGGGGCCATAAACAGTGAAGAACCGCAATCCGGTAAGCGGCATCCGGTATATATGAGCATAGGCGTGGCTCATCATTTCCATGGATTTCTTGGTCGCGGCGTAAAGCGAAACCGGGGTGTCGGTCCGCTTGCTCGTCGAAAACGGAACATCGCTGGAATCCCCGTAAACCGACGAGGACGAGGCATAAACGAAATGCTTCAAGCCAGGAAGTTTGCGGCTGGCTTCCAGCAGCACCAGATGGCCCTCGATATTCGTGCGGGTATAGGCGTAAGGGTTAATCAGCGAATATCGAACCCCTGGCTGCGCCGCCAAATGGATGACTTCGCTTATCGCGCTGTGTTCTGTGAACAGGGCGTCTACGGCCTGACGCTCGGCTATATCGATGCAACTGAAGGTGAAGCCGTCACGGGCCAGTAATTTATCGAGGCGCGCCTGTTTTAGCGAGACATCGTAATAATCATTCAGATTATCGATGCCGATAACCCGCCGCCCCGCGTCAAGCAGCGCAAGCACGGTGGAATAGCCAATGAACCCGGCGGCACCGGTAACCAGTACGGTCATAATCAACCTGTCAGATTCTTAAACCTCTAATTTGATTGGTATATAGCCACTGGCACGGGAAATCACCCCCCTTAAATCGATTTCTAAGAAAGTTTCATTATCGAAGCCTGTCTGGCAATAATCTAACAGTAACTCCCTGCCCGGCAGATGCTGACTTGCTAAATTCATCCGCGCGTTAGCCAAAGATTGTAAGGTAAGGCTTGTTGGCGGTAGGCTTCGAGCCAACATATAAAACAATATATAATACATGGGGATTGCTGAGAATGGTGCTGGCCACTTTTTCACTTGAAGACAAGTATACCAAACCTTCCGGCCAGGTCTTCCTGAACGGCACCCAGGCGCTGGTCCGCCTGACCCTGATGCAAAAGGCGCGCGACGAAAAAGATGGTCTGAACACCGCCGGATTTGTCTCCGGCTATCGCGGCTCACCCCTTGGCATGGTCGATAAGGAATTCTGGCGAGCCGCCCCGATTACGGCCAAGGCGAACATCCGCTTCCAGCCCGGCATCAATGAAGATATGGCGGCGACGGCGATTTGGGGAACCCAGCAAACGTACCTGTTTGATGACGCCACCGTCGATGGCGTTTACGCCTTATGGTACGGCAAGGGGCCTGGTGTCGATCGTTCCGGCGACGTCTTCCGCCACGGCAACATGGCTGGTACCGCGCCCCATGGCGGTGTGCTGGTGGTTGCCGGTGACGATCCGGCGTGCAAGTCCTCGACCGTTCCGAGTCAAAGCGAATACGCCTTCATCGATGCCCAGATTCCCATTCTCAACCCTTCCAACGTCCAGGAAATTATTGACTACGGGCAGTTCGGCTGGGCGTTATCACGCTACGCCGGAGTCTGGGTCGGACTTAAGGCGATCACCGAAACCATGGACAGTTCGGCCTCTGTTTCGATCGATCCGGAGCGCCTGAAGATCGTCATTCCGGAAGACTTCAAGATGCCTGAGGGTGGCCTGCATATCCGTTGGCCCGACCCCCCACTGGAGCAGGAACGCCGCCTGCAACAGCACAAAATGTACGCCACACTGGCCTTCGCCAAGGCCAACAAGATCGACCGCGTCGTCATCGACAGCCCCAACGCCCGGCTTGGCATCGTCACCACCGGGAAATCCTACCTGGACGTCATGCAGGCCCTGGAGGATTTGGGGATTGACCCGGACTACGCCGCCGAACTGGGTTTAAGGATCTATAAAGTCGGCATGCCGTGGCCGTTAGAGCGCGACGGCGTGCGCGAATTCGCCGACGGGCTGGAGGAAATTCTTGTCGTCGAGGAGAAACGCGCGGTCATCGAAAACCAGTTGAAGGAACAGCTTTACAACTGGCGCGAAGATGTCCGCCCGCGTGTCGTCGGCAAGTTTGACGAAAAAGGCGACTGGGTGCTGCCGTCGGCTTTCGAGCTCTCACCAGCCCGCATCGCCAGGGTCATCGCCGCCCGTCTGGAAAGATTTATCACCAGCCCACGGATCATCGAACGCCTCGCCTTCCTTGAGAAAAAAGATAAAGAACTGCATGCCACGACACCGAGCGACATCACCCGCGTGCCCTACTTCTGCGCCGGTTGCCCGCATAATACCTCAACTGTCGTGCCAGAGGGATCAAAGGCAGCGGCTGGCATCGGCTGTCATTACATGGTCACCTGGATGGACCGTGACACAGTCACCTTCACCCAGATGGGCGGCGAAGGGGCGAACTGGAACGGCCTCTCCCCATTTGTTAAAACCAAGCACATGTTCGTCAATCTGGGCGATGGCACTTATTTCCATTCCGGCCTGCTCGCCATCCGCGCCGCCGTCGCCTCCAAGGTCAACATCACCTACAAAATTCTTTTCAATGACGCCGTCGCCATGACCGGTGGCCAGCCCCATGACGGGCCGCTTGATGTATCGATCATCACCCGCCAGGTTGCAGCCGAAGGGGCCAAGCGTATCGTCGTTGTTTCCGACGAGCCCGACAAATATCCCAAGGACAGCAATTTCGCAGCCGGCGTTTCTTTCTATCATCGCGACGATCTGGACGCCGTGCAGCGAAGTTTACGGGAAGTCGAAGGCGTCAGCGTCATGGTCTTCGACCAAACCTGCGCCGCCGAGCTTCGGCGTCGCCGCAAGCGCGGGCTGGCCAACGACCCTGACCAGCGTATTTTCATCAATGAGGCCGTCTGTGAAGGCTGCGGCGACTGCGGTGCCAAATCCAACTGTGTCGCCATTACCCCGCTGGAAACCCCGCTGGGACGCAAACGCGCCATCGACCAGTCATCGTGCAACAAGGATTTTTCCTGCCTTAAGGGTGAATGTCCAAGCTTCGTCAGCGTCGCCGGCGCAAAGGTCCGCAAGACCACCGGCGAAGGCGTCGGCAGCGTTTCTTTCGCCGACTTGCCAACCCCCGAACTGCCTTCCATCGACAGCCCCTACAGCATGGTCGTCACCGGCATCGGCGGCACCGGGGTGGTCACCATTGGCGCACTGCTTGGCGTCGCCGCCCATCTTGAGGGCAAGGGAGTGAGCGTTCTCGATCAAACCGGCCTGGCCCAGAAAAACGGCGCGGTGATGAGCCATATCCGCATCGCCGCCCGTGCCGAGGACATTCACGCCGCCCGCATATCGGCTGGTGGTGCCAATCTGCTGCTCGGCTGCGACATGGTCACTTCCGGTAGTTTTGACTCATTGGGCAAATTGAGCGCCAGCCGTACCCGGGCCGTCATCAACAGCCACCAGACCATGACCGCCGCCTTCACCAGTAACCCCGATCTTAAATTCCCCGCTGAGCGGTTGCGCAAGGATATCATCGAAACGACTGCACAAGCCGACTTCATCGACGCCAGCACACTGGCCACAGGATTGCTCGGCGATAGCCTCGCCTCGAACCTGTTCACCGTCGGCTACGCCTTTCAGAAGGGTTGGCTGCCGCTCAGTGCAGAGGCCATCGAGCAGGCCATTACCATCAACGCCATCGCCATCGACTTCAACAAGCAATCCTTCTTGTGGGGCCGTCGCACCGCCCACGATCTGGCGGCAGTGGAAAGCCTTGTCAGCCCGCTTTCCAGTGGCGAAGAAGCACCGACGCCTGAGCAAATGATGACCTTCAGGGTCAATGAGCTAACCGCCTATCAGAACGCCGCCCACGCCACCCGTTACAGCGCCCAGATCGAACGCATTGGCCAGCTTGAGAGCGATAAGACTCCGGCTTTAAGTGGCCTCAGCCAAGCGGTCGGCGAAAGCTATTTCAAACTGCTGACAAGCAAAGATGAATACGAAGTCGCCCGCCTGTTCAGCGATGGCCGTTTTGAAAAACGTCTGGCCGAGCAGTTCGAAGGGCCGTTGAAGCTGAGCTTCCATCTTGCCCCGCCGCTCATGGGCAGTCGCAAAAGGGTCTTCGGCTCGTGGATGATGGGTGCGTTTAAACTGCTTGCGGCATTGAAGGTGCTACGCGGAACAGCCTTTGACATCTTCGGCTATAGTGCCGAGCGCAGGCTTGAAGGCAAAATTACGCGCGACTACGAAAGTCTGCTAAATGAAATATGCCAGAACCTGACCCCGGAAAATCACGCCGATGCCGTCGCCCTGGCCGCCCTGCCCCTGTCCATCCGTGGCTTCGGCAGCGTCAAACAGCGTGCCGCAGATGAAGCCGAAGGAGCGAGGACACGCCTGTTGGAAAGCTTCCGCAAACGGCTATGACAGGACGATGTGATCGGCGCTGAAGTCGTAAGTTGCGGTCGTCACCGTATCGGCCACATCAATGGTAAAGTCGACGGTGTAGTCGGCATTGTTATCGACATGAATCTGCATGTTGCCGCCGCCGATATCGACCAGCGCAATGCTGTTCGAAGCATCCAGGGCAGTCCCCAGGGCGGTGTTGGCCGTCAGCGCGCTCAATAAGGTGCCCCCCGTTGAAAGCAAGCCTTCCATGGCCGCGGTCATATCGATGATATCTCCGGCTGCGGCATTTGTGGTGTCGGTCGCCATCGTTGCCATATCGCCGGAATTCAGTGTCGTTGCCGTGTAGATGAAAGTATCGGCTCCGGTGCCGCCGTTCAGGGTATCGTTACCGGTGCCGCCGGTTATCGTCGCACCAACGGAACCGCTGATCGTAATCGTGTCATTACCGGCAAAGCCCTGAAAATTGACAGCCGCCGTTCCCGACACAGACAAGATATCGGCACCGGTCCCGCCATAAATGGTTTCAACGTTGGCGACGCTCAGCGTGTTGCCACCGTCGGCCAGTCTCAGCACGTCCGTTCCCGCACCAAGATCGACGCTCCCCGCTGCCTGCGCCACACCCAGCGTGACAAAATCATTACCGGTGCCGCCGGTAATGGTTTCGACGTTCGCCACGCTCAACGCATTGGTCGCATTGGCCAGGGTCAGGCTGTCGGCACCGCCGGCGAGATCGATGTGGGTCGCGGTGACCCCGGCATCAAGGACGATGGATTCATTGCTCGCGGTGCCGGTTAGGGTGGTGGCACCGACCTCGTTGCCGGCGGCGTCATACCGCTGGGTGTAGATGCCCTCGGTGGCCGCCACGTCCTGACCTAAGGATTGCCAGGAGATAACGAAGCCGCCGTCTTCCAAGGCATCAATGTTCGGCCATGTCTGGCTGTTGGTCTGATAGGTGTTGGCGTGGAACTCGGTACCGACCTTGGCACCGCTGGCATCGAACATCTGGGCGCTGATATTGTAATAGCCCCCCCCGGCGGCGTCGTGCCATGTGGCGACGAAACCGCCGCCGGTGAGCGCCGCCAGATAGGGCGCGCCCTGCTCGCCGCTGGTTGTGGTGTTCATGCGGAATTCGCTGCCAACCTTGGCACCTGAAGAATTCAGTATCTGGGCATAAGTGCCGCCGGCGCTGCCGTCCTGCGCGATGGAGTACCAGGCGACAACCATGTTCCCGCTAGTCAATTCGGAAGCTTGTGACCAGGCTTGATCATTAACGATGTTAGTGTTGACTTGGAATTCACCACCAACCTTGGTGGCGGCACTGTCATACATCTGGCCGATGACTTCGTAGCTACCGTTGCCGCCTGTTTGTGCGTTGCTCGACCAAAAGGCGGCAAAACCACCACCACTTTGAGCGACCAGGGTCGGCTGGAACTGATGGTTGGCGGTTGTGGCGTTCATAAGGAACTCACCACCGACGGCGACCCCTTCGGCAGTCATCCGCAAGCCGTAAACATCGTAAAATCCGGAAGCACCCGACTGCCACGAATAAATCAGGTTGCCGCCGGTCAATTGAACAACCGAAACATGGGCCTGCTCGCCGGTGGTTGTTGTATTGAGCTGAATTTCGCCGGTCACGGCGGCACCGGTGGCGTCATAAATGCGGGTCATGGCGGCCCAACCGCCATCGACCGCGTCCTGCTGGTAAGAATGCCAGGCGACGACGAAGCCGCCGTTGGCCAGGCCGGTCAGCTTCGCGTAGGTGGAGAGGTATTGCTCGGTCACCGTCGCCGTATCTGTGGTGTTGATCTGGAATTCCGCGCCCAGGGTATTGCCTGCGACATCGTAGCGTTGGCCGAAAATGCCCGATCCGAAGGTATCAGGGCTATCGAATACAACAACATAGCCGCCGTCCTTGGTGGCGATCATCTGCGCGCTATCTTGATTTCCGGCGGTCGTCGTGTTGACCCGGAATTCCCCGACGGCGTGCGACACGCTCAAGGTGGCATCGGCGAATTGCAGGTTTTCAACATTGGTCACGCTATCGCTGCCGTCGTCACCTGAAGTGGTGGTCGCCGTGTCGGTGACGGTGATCGTGCCAGATGCCGAATTGATGCCCAGACTATAGCCCGTATGGGCACCGGCGAAGATCGCCGTGTCGATGCCAGCACCGCCGTCGATGGTATCGTTACCGGTGCCGCCGGTGATGGTGTCATTACCGGCGGCAGAATAGATGGTGTTGGCGATGGTTCCGGTGTTGACGATGGTATCGGCCCCACTGCCACCATAAATTTTTTCGACGTTGGCGACGGACACCGAATTAGTGCCGTCGGCCAATTTCAAGACATCGGCCCCGGCCCCAAGATCGATGCTGCCCGAAGCCTGCGCCGCACCCAATGTCACGTAATCCTTGCCGGTGCCACCGGTGATGGTTTCGGTGTTCGATACGGTCAGCAAATTGGTGGCGTCGGCCAGGGTCAGGCTGTCAATGCCCCCGGCAAGATCGATATGGGTGTTGGTGATGGCGGTTGCCGGGAAGAAGGCGTCGTTATTGGCAGTGCCGGTCAGAGTCTCCGTGCCGACCGCATTGCCAGCGGCGTCGTAGCGCTGGCCGTAGATACCCCAGGTGGCGGTCGCATCCTGACCGTAGGACGACCAGCTGACCACGAAACCGCCGTCTTCCAGGGCGGCAATGTTGGCAGGGGTCTGATCGCCGGCAGTATAGGTGTTGACCTGGGTTTCAGCGCCTTGGGCGACGCCGTTTGCGTCGTAGCGTTGCAGGAACATGCCCGACCCGCTGCCGTCCTGACCGCCGAGGGATACCCAGGAGACGACGAAGCCGCCGCCATCAAGCGCCACAATGTCCTGCGACCCTTGACCGTTCGCCGTCGTGGTATTGGCGCGGAATTCCGTGCCCAGCGCCGTACCGGCTGAATCGTAGCGTTGCCCGTAAATACCCCAGTTACCGGCCTCATCCTGTCCAAAAGACGCCCAGATGACGACAAAGCCGCCGTTCGTTAGCGTCACCACGTCCGGATAGGCTTGATCAAGGGTCGTATAGGTGTTGACCTGAAATTCGTTGCCGGTAGCGGTGCCGGAACTGTCAAACACGCGCCCGATGACGGCGTGACCGCTGCCGTCTTGCAAATTTGAATGCCAAACGGCGACGAAGCCGCCATTGCCCAAGGCCGATGTGAGTGCTTGGGCCTGGCTGTCCGCCGTCGTCTGGTTGAGGATGAACTCGTTGCCCTTGGGCGTGCCATCAACATCGAAGACGCGGGCGTAAGCGCCATAGGTACTGCCGTCCTGTGCAACCGAATGCCAAGAGAACACAATGTCGCCGTTGCTCAACTGGGTGGATGAAATGGTGGACTGTTCGTTGGCGTAGACCTTGTTGACCTGGAATTCAGTGGCCACAGGCTGGCCCGAGGCGTCATAGATGCGCGCGTAGGCCCCCCAGCCGCTGGTGTCCTGGCCGTTGGAATGCCAGCTGACGACGAAACCGCCGTCGGCAAGGGACGTATACTTGGTCCAGGACGAGTTAGCCTGATCGAGGGTCGTATAGGTGTTGACCTGGAATTCGGACCCCACCTTGTTGCCGGCGGAATCGTAGCGCTGTCCATAATACTCATAGTTGGTGCTAGCGACGTGGTCGCTATGCCAGAAGACCACGTACCCGCCGTCCTCCAGGCCGGTGGCGATTGGATTGGACTGGTTGCCTGTCGTTGTCGTGTTGACCAGGAACTCGCCAGCGGCGGTGACCGAAGTCGGTGACACCTGCACAGTAAAGGAATCCGATACAGATGCCTGACCATCCGACGCCGTGACCATCACATTAAGCGGTGCCGCTATCGTCCCCGGTGTTGTCCCCGACAAAGTGCGGGTCGCCGCGTCGAAGGTCAGCCAGCGCGGCAAGGCCGAGCCATCGGCCAGGGTAACCGTATAGGAAAGCGCATCGCCATCACTGTCGCTAAATGTACCGGCAGCGAACTGATAGCTGAACGCACTATTGACGACCGGCGTCTGATCGACAAGGCCACTACCAATATTTGGATCCGTATTGCCCGGTGGCGGTGGTGGTGGTGGTGGTGGTGGCGAGTCGGGTGGTGGCGAGTCGGGCAACGGCGGCAGTGGTGGTGGTAGTGGTAGTGGTGGTAGTGATGGT
>FLOH01000395.1_pt1 | contig 99540 bp, 58 predicted proteins | sample 756751 | NCBI WGS metagenome assembly FLOH01 (sample SAMEA4026879, study PRJEB14308) | marine metagenome | biome: coastal water; material: water | depth 74 m
GAGCGCGGCAACCGCACCTTCCGCGAAGAGTTCTATGCGTGTCGTGATCTCATTGCCGACAGCATAGGAGCTATGCGGTTTGAATTGCGAAAAGCTGTCGAAAAATACAACAAATTCAGGCCTCATCACGCATTGAAAGGTAGGACACCGATGGAGTACCTTCGAATCAATCAGGCCGATGCCGCATGAGTCTCAAAAGACGTGAACCTATACAGCGAATTTTCTGCCGTTGACGGTAGTTTTTTTTTGTCACATAATAATAAGACAAAATGTTTGAATTCTTTGCAAGGAGCAACGGGGTTATGGCGAAAAAAGAGCCAATTGAAAATAACGACGCCAAAGTTGGTAAGGCCGATGACAACGTGAATGCGATGCGTTCGGCTGAGGCAGAAAACCTGATCAAGACCTACGTAATTGGTACCGTCGCAGTTGGTGCTCTTCCGGTACCGCTTATTGATCTGGCCGCCATTTCAGGCTTGCAGCTCCGCATGATTCAGAAGATTTGCCAGCTTTATGGTCACAAGTTTTCCGAACAGGTGGTAGGCTCGATACTGACATCTCTGGCCGGTGGCGTCTTGGCGACGACTGTGGGCTTGTCGATTGCGAGCACGGCCAAGTTTATCCCCGGGTTCGGTTGGGCGCTCAGCATGTTGAGTATGCCGGCTGTCTCTGGTGCAGCGACCTATGCCGCGGGCAAAGTGTTCGTTAAGCACTTTGAGGAAGGCGGCACGCCGCTCGACTTGAATGCATCCAAGTTCAAAGAATTTTACAATCAGCAATTCAAAAAGGGCAAAAGCGTCGTGACCGATGCTGTTAAAGCGGCCCCACAGGCTGATGTCACCGACGAGAACGCCGCTACAGGTTAATATAAGTCTTGGAGGCGCGCGCCGGATCTTAACGTTTGGGACCCGGCGAACGCTCGTATATGATTAATGTTTATCTACTAAAAATGTCATAATCTCGGTTGGGGGTGGCGGGTGCGATTTTCTGTGCTTTTTTCATTTTGTCTTATCTGGTCGCTTGCTGCTGCTGCAGATAATACCGAGTGTGCCACGGAAATAGTGTCAACAACTACAGGGCCTGTTTGTGGCGGTAAGCATCGTCTGGGCAAAGACATCATAGAATCCTTCCTCGGCATTCCCTATGCCGCGTCAACTGCCGGCCCCCGGCGATGGACGACACCGCAAGCCCGCGCGCCGTGGGATGCCCCGCTTAAAGCTCTGGCTTTTGGGCCGAAATGTCCGCAATCGGAAACTCAGACCAAAACCGCCGAGGACTGTCTCTATCTCAATGTCTGGCGCCCGAAAGGCAACGCCCCTAAGGACGGCTGGCCGGTGATGGTCTTTATCCCGGGCGGCGGTTTCTATATGGGCGGAGCATCAGATCCCCTGTTTGACGGCAGTCAGTTGGCGACCCACGACCGGATCATCGTAACGATCAATTATCGCCTCGGAGCGCTTGGCTTCTTGAGTGTTGCGGATTTAGCCGGGAACTACGGCTTTTTGGACCAACAGTTCGCACTGCAGTGGGTACAGGATAATATTCAGGCATTTGGCGGCACGCCGGATCGCGTCACAATCTTCGGTCAGAGCTCGGGCGCTATGTCCATTGGCCTGCACCTAGCCTCTGCGCCAGACAGCCGGGACTTGTTTCAGGCCGCGATTATGGAAAGCAACCTCCTTGGCGTTCCCTTTCCGTCGGCCCAACACGCCATGACGAGAGGGGAACTGTTTATGACCATGGCCGGTTGTGACGACGTCGCCTGCCTGCGCAAGCTGAAAACGCGAACTTTGGTTGAACTGACAGATGAAAGTCGGTTCATTTTGGGGACGGCTTTTCCGGGTTTGCTTTCCGTCAATGCTTGGACGCCTTATATTGATGGGAAAGTGATTACCCATCAACCTACCGAGGGGGCGCGCGCAGGCCTTATCGACAAGCCGTTCATCATTGGAAACAATTCCGGCGAGAGCCATTTCTTCTCCAACATGCTGCCACCAAAGCTGGATTACGCTAGCTATACCGCTTGGCTTTACATCATGTTCGGCGACGACTATCAAAAGATCCTCAAAGCCTACCCAGGCCACAATAAAGTGAACAACCTGCCCACTGTTTTGCAAGTGTTCACCGATTATATCTTTACCTGTGGCGCTCGTGAATTCGCAGAAGCCTCAGGGGACAAAGGGCAGGTCTACCTATTCTCTGAATTGGCCGATTTCAACGTTAATTCGGGCATGAAAATTTGTGAGGAAGAGGTATGTCATAATGCAGAACTCCCCTTTGTTTTCGGCACACCCGAAGCCATTTTGAAAGACGGGCATCCGGCTCATTTCACCCCCTCAGAATTGGGCTTATCGAAAGATATCCAAGCGTATTGGGCGTCCTTGGGGCAAACACACGGTATCGATGGCCATGGTCTTCCGGTTTGGCCACAGTTTTCCGATGGAAAAGCCTATGTGGTGTTCGATGACAAACCTGCCGTGACGCGCGAACCCATTGCACAGTGCGGTTTTTGGTCCGAAATCGGATATCCAGTGGGACGACATTACTCCGGTGCTAGTATGCACAATGCCTACAGCCCAATATCGCAATGAAATGTGAGAATCCGTATGAAATATGAAATAGGTGGACAGACAGCAATGCAAAATCAAGAGCTTACGGAAAAAACATTCAGCTGTGTCCTCCTCGGTGAAGAGGGTACCCTGGCGGTCCAATGCGGTGAGCTGCTTCTCGCTGCTGGGCACCGTATATTGGCTGTCGTGTCCCCCAATGCGGAGATTTCGAATTGGGCGCAGGACAAAGGCTTGAAGACCTGTGATCCCTCGGCCGCCCTTGACGCCATACTCGAAGGCACACGCCCAGACTATATTTTCAGCATCGCGAATTGGAAGGTCCTGGAGCCTCGCGAAATTGCCTTCGCTAACCGGATGGCGATCAATTATCACGATTCTCTTTTGCCCCGTTATGCTGGAGGGAACGCCACCAACTGGGCAATCTTGAATGGCGAAACACAGCACGGCGTGACTTGGCACGTGATGGCCGAAGAGATCGACGCGGGCGATGTTCTCCAACACGTGCCGATCACGATTGACCCGGACGAAACCGCCGCATCGCTTAACGCCAAGTGTTACGAAGCCGCGATCCAGTCATTTAGTGATCTCATTGACCAAATCGCGACCGGAACGCTCTCGCCGAAACCGCACGCGTCGGCGACGCGGCATTATAATTCTCGCTACCGCAAACCCATGGCCGCGGGTCTGATCGACTGGCGCCAAAGCGCGGCTGAACTGGAACGGTTCACCCGTGCGGTGGATTTTGGTTCATATGCCAATTCATTCTGCCTCGCCAAATTCAGATCTGATCAAGAATTCTTAATCGTGCGGCGCATCGCACCCGTGCCTTTCCCCACCACGGCACCCCCTGGGACGGTCCTTGCAATTGATCATAATGGCCCGACCATAGCAACTGGCGACGGCGCTGTGCGGTTAGAAGGACTGCAGTCAATCGAAGGCAGCCCGACATCCTTGCGTGATGTGTCTATTGGTGATTGCCTAGCCGAACATGACGAGACGGTCGGTCGCATTGATACTGCGGTTCGACGCTCGGCGGCGCACGAAGCTTGGTGGTTAACGCAACTGGCAACGGTTGAACCGCTCAACCTCATTCCGGCACCCCGGGCAAGCGTCAAAGCCAGCAATCGCGATCGCTACACCCGCCATTCCCTTGACGTGCCCGAGACCAAGGTGACAGGCGGGGCTGATCTTGTCGCGGCACTGGCATTGTATCTGGCACGCCTGAGTGGCCAAAGCAGGATTGATTTTGCCTTGGAGGACGCTGACGTCTCCCAGGGCATTACGGGTCTGCAGGGACTCTTTGCACACGAAGTCCCCTGCCTCGTGAGCGTGGCGCCGAACCTGCCCGTTGGCCAAGCTTTGCCCCTGGCAACGGATCAGATCGTCCAAATACGAGCCAAGGGGTCTTATCTGAGAGACCTCATCGCCCGTCATCCCGAACGTCACGCCAACATGGATCGCTTGCCTATTGTTGTGAAGATCGGTGGCGACGCTGAACCAATGGCCAACCGCGTGGTCATCCAAATCAGTGAGATCGGACACAAAGTGGTCTGGATAAGCGACAGCTGGCGCTTCGATCAAGACATCACCCTGGGACTGGCCACACGTTTTGGTGATTTCCTAAAGAGGATTGCCGAACACCCCGAACACCCCCTCGCCACCGTCCCCATGCTGAGCCGTGAGGAGGAAACACGGGTTCTCAGAAACTGGAACGCCACGGCGACAGAAGATGCGCAAACCCTTTGCCTGCATCAGCAAATCGAACGTGTCGCCGTGCGCACCCCCCAAGCCCCGGCCGTTCGCTTTGGGGAAACGGTGCTGAGCTACGCCGATCTCGATGAACAAGCCACCCATCTTTCTGCGCGACTGACAAGCCGAGGCATCGGCCAGGGCGATTTAGTGGGTATTTTTATGGCTCGCAGCCCTTCATTGGTCGCCTCTATTTTGGCCGTTCTGAAAAGCGGTGCAGCCTATGTGCCGCTTGATCCCAGCCATCCCGACGACCGTCTCACCAAAATCCTGGAGGACAGCCGAGCCGCCGCCGTGTTCGTGGACCAAAGCACGGCGTCACGGGCAAACAAGTTGGTGTCGGCAGACTGCGGTGTTTTGGATGCCTCTGCTCCTGCAAATACTGCACCGACAGAGCCCACCCGCCCCATTCAGGCCGCCTTGAACACGCCAGCCTATGTTATCTACACTTCCGGCTCCACCGGAAAGCCCAAAGGGGTTGTGGTCGAGCATCTCAGTGCCGCAAACTATATTGCCTGGGCGCGCCGTGTTTACCTATCCGATCAGCCCGGCGACTTTCCACTGTTCACATCGCTGGCCTTTGACCTTACCGTCACATCTGTGTTTACGCCTTTAACTTCGGGCGGCTGCATCCATGTCTATGGCGAAGATGATCCTACTGATCCAACGTTACTTCAAGTTATCGGTGACGATGCCGTGGATGTGGTCAAGCTGACACCGTCTCATTTGGCGCTCCTAGCCGGCATGGACCTCTCCCAAAGTCGTATTCATACACTGATTTTGGGTGGCGAAGATCTGACGCTTGAAGTCGCGCGAGCCACGGTTAAAGCGTTCGGTGGTGGCGTCCGAATTTGTAACGAATATGGCCCGACGGAGGCTACGGTCGGCAGCATGGTCCATGTGTTTGATCCGCAAACCGACTCTGCGGCTTCGGTGCCTATTGGCCGCCCGGCAGACAATGTCCGACTCTATATCCTAGATCAGAACTGCCAACCCTTGCCGCCTGGAGTCGCAGGAGAGCTGTTTATCGCGGGCACAGGTATTGCCCGCGAATACCTTGGTCAGCCTGACCTCACGGCTGAAAAGTTTTTGCCCGACCCCTTCGCCAAGGAAGGGCGCATGTACCGCTCCGGCGATCTGGCGAGATGGCGCGAAGATGGCGTAATGGAGTTTCTCGGCCGTGCGGATCGGCAGATCAAGCTACGCGGCTACCGCGTCGAAATCGGCGAGATAGAAAATCGCCTGCGCACCCATCCGCATATCACACACAGCGTGGTTGATCTGATCGACCCCGCGACAACGGTCCCTGACGCCGATATAACCTGGTGTACAAACTGCGGCCTTCCGTCAAATTTTCCAGGTGCGGACCCCGACACCCAAGGTGTTTGCCAGCCCTGTCGGCGATTTAAACGTGATCGAGAGGAAATGGAGGCCTATTTCCGGCCGATGACCGAACTCCGCACCAAAATGGATCAAGCACGCGATCAGTCCAAAGGCGACTACGATTGCCTGGTTCTTTTTAGCGGCGGAAAGGACAGCACCTACGTACTGTACCAATTGGTCAAAGAGATGGGTTACCGTGTCTTAGTCTTTACGTTTGAAAACGGTTTTATTTCCGATCAGGCTCGGGTAAACATCAAAAATGCGTGCGATGATCTCGGACTTGAACTCAAGATCGGATCGACCAAGGCGATCAATGACATCTACGTGGACAGTCTGAACCGTCACGCCAATGTGTGTAACGGCTGTTTTAAAACCATTTATACCATGGGCATGCAAGTCGCACGGGAACACGGCATTCGCACCATCCTCACCGGATTGTCGCGCGGTCAAATCCTGGAAACCCGCCTCGCGGAACTGTTCGCCCAGGGGATTCGTAATTCTAAGGATATCGACGCAGCGGTTGCCTCCGCCCGAAAGGTCTACCACGGTGAGACCGACGCAGTGACGAAGGCGCTGGGTACAGGTGTCGGCCTGCTCGATGAAACCGAGTTCGTGGACTTCTATCGCTATTGCGATGTCGGCGTAGACGAGATTTTAGACTACATCAAAACAAACGTCCATTGGGTGCGGCCGGAAACCGGCGGTTGTTCGACCAACTGCGTGATCAATGATGTCGGCATCATGGTGCACAAACAGAAGCGCGGCTTTCATAATTATGCTTGGCCCAACAGCTGGGAGGTTCGCCTTGGCCTGAAAAACCGCGAAGAGTCTATCGCCGAGTTGAGCGAAACGATCGACGAAGTGAAGGCTCAGCGTATTCTCGCGACCATCGGGTACCGCGAAACAACGCCAGTCTCCGACCCACAACTGGTGGCTTGGTATTGCTCGTCGACAGACCGCGATGTTGTCGGGCTCAGAAACACACTGCTTACGACCATGCCCGCCTATATGGTGCCGTCCCATTTCATACGCTTGGATGCCATCCCCTTGACCGTGAACGGCAAGGTTGACCGTGAACGGCTACCCAAGCCAGGGCAGGATCGTGCGCGCAACACCGGAAAAGGTGGGGTGCCACAAACTGAGACTGAACGGGTCGTCGCTGATATGTGGGGCGAAATATTGCGTGTCGACAGCGTCGGTCGAGGGGACAATTTTTTCGAACTCGGGGGACACTCTCTTTCGGCCACCCGCTTTCTGAGCCATTTCCGGGACCGTATTAAGGTTCGCCTGCCGCTCCATACCCTAATGGGATCGCCAACCGTGATGGCGCTCGCTGCTGCTGCCGACCACATGATCACAGAGATGGCCACGTTACAGGCCGCGCCATTGAGGACCGAGGCAGACCGAGAAGACGGTGAGCTTTGAAGTCTATCGAAATACTTTTGTCGGAGCTTAACCGACTGGATATCAAGCTTTGGATTGAAAACGGGCGTCTCCGATTCAACGCCCCTGCCGGTGCTATGTCTGAATCGTTGCGAGACGAAATAAAGGCCTGCAAGAGCGACCTTGTCCGCCTATTGGAAAACACAACAGACGATCACGCTGCCAAGATTACACCGGATCCGGAGCATCGTTTTGACCCTTTCCCGTTGACCCGTATTCAACAGGCTTATTGGATTGGACGATCTGATAATACCTTCGAATTAGGCGGCGTTTCCGCCCACGTCTACGCCGAAATCGAAGGCCTAGGCCTAGATGTCGCCGGCCTGCAGGTGGCCTGGAACCATATGATCGCCCGTCACGATATGCTGCGCGCCGTGGTCTACCCTGATGGGTACCAGCGGGTGTTGGAATCGGTACCTATTTACACTATCAAGACTCATGATCAGATATCCGCGACGGGGTCTCAAACCGAGGCCCATTTCGACCATATCCGAAAGCAATTGTCCCATAAGGTCGCGGCAGCAGAAACCTGGCCGCTCTTTGATATCGAAGCAACCGTATTGGCCGACGACAGGGTTTGCTTGCATCTCAGTTTTGACGGCCTGATCTTCGACGCCACCAGTATTCTTTTGCTCGCACAAGAGTGCTGGACTATGTACCAGAAACCGGACGCCTTTCTTAAGCCAATAAACCTGACTTTTAGAGACTATGTTTTGGCCGAAAACCAAGCAAAAGAGGGAGAAAACTATCGCCGGGCACGGGCCTACTGGTGGGCCAGAATGGATGAGATACCGGCTGCACCTGATTTACCTTTGATCATCGATCCAGCAAGCCTGACGCTTCCTGAATTCATCCGTAGGCAGCACAAAATCGATGCACCTCTCTGGCGCAAACTGAAGGAGAAAGCCCAGGCCGCTGGATTAACCCCGTCTGCTCTGCTTTTGACGGCATTTTCCGACGTTTTGGCATTGTGGTCGCGCTCGCCCCACTTCACAGTGAACCTATCTATGTTCAATCGGCTGCCGATCCATGATCAGGTGAATGATATCGTCGGCGATTTCACGACCCTGAACCTGTTGGAGGTCGATACTGCCAGCGCACCCCAATTGCTGGACCGTGCCCGGAAACTACAAGAACGCCTGTGGCAGGACATGGATCATGCCGACGTCAGCGGTGTCGAAGTTCTGAGCGAATTGAGCCGACGCAGAGGTTGGATCGGAAAAGCCGCCATGCCCGTGGTCTTTACCAGTGCTTTGGCGTTGGATGCGGTAAACGAAACAGACACCGATATTAACCCCTTTGGCGATCTTGTCTGGGGCATCACCCAGACGCCGCAGGTCAGCCTTGATGTTCTTGTCGTCGAACACAAAGGGCATCTGGTCTTTGCCTGGGACACTGTAGACGCACTGTTCCCCCAAGGCGTCACAGAGGCAATGTTTGAGACTTACTGCACTTACCTTACCGACATGGCAACTCAGGGACATGACTTGAGCGCCATCGAACGCCCCCGTTGGAAACGTGCCCAGACGTCCGAGCAAAGCGCGCCTATTTCAGAAGGTCTATTACATCAGCCCGTCTTTGACATGGCGGCCACCAACCCCGCTGCACCCGCGGTCATAACAAGTCAACTGACAGTAAACTATGGCGATCTGTGTGGCCTTGCCGCACGGATCGCACAGGACCTCCAAGGCAACGGCCTTCAGCCCGGTGAACTTGTCGCCGTGTCTATGGAAAAAGGTTGGGAACAAGTCGTAGCGGTTCTCGCTGTTTTGGCGGCCGGTGGGGTTTTCGTGCCCATCGATCCAAGCTGGCCTGAGACCCGGCGCGCCGGCGTTCTTACCCGCATTGAGGCACGCTTCGCGTTGATCCAAGCGCGACAAGCTCAAGACTTTTCCTTGCCCAACGGGGTTCAGCCGGTGATCGTCGATGCCGCGCAACTGGGTATGCAGGCCGACCCGCCAGAACCGACCCGGCACCCTGACGATCTGGCTTACATCATCTTTACTTCTGGTTCGACCGGCACCCCCAAAGGGGTCATGATCAGCCACCGGGGTGCCTTGAATACCTGCGAGGACGTCAATCGACGTTGGGACGTAGGGTCGAAGGACCGGACTCTGGCTTTATCCGCCTTGAGTTTTGACCTCGCAATCTATGATGTTTTTGGCTTATTGGCGGCAGGCGGGGCGATCGTCATGCCAGACCCTGGTAGCGAAAAGGATCCGGGTCACTGGCTGAAAATGGCGTCAGAACACGGCGTAACCTTATGGAACTCAGTACCACAGCTTCTGAAAATGTTTGTCGAATATACCCATGGCACACCAGACCATCCCCCCCTTTCTTTACGTTTAGCGCTGTTGAGCGGCGACTGGATTCCGGTAAGTTTGCCAGATCAGGCGCGCGCCGCTTTCGACGGCTTAACCGTGATCAGCCTGGGTGGCGCGACCGAAGGGTCGATCTGGTCCATTTTCTATCCCATCGGCACAGTGGACCCTGCCTGGACAAGCATTCCCTATGGGCGGGCCTTAAACAACCAGAGTATGCATGTTCTGAACCGCGACCTAAATCTTTGTCCACCTTGGGTTACTGGCGATATTTATATCGGTGGCACCGGTGTTGCGAAGGGCTACTGGAAAGACCAGGAGCGAACGAACGCAAGCTTCATCACTGGCGGTTCCGAGGATGAGGACCTGTATCGAACCGGCGATTTGGGCCGTCTCCTCCCTGACGGTAACATCGAATTCATGGGTCGTGAAGACCAGCAAGTCAAAATCGGTGGGTTTCGGATCGAACTCGGAGATATCGAGGCCACACTCAACAGCCATCCGGGCGTTCAAGAGGCTATCGTCAATCCCGTTGGTGACAATCGTGAGCACCGTCAGCTTGCAGCATATGTTGTCCGGGGCCAACAGATTCCACCCCAGCAAGGAGCGGCTCAAGCCGATCGTCACGATGCCGGTGAAGTCAATCTCCAGACGCCTGAAGGCCAGCGCAACTTCAAGCTAGCGCGGCCCGGCATACGGAAACCGGCGACCGAAGACACCGTGGTTCTCCTACCCACCCCCGAATTAACCGACAGCAGAGTTGCCGACTTCATGCGGCGGCAGAGTTTCCGTGAATTTGTACAAGACCCTCTTTCGCTTGACGCCTTTGGCCGGTTTCTCGATTGTTTGGCCGCTTTGCGTTTGGAGACGACGCCGTTTCCAAAATACCTCTACGCGTCGGCTGGCAACCTGAATCCGGTTCAGACCTACTTGCACATTAAAGACGGGCGTATCGACGGTCTCGATGGGGGGCTTTACTATCACGACCCGGAAGCCCACACCTTGGTCCGCATGCGCGAATTGACCGAAATTCCCGAGAGCATTCACGGTCAATTTAACCGGGCATTCTTTGGAACGACGGCCTTTTCAATCTTCCTGGTCGGCAAGCTAGACGCCATCGCCCCACTCTACGCTGATCATGCACGTGACTTTTGTCTGCTAGAAGCTGGCTATATGAGCCAGTTGATGATGGAGCGCGCGCCGGAAAACGCAATTGGCCTATGCCCCATTGGATCTGTCCAGTTCGATGAAATTCACCAGCAACTCGGTCTTGGCGCGGACCATATCCTTGTCCATAGCCTGGTTGGCGGTTTGATCGCACCACAACAGCTCCAGCACTGGGGGATGACGCCCGTCAGCGTCGTCAGCAGACCGACGGCGGAAGAATTGAAACTCCATATGGCGCAAAAGATACCTGACTACATGGTGCCGGCAACCTTTATTTTCCTCGAAAAATTGCCGCTCAGCGCCAATGGAAAGGTCGACCGAACAGCGCTTCCCGCACCGACAGTGGCGATAAATATGCGTCCGGTTTCGCCTTCCCACAAAACGCCATCAGACCACACAGAAGGTCCTTCTCTATCGGAGACAATCGTTGCGGATTGCGTCGCAACCGTTTTGAAAGTCGATAACGTTGATCCCAACTACAACTTCTTCGATTTAGGAGCCGATTCCATCCAAATCATTCAAATTCGCAACGAGTTGCAGAAGCGCCTCGATCAACCTTTTGACGTGCTTGATTTTTTCCGCTACCCCACCGCAGCACTATTCTCTAAAGAGTTGTTATTATCTCATAAGCTGCTACATACTCCCAAGAAAGAAAAATATCCGGTTGATGGCCAACAAATTTTGAAACGCCGGGCTGAATATATCCGGCGACAAAAGGAAAAAAGGGCGCGCCCTTAAGCTAAACGGGCAGGGAGACGTAGCGGTTGGCAAATTCGAACGAAGCGGGATTTATTGCAGTCATTGGGCTAAGTTGTCGGTTTCCTGGTGCGCCAAGCATCACCGATTTCTGGCACAACCTCGTACAAGGACGCGACTCTGTTCAGCCCATCGCAGACAAGGACTTGCGCCGTGCCGGTATCTCCGATCATCTCCTCAAAAACCGCCGGTATCGCAAGTTTGTGGCGAACATCGCAGAGATAGATCTATTTGACGCCGGGTTTTTCGGTATGCAACCGGCTGAAGCTGCCATTATGAACCCGCAGCATCGGTTGTTTCTCGAGTGCGCTTGGGAAGCGCTGGAAAACGCCGGTTACTCACCGGAAAGTGCTGAGGCCAACGGCAAAGTCGGCGTTTTCGCCGGCGAGAGCACCAGCAACTATTCAGCCTTCAACCTGTACGCACAGACAGAAACGGCGGTAACGCCAGCCTACCTGCAACATCTGATCGGCAACGACCGGGACTATCTGGCCAGCCAGGTATCCTATCGGCTTAATCTGACAGGGCCGAGCCTCGCCGTGCAGACGGCCTGCTCCACCTCTCTGGTTGTCGTTGTTCAAGCTTGCCAGAACCTTCTGAGCTATTCCTGTGATGCAGCTCTCGCGGGGGGCGTGACTTTACGGTTGCCCCAAGAGGCCGGATACCTCTACCAGGACGGCGGCATATTTTCGACCGATGGCAAGACGCGAAGCTTCGACGCCAAAGGATCGGGCACGGTTTTCGGTAGCGGCGTCGGTGTCGTGTTTCTCAAACGGCTTGAGGATGCTCTGGCCGATGGAGACCCCATTCGGGCAATTATCCGCGGCGGCGCGGTCAACAACGACGGTGCAACCAAGGCCGGATTCACAGCCCCTGCATCCGGTGGACAATCGGATGTGATTGCGACCGCACAAACCCTGGCCGAGGTCGATCCGCAAAGCATCACCTATATAGAGGCCCATGGCACCGCCACCCCCCTTGGCGACCCCATTGAGTTGCAGGCATTGCATTCGGTTTTCGGCAGCTCTCCCGGTCATCGGTGTGCAATCGGTTCCGTCAAATCCAATATTGGTCACTTGGAAGCCGCCGCAGGGGTCGCCGGTTTTATCAAAGCTGTGTTGGCCGTTGAGCAGGGGCTTATCCCCCCGTCACTGCATTTCGAACACCCCAACCCGGAGATTGATTTCAAAGCAGGGCCGTTTTTTGTCGCCACTGAATTAATGGACTGGAATTGGTCTCCGGGTCCCCGGCGGGCCGGCGTTAGTTCGTTTGGCATCGGGGGCACCAACGCCCACATCATTCTTGAAGAACCGCCGAAAGTAGAGGTGCCTTCCATTCAAACAGGGGCCGCCCTTCTTACCCTCTCGGCAAAAACTAAAGCCGCGCTTCGCGATGTGGCGCAGCGGCACGCCGACTATTTGCGTAGCGCGCCGAATTTAGATCTTCATTCATTCTGCCTGACCGCAAACAGTGGACGACGGATGATGGAGGAGCGGCTCGCCGTTATCGCCAATACCACTGAAGACCTAGTAGAAGTCCTGGACAATTTTGCCAAAAACCCACGAGGCAACCGTTTGCAACTAACGGCCGAAGGGGCAGAGCCTCTTCAAGCGCTGGCTCAACGCTATCTTGATGGCGAGAATGTGGATTGGCTGGCGGAGAATTCACATGGTGCCTGGCGACGGCTGCCGCTCCCGACCTACCCGTTCCAACGCAAAAGGCACTGGCTGACAGATGACAGTGTCGGCTACCGACGTCCTCACAACGACAAAACTCCGGCACCCACCAGCGACATGAAGCTACACCCACTGTTAGATCAAAATATTTCTGATCTGAATTGGCAGAAATACGAAACGATCATCGCCCCGGACAATGTCTTTGCCCGCGATCACGTGGCTAACGGACAGCCGATCATCGCTGGAACGGCGCTGGTTGAAATGGCGCTCGCCGCGGGCTCCCATGCGGTGGGCCGGCCGGCCAGTGGCCTCAGCGAACTAACCTGGCTTCGCCCCCTTGCGGTGACAGAGACGCGCCGGCTGGTTACCCGCATTGCACCTGAAGGTACAGACGTTACGTTTGAGATTTTTGAGTCTAAAAATCATGCGCACCCCATCTTGCGTGGGCGCTTAATGTTCGATCCGCCGCACGTCGACGCGACGGTATCGAAAGAGACCTTCGATCCGGCGGCGGTTCGCGCCCGTTGCCCCCACGTGATGAACGGCAAAACGATCTACCAGACGTTTGCCTCCCGTGGATTTGACTATGGGCCATCTTTTCAGGCGCTCGAATCTATATCCTTCGGCGCCGAGGACGCCCTGGCCATATTGAACATGCCCGGCCCCCTTGAAAAAACTTGGGTCTGGCATCCGGTTTTTCTCGATGCCGTTCTTCAATCTGCTCTTGGCATAGTCAGCGATGAAGAGGGAAGCTGGTATCCGGTCGGCATCTCTCAGGCTTCTCAATTCGCAAGCCTGCCTCAGTCCGCACTTGTCCATGTACGCCGTGCCGCATCGTCGGAAGACAACACGCTCACATTGGATATTCGAGTCTACAATGACGACCACCAAACGGTTTTGTTCTTGCAGGGTGTCGAAATGCGGCGCAGCCGTGAGGAAATGGCCCATGATCGGGCATCACTCCTCGTCCCGGAATGGACAGACCCAAAAGGCGTGAACCCCGGACCCGCGCCTTCGCGCCTTTTGGTGATCGGCGGAAGTGCCGCTTTGCGCACTCACTTCGCCGAAAAATTTGAGGGAACAGTTGACCGGGTCACCTTCGGCTCCGGCTTTGCCGAAGACTTGGATGAAACACTGATCCTGGATCCCCTCCAGGCGGCAGACTGGCGGCGGGCCCTGGACTGTTTGGTCGAACGTGAGCACCCACCAGAAGCTGTCGTATTTGCTGCGGGAGATCTGGATGGAATGCAGTCCTGCGTAGCCTTCACCCTGTTGGCGCAAGCTCTATCCGGTACGAAATCAAAAACCGCCGTTCGCCTGTTGGCTGTTGCACAAGCCAGTGGTTCTGCAGCTCCGATGGTATCGGCGGCAGCCGGTCTCGGTCGCGTTATTGCGCACGAGCAGAGTGAGCTCCACGTCGGGGGCCTGCTGCTTCCCTCCGCCGCGACCAACCATATCGAGGCGGTGCTCACTGAACTTACCAGCCCCTTCGAGCCAGAAGTTCGCATCAATGCAGAGGGCGTTCGTCGGGTTCTTCGCTGGCGCCCCGTCGAAACGGCGCAGATCAACTCTTCATCGTCACGGCTGCTTCGGGAACAGGGCGTTTGCGTCGTTACCGGTGGGCTGGGTCGGATGGGCCTGCATATAGCTTGTCACCTTGCAAAAACCCGGCAGGCGCGTTTGATCTTGGTCGGTCGGTCTCAGCCCAGCGCCGAAGCCCTTGCAAAAATTGCCGACCTAGAGGCGCTCGGGGCCGAAGTCTTAGTCATTCAGGCCGATGTGTCCAAGCGAGAAGATGTAGAACGGGTCCTTACCCAATCTCGCGACCGGTTCGGGGCGATCAATGGCGTCATCCATGCTGCTGGCATCGTCCACGATGGAGCCCTATCCCGTGTAACGTCAGACGACGTCCAAGACGTCCTCTTGGCGAAAGTCCAGGGCGTGACGGTGTTGGACGAACTCACGGCCAAGGACGACCTTGATCTTTTCCTCCTGTTTTCAAGCATGGTGGCCTTGGTCGGAAACCCCGGCCAAGCGGCCTACGCTATAGGCAACGCCTACATGGATGGCTTTGCAGAATGTCGGCAGCGGCTGTGCACCGAAAACAAACGTCGCGGGCGGACCTTGACCATAGCCTGGGGCCATTGGTTAGACGGTGGCATGCGGGCTGCGGCGGACGTTGAGGCTCATGTGCGCCAGCGTTTCGGATTGGCACCGCTTGAAACCAATGACGCACTCAGTGCCTTTGATGCATTAGAGAGCGCCAGCGCCCCCAGGGTCGCCATCGCCGCAGGAGAAGCCTCTCGGATCCTCGCGACGATCAATAGGGACAATGATGATAACGACGATTTGGTTGTGAAATCGACTCTCTCCACCGCTGCCCAAGCGTCTCTGAAACATCAATTGACGGATTACCTGGTAGTTTTGATGGCGCGCATTACCGGCCTTTCTGACAATCAACTGACCCCTGCCACGCCTTTCGATGACCTCGGTCTCGAGTCCCTTACCATCATGGACCTAACCAAGGCTTTGGAAGATGATTTTGGTGACCTGCCAAAAACGCTGTTTTTTGAACACCGGACGGTCGACGAACTCGCCGCCTGGTTTGTGGCGCGTCACCCAAACCGTTTAGCCACTCACTTTGGTTTGGCGAAGACGCCCGAACGACCCGCTTCACCAATATCGAATACAATTGCGGCGCCAACTCGGTTCCAATCGACGCCAAAAATTTCAACTTCGCGCAACGCGTCACAGGGTACCTTAGAGGTAGAACCGATTGCGATTGTCGGCCTTTCCGGTCGGTATCCGATGGCGAACAGCCTGGATGATTTGTGGCGCAACCTAGCCGAAGGCCGCGATTGCGTGACCGACGTTCCAGAGGAACGATGGGATTGGCGCGACTTTTTCGATCCCGACCCCAATCACCGAGGCACGACCTATAGCCGGTGGGGATCATTCCTTGATGATGTCGATAAGTTTGATCCTCTCTTTTTCAAGATCACCCCGCGAGAGGCCGAACTCATAGACCCGCAAGAACGCCTGTTTCTGCAAACGGCATGGCATGCATTCGAAGACGCCGGGATCACCAGCCTGGACGTTGCAGACAAATCCGTTGGCGTTTTCGTCGGCGTCATGTGGGGAGAATACCAGCTATACGGACTTGAACCAAATGTCGGCGACCTTAAACCCAACTCGTCCTACGCCTCGGTCGCCAACCGTGTTTCCTACACCCTCAACTTGTCAGGCCCGAGCATCGCGCTCGATACCATGTGCTCGTCATCGCTGACGGCCATCCATCTTGCCTGCCAGTCCATCCGGTCTGGGGACTGCGACATGGCGTTGGCTGGCGGCGTCAATCTGACGCTTCATCCGAATAAGTACATGCACTTAAGTCAGGGTCGCTTTGCCGCCACTGACGGTCGCTGCCGTGCGTTCGGTGACGGTGGTGACGGCTACGTACCCGGTGAGGGCGTCGGAGCGGTATTGCTCAAGCCGCTTTCACAAGCACAGGCTGATGGTGACCGCATCCACGGCCTTATCCGAGGCTCGGCGATCAATCATGGGGGGCGTACAAATGCCTATACCGTGCCCAATCCGCGGGCTCAGGCCGCAGCCGTTCGCAAGGCTATCTCTCGGGCTGGTGTCGCTCCCGCCGATTTGACTTATATTGAGGCGCACGGCACAGGCACAGCGCTTGGTGACCCCATCGAAATCGCCGGTTTGGCTGATGCGTTGGGAACCGGATGCTCAATTGGTTCGATCAAGTCCAATTTGGGACACCTGGAATCCGCTGCGGGTATCGCCGCGCTAACCAAAGTTCTTCTGCAAATGCGGCATCGTCAGTTGGCGCCTTCCCTGCACGCCGATGTCCTCAATCAGAACATCGATTTCGCCGGAACAGGTTTTCGCGTGCAGACGACGCTCGAGCCCTGGCAATCAAAACAGCATGGAACACCTTTAGTCGCAGGTGTCTCCAGCTTCGGTGCTGGTGGGGCCAATGCGCATCTGACCATTGAGTCCTATGATGAGGCGCGAACAACAGTACCGTCCTCTCAGGATCGCCATGCAGTCCTACTATCAGCACCGACATTAGAAGCACTCCGGCGCCAGGCTGAGCACTACTTGGACTACTTCAAAACTCAGCCCGGTGACTCATTACCCTCTCTTGCCGATGTGGCCTACACCTCTCAGGTTGGGCGAGAAACACATCGCGAGCGTTTGGCTCTCTCGGTTAAAAGCCTTGAAGACCTCTGCCATGCCCTCAAGGCATTCCTGAACAACGAAGCCCACTCGGCTATTGCAAAGGGCAGCAACGACGGGGTCTCCTCGGTTTTAACGGCCGTACGCGATGACAGTGATGGCAAAGCATTCATCGAGGCTCTCATCGCTAAACGAAAAGTTACCAAACTTGCTAACTTCTGGACCCTTGGCATGGATATCGATTGGTCTGCGTTGCATGAGTCTGGCCGTATGCGCGTAGCGCTCCCTTTATACGCATTTGAACCGCGCCGTTGCTGGGTCGGAGAGGATATTCAGCCCGGTACGGCATTGTTATCTAAGACGAGAGAACAACTACATGTTTATTCGTGGTCTCGTTCACTTTCGGTTTCTTCGTCTTTTGTTGGGTCTGTTTGTGTTTTGGGTGGGGTTGGTTTTGATTTTTCGGATCTTGGTTGGCGTTTGGTTTCGGGGCCTGATGGTGACGGTGACGATGTTGATATGTGGGAGGCCGTGGGTCGTGATTTTGCGTCTGCGGGGGTGACTTCGGTTTTGGATCTTTGGGATATGCCTGGTTCTGGCACGTCCCCCGGTGACGCGGTGGGTCAAGATCCCGGTTGGATAGCGAGCGGGTTTAAGCGCTTAGGCTTTTTGCGGGGCTTTTTGTCGGAGACGACGGGGCCGGTACATTATGTGCATTTGACGCAGGGTTTGCGGGATGTGGATTCTGGCGCACAGACGTTGGGCGGCGCGGTGATGTCGGGCGTTGCGTCGATGCTGGGCGCAGAGATGAGCCGGGTGACGGCGCGCACGGTCGATATTGACGCGGATGCTGACGTTGTCGCGGTGGCGCAGGCGGAGCTGGGTTCTCAGGACGAGATTTCTGTAGCGGCCTGGCGGGACGGCGAACGTCTGTCGCCGCAGATGGTGCCGCTGGCCACTCAGACGGGGTCTTTCAACGTTCCCGCGGACGGCGCGATTGTCATCAGCGGCGGCTTGGGCGGACTGGGCCGAGAGATTGCCGTCTGGCTCGCAGCCAAAGGCACGAAGTCTCTGGTCCTGATGGGCCACCGGTCCCTGCCTGAACGATCGACGTGGGCGTCGAGCAGCGATGACCGCGTGGCCGCAGTCCTGGCGCTGGAAGCGGCCGGGGTCTCGGTGATGACCTATAGCGGGGCGCTTGATGATGTCGAGCCCCTGACGGCATTTTTGCATGACGTCCGGGAACAGTTTGGGGCGATCCGGGGGCTGATCCACTGCGCGGGCAAAGTTTCCGCCGGTGAGGCATCCTTTGTCAGAAAGACCGCCGCCGACTGGACCTCGGTGCTGACGCCGAAGGTCAACGGCCTGACAACCTTGATGACGGCGCTTGAAGACGATGCGCTGGCATTTTCAGTGCTGTTCTCATCGGTCAGTGCGGTGGTCCCCCGTTTGGCCGTCGGCTTGAGCGACTATGCCGCGGCGAACGGCTTCATGGATCACCTGGCTGCGTATTGGCAGGCGCGGGGCCGGAACGTCCGCTCCGTTCAGTGGCCGAACTGGATCGAGGCTGGCCTCGGCGAGACACAAAGCCCGCACTACAGCGCCCTCGGGTTCCGGGGTCTGACGACGGCCCGGGGACTGGGTTTCTTAGAACAGGTCTTGAGCCTGCCCGCGGAAGCACCCGCCGCCATTCTCCCCGGCCTCATCGCCCGGGACGCCCCCCTCACGGCCTGGCTTTCCACAGCCCCTGTCGTACCCGCGGCACCCGCGGCACCCACAGTGCCCGCGCCGGCGTTGAACGACGGCAACCTGCTGGCCTGGCTGCGGGATATCTTTATGAGCGAACTTAAACTGACGCCCGAGGAACTGGCCACCGACGTCCACTTCGATGAGCTGGGCGTTGATTCAATCCTGCTCGCCGACCTCACCCGCCGCCTAGACAGCGCGCTGGACACTCAGCTCAACCCTAATATTTTGCTCGAGCACCCGAATCTCGCCGCCCTCGCAGCCTACCTGAGCGGGGAAGGCTTGCGGCCCGCGACGCTGCCCGAAGCAGCGGCAGGAATGGCACCGCCGGCAGCGCTCGCCGCGCGCCCGGTCGCGGCCACATTCGAGCCGTCCATGAGCCGCCCGCCGTCCCCGTCCGTATCCACCCCCGAAGGACGCGTGGCGGTGATCGGCCTGTCCTGCCGCTTCCCCGGTGCCGCCGATGCCGAAGCCTTCTGGTCGAACCTGCGCAACGGAGTCGACGGCATTACCGAGGTGCCCGCCGAGCGCTGGGATATTGAGGCCCTTTACGACCCGACTCCGACGCCCGGTAAAAGCATCAGCAAGTGGGGCGGGTTCTTAGACGACGTCGCCGGTTTCGACGCCGGGGCCTTCGGCATAACCGACGAAGACGCCCCCTATCTAGATCCGCTGATACGGCTGATGCTCGAAGGCGCCGTGCAGTGCCTGCGCGCGGCCGGCTATGACCGGGCCGCCGTCAAAGGCACCCGGACCGGGCTCTATGTCGGCGCCCGGATAGGCGATTATGGCGCCCGCGCCCGAGGCCAACGCCGCAAAGGCACCCTGACCGGCTCGGCCCAGAACTTCGTCTCGGCTCATGTCTCCCATGTGCTGGACCTGCACGGGCCGTCGATCGTGATCGATACCGCCTGTTCGTCGTCGTTGGTCAGCACCCACCTGGCGTGCCGCGCGGTACTGGCCGGTGAGTGCGATACCGCCTTGGCCGGCGGCGTCGATCTGTTACTCGACGAGAAGCCCTACCTTGGCTTGAGCGCCGGACACGCCCTGTCACCGGACGGACGCTGCCATACCTTCGATGAAGCGGCTAACGGCTTTGTCCCCGGCGAAGGCTGCGGCCTGGTGCTACTCAAACGCCTCGACCGGGCCTTGGCCGACGGCGACCAAGTGCTCGCCGTGATCGAAGGCAGCGCCATCAACAACGATGGCCGGACCATGGGTCTGACCACACCGAACCCGGCCATGCAAGAAGCGGTGGTCCGCGCGGCCCTGTCAAACGCCGGGGTCCGTCCCGTCGATGTGGGCTATGTGGAGACGCACGGCACCGGAACCATGATCGGCGACCCGATTGAACTGAAGTCCCTGCGCCAAGCCTTCGGCGATGTGACCGAGACCGGCTTTTGCGGAATCGGCAGCGTCAAGACCAACATCGGCCACCTGCTCAGCGCCGCCGGGGTCGCCAGCCTGATCAAGGTCGTGCTGATGCTGCAACACGGCCAACAGGTGCCGACGCTCCATTGCCAACGGCCCAACCCGCGCTTTGATTTTGCCAACTCACCTTTTGCCCCGATGCGCGAAGCCGCGCCCTGGCCCGCCCGCAATGATGCGCGTCGGGCGGCGGTCAGTTCCTTTGGCTTCGGCGGCACCAATGCCTGCATGGTCTTGAGCGACGCCACCCCGCAGGCCTACCAGGCACAACGCACGCCCTTGCCGCCCGAAGTCTTCAACCGCAAACGCCATTGGCTCGATCCGGTTGCGGGCGAGACCAGCCCGGTCCCGTCGCAGCCCGTCGTCGCAGACCTAGCACTCACGGCCGAAGCCAGCGCAGACCCGGCCACCCTGATCTGGAAGACCGTGATCCACCATGATAACCCCATCGTGCGCGATCACCGGGTACACGGGGTGCGGATTCTACCCGGCGTGACCTTCCTTGATGTCATCCTCCGTTCCCTTCAGGCCGAAGGCCAAGACCCTTGGTCGTGGGAACTGCGCAACGTGATCTTCCATCAGCCTGCGGCCACCGCGCCCGAGCGCGACGTGACCGTCCGGGTGACCCTACACCCCGTCGGCGACGGCCCGGCCCGACGGGTCACGGTCAGTGGTCAGGCCCCGGGCGAGTCTTGGCGGGATTTGGTCGAAGCCGACCTGCGTCCGGCCTTGGACGGTGACGACGACGCGGCAATGGACCCGGCAGAGATCACCGACAATGCCGAACGCACGGTCAACCTGGATGCTATTTATGCCCGCGCCCGTAGCGTCGAGATCGAACACCGGGCCTTCATGAAGAGCGAAGGCCTCGTGCATGTGCGGGGCGACGAAGCCGTGGCCACCTTGGGGCTGAGCGCCGAAGGCCGCCAGCAGAGCGAAGCCTTCCTGTTGCATCCAGCACTGCTCGATGCCTCAACGCTGGTGCCGTTCGTCTTCGCCAACGAAGGCACCGACGTCAAGCCTTACATCCCCTTCAGCATTGAATGCTTCCGCGCCCGCGGCCCGCTGCCGTCAGACGTGCTGGTCCGCACCAGCAGACCCTGGACCGGGGACGGCCACAGGAGCGATGGTGGAGATACGGGTGCGATGGACGTCTATTACAGTAACATAGCGCTGCTTGATAGCGACGGACGTGTGCTAGCCCGTATCGACCGGCTGGCCGCCAAACGCATCCGCGAGGCCGGTTTGATCCAACGCCTGACCGCCACGCAAGCGGCCCCAGCACCCCTGAGCGCAGCACCTAGCAGCGCCGCAGTCTTCTCGACGGCAGCGCAGGCACCGACCGTCGAGCGCTACCTGCAACACCTTGTCGCCGCCGCCCTGGGCGGGACCTGGGACGCCGTCGCCGTCGATGTAGGTTTCTATGAACTCGGCCTGGATTCCCGCAATCTGCTCGACCTGGTGCGCCAACTCGAAGCCGATTTAAGCATCGACCTTTATCCCACCTTGTTGTTCGAACACGGCACCGTCACCGCCCTAGCCACTTATCTACAAGACAATCATGGCCAAGCTCTGGCCAACCGCAAAGCGGCGGTCGACGCACCCTCCCAAGCGCCTCCGCCGCCAGAGGCACCGGCCGCCGACCAGGCTCAAGCCCTGTTCCTGACGCCCCGCTGGGAGAACGGGCCGGGGCGGGCTGACCCGGCCGAACGGCTTTTGGTGATCGGCAGCGATGAGGATGACAAGACCCCAGAGGATACCCCTTGGCCCGCATCTCACGTCCTGTTTGCCACGCCGGGCAAAGCATTCAAGGTCATCGACCAAGATCACGTCAGGGTCAACCTGACGACGGAGGCCGGTGGACAGGCCCTGATCCAACACCTACGCGCGCACGACAGCCTGCCCGACCGGGTCGTCTTCAAAGGTGCTTTCGAAGACGCCCGACGTTTCACCGCCGCCTGGCTGGCCGCCGCCGGCCGGGCCGTGCTCAACGCAGTGTTCATCCATGACGGTGCCCCCAAAGGCGCAGGGTTCCAAGGCTATGCCCGGAGCATCGCCCAGGAATCTCCATGGCTGCGCTGGCGCAGCGCCCAGGCTGATACGATGACCGATATCCGTGCCGAGGCCGGGATCGGTTTTGCCGACGGCCTCGCCAGTCGCTGGCTCGACGGCCTGCGGCAACACGAGAAGCTGGCCCCCGTCGCGCCCGCGGAACAAAACGGCGCGACGCCACCAACGGCTCTGCGCCGAGAGGGCGTGTACCTGATCACCGGCGGCACCGGCGGGATCGGCGCGGCCTTGGCCAAGCACCTGACGCAGCGATGGGCCGCCCGGGTCATGCTGTGCGGGCGGCGTCCCAAGGATGTCAGGATCAAGGCCCTGCTCGCCGAGTTGAACTCAACCACAGATGTTCAGGCCGCCTATGTTTGGGCCGATGTCTCCACTCTCGAAGGCGCCCGTGCCGCCGTCAAGGCCGCAACGACACAGTTCGGCCCCCTGAACGGTGTCATCCACGCCGCAGGGGTTCTCGCCGACGGTTTCGAAGGGCAGGTCAGTGAGGCCGACATCGCCCGCGTGCTCGCCCCCAAGATCGACGGCGCCCGACAGCTTGATGCCGCCACCCAGGACCAGACCTTGGATGTGTTCATGCTGTTCGGCTCAACCACAGGCTGGCTCGGCAATGCCGGACAAGGCAGCTACGGTTACGCCAACGGTGTCCTCGATGCCTTCGCCGGTTGGCGGGACGGGTTCCGGGACGGCCGAACCTTGTGCCTCGGTTGGCCCCTTTGGGCCGAGGTCGCAGCACAAGGCGGCATGGGCCTGAGCGACGACGAACGGGCCCGGCTGCGCAGCCGCTTCGGTGTCGAAGCCCTGACCACGGCCACAGGCCTCGACCTCTTCGAGCAGGCCCTGACCCTGGACGCGCCGCGCCTGATCTTGTTGCACGGCGACCGCGACCGCCTGTTGCAGGGGCTCGCGGGACTGCTGGTTTCGTCCACACCGATACCGGTCGCAGCAACGGTCAAAGCTGCAGCCATCGACGCGGACGAACCCATTGCCATCATTGGCCTGGCCGGGCGCTATCCCGGCGCTGGCGACGACCCCGAAGGTTTCTGGGACGTGCTGAGCCAGGGTCGGGACTGCATCAGCGACGTCCCCCCCGAACGCTGGAATCACGACCCGTATTACGATGCCTCCGGCGAGACCCCCGGTAAAACCTACGGTAAATGGGGAGGTTTCCTCGACAACATGGATCACTTCGATCCCTTGCTGTTTCGTATTTCCCCCCGTGAAGCCCGCGTCATGGATCCCCAGGAGCGGTTGTTTCTGGAGACCGCCTGGACCGCCTTCGAAGACGCTGGTTACGCCCGGCAACGGTTGCAGGGCCAACGGGTCGGTGTCTACGTCGGTGTCATGTGGCAGGAGTATCAGCTCTACGGGATTGAGGCCGCACGCCGCGCTTCGCCGCTGTTGCCCATGTCGTTCAGCTCCTCGGTCGCCAACCGGGTTTCCTACGTGCTGGACCTGCACGGCCCTAGCCTGACCCTGGATACCGCCTGCTCGTCCTCGCTGACCGCCATCCATTTGGCCTGCGAGAGCCTGCACCGCGGTGAGAGCACCATGGCGCTGGCCGGCGGGGTGAACCTGTCTTTGCATCCGAGCAAGTATCAGTTCCTAGCCCAGGGGCGGATGCTCTCGACGGACGGACGCTGCCGCGGCTTCGGAGCCAACGGCGACGGCTATGTCCCCGGCGAAGGGGTCGGGGCCATCGTCCTCAAGCCCCTGTCACTGGCTCAAGCCGACGGCGATGTGGTGCAAGGCATTATTCTGGCCACCGGGGTGAACCACGGCGGACGCACCTCGGGCTATACGGTGCCAAGCCCAGCCGCCCAGGCCGAGATCGTCACCGACGTGCTCGGGCGCGGCGGCGTCGTCAACGAGATCAGCTACATCGAAGCCCATGGCACCGGCACCGCACTCGGTGACCCAATCGAGATCGAGGGGCTCTGCCGGGCCTTTAAAAATCTCGGTGCCGACACGGACCGGCGCTGCGCCATTGGCACGGTAAAGTCCAACATCGGTCACTTGGAATCCGCCGCCGGGATCGCCGGGGTCACCAAAGTATTGCTGCAACTGCGGCATCGACAGCTCGTCCCGAGCCTGCACACCCAGGACCTGAACCCCCGCATCGACTTTGAGAACACGCCGTTCCGGGTGCAGCGCAGTCTCGAAGACTGGACCCTGCCCGCAGGGGTCAGCCGCCGGGTCGCTGGGGTCAGCGCCTTCGGAGCCGGTGGGACCAACGCCCATGTGATCATCGCCGAAGCCCCGTCTGCCGATCGGCAGGACGAGACCGAGCCATCCCCACAACTCGATATCGCCGTTCTCTCGGCCCGCACCGAAGAGCAACTCAAAGTTTACGCCCAGCGCATGGCCGACTGGCTGCGCCAGCAACGCTTGGAAGACACAGGGGCCGAAGACCTGGAGCCCGCCATCCGCGATGCCCTCGCCCAACAGCTCGGCCTCAACGCCCAGAACATCGACCTCAACGAGACCTGGACCGAGCTTGGCATCGACGCCGCCGCCGCCGCCGCACTACAGCGCACTCTCAGCGCCGGGTTGGGTCTGACCGTCAGTCACGACGACCTCCGCCAACACACCACACCCAACGCACTCGTCCAGGCGCAACAAAACGCGACGCAACCGCACAACAAACCTCGGCTCGCCGATATCGCCTGGACGCTGCGCCAGGGACGCGATCCCATGGCCGCACGCGCCGCAATCGTTACCGACAATACCGACGACCTGCTCAACGCCTTCGACGCCCTCGCCAAAGGTCAACACCACCCAGACCTCCAATCAGGACGCCGCGATAACAAAAACGTACCCATAGATCTCGACGACCAACTCAACAACAACACCCTCAAAACAATCGCCGCAAACTGGACCAAAGGGCAAAACATCGATTGGCAAAAACTCAAAACAAATCAAAACCCAAAAACAATCAGAATCCCAACATATCCGTTTGAAAAGAAACGGTATTGGGTCGATGTTGATTGGGAAGGGAGCGCTCCCCGCGCTCCCTCCATTCCCAAAACTCCACCCCAGGTCTTTGCGCATGCAGAAGACTTTGGTCTGGTGCGTAAAGCTTGGCGGCGGTCCAGTGAGCCGTCCGCCGAAGATGTCCCCATTGGTATCGTTATGCTGGTCAACCGGGAAAGCGCCCGCGCAGTACGTAATGTGTTCCCCGGTAGCTTGCTCATTGAGGATGATCGTTACCTGGACGACCAAGGACCCAACCATTGGACCGCAGATTTCACCCTGCCCCAGGTTGGTGAGGAATTAGCCGCCCGCATCCTTGAACACGTTCATGGTCCGGTGACGCTGATTGACCTTTGTGACGGCGGGGGACAAGAAGGCGGGATCGAGACACTTCCGCTCGGCCGTCTGGCGTTATTGCGGAAGCTGATAAAGGACCGGCGTCAGGGTTTTCGCATCCTGCATGTGACCGGAACAAGTTGGCACGGCGCCGCCATGGCCGGACTCGTACGGGTACTTGGCGTCGAGCACCAGGATGTCCGAGCCCGAACGGTATCGACGGATCGTCACGACACAGATTCCTTGCAGATACTTTTGGCAACGGAATTAACCCCCGAGGACAACAATTCTGAGATTCGGTGGCGAGACGGTGTCCGCTTCGAACCCTATTTACAAACAGACCCGCTACCAATGACTGAAGGTGTCGAAACAGCTTTGGCGGACAGCATTGATCCAAACCGTCCCGTGGTCGTTTCAGGGGGTACACAAGGTATCGGCCTGTCCTTGGCGCACTATCTCGTTGACCGGGGTCTTAGACGACTGGTCTTGATCGGGCGAACGGCATTACCGCCACAGTCGGATTGGCCTCGATATCTGGACGATGTCAAAACCCGCCCGGAATTGAAAGCAAAGCTATCCGGTCTTCAGGCGCTGATAGACCGGGGGGTGATGCTCAAAGTCTTCGCTGGTTCCGTGAGCGATGAAGCTGGAATCGCTGACTTGCTTGCGATGGTTCGAACAGAAATGGGCACTCCACAAGGTGTCATTCACTCGGCTGGTGTGGTTGACGAAGAAACACCCTGGTTCCTGGACAAGGCCGTCTCGAGCATCGAACGTGTCATTAATCCTAAAATGGTCGGCATCCAGGTTCTGGACCGGTTGACGGCAGATGACGATTTAACCTTCTTCGTTGCCTGTTCGTCGGTCGCATTTTTGCCCGCTATGGCCGTTGGGCTGAGTGATTATTCCGCGGCCAACACTTTCATCGACACCTACGTCGAAAACCAGCGGGAAAACGGGCGACACCAGTTCCATGCGGTGCAATGGGTCGGCTGGAGCGACACCGGCATGCATAAAAAGCACAGCCCGCAGGCCGTCGAGATGGTACGGAAAACGATGCAGGATAACGGCGTAGCACTCTGCGACAGTCCCGAAGGTTGCCGCATGTTCGCCGCGATGATCGCGGCCGATGTTGGCGTGGCCTTGCCGAGCCGAGTGAATATGGCGGCCTTGCAACCACGTCTTGAAGGCCTCATACGACCGCAAAAGGCTTCCGTGGCACCCCTCCCCCGAACGGCAAAAAAAACCGGGCCGGTTGATGTGGATCTATTGAGTGATGATGAAATAGACGCGTTGCTCTCGATGCTTGAACAGTTTGAGCAAGCCAGCCCAGACACGAAGCCTTCCGCGCCCGAAACGCTTATGGAGGCTCCTGAAAAGGTTCGTTCGGTACCCCTAATCATTGTCGATACCATCTCCCGAATCATGGGCCTGGAGCCCGAAGACATGGACGCCGACACCCCCTTCAACGAAATCGGGCTCGATTCAATCTCGGCGGCCAAGGTGACGCAAAGCCTGGAAAAAGAACTGAGTGTGGTTATCATACCAAAATGGCTGTTCGACTATCCGACAGGCAATGAACTGGCGTCGTGTATCGCGACTGCGGCAGCGGAATAGGAAGGGCAAGACATGACCGAAAATCGCACCCGCTCAGAACGGATCGACCGACTAAAAAAACTCCTGCGGGATCACCCGCAAGCGGGCCCGGATGTGCGCGACTGGCTTGACAAACGGCGCAAGACAGAGGCTTCGGAGAGCGCACCCACCGCCGCCACAACTGCCGACGCCGAGCCGATGTCCGGCGATATAATCACCGACCCGGACCCCCGATTTGTCCGCGCGAGTAAAGGGACTGATTTTAGCTTCATCTTCTTTTCTGATGCGGATGACCGGACGGCTGCCGAGCAATATGACCTAGCCCAGGAATTGGCAGAGTTTGGGGACCGCGAAGGGTTTAAAGCGGTATGGTTACCGGAACGGCATTTCCACAGTTTCGGTGGCGCTTACGCAAGGCCTTCAGTTCTGGCTGCGGCTTTGGCCAGAACCACAAATTCTATTCGGCTACGAGCCGGTTCAGTGATCCTGCCCCTTCATCATCCTCTGGAGGTGGTCGAAGAATGGGCCATGGTCGACAATCTGAGTGGCGGGCGCGTCGACCTGGGCTTTGCCAGCGGCTGGAACCCGAATGATTTCATCTTGTCCCCGCACACATTTGAAAATCATCGCGACGTTTGGTTCGAGCGCATTGACGAGGTGAAAGCACTCTGGCGCGGTGAAAGTCGGACGTATCGAAACGGTTTGGATGAGGAGGTTGCGGTCAAGGCGTTCCCAAGCCCGGTGCAGACAGACCTAGACATATGGCTGGTGATTACCAAGCGCGACGAGTCTTTTGTCGAAGCCGGTAGGCGCGGGCTCAACATTTTGACTATGCTGATGGGCATTACACTCGAAGGTCTCTCCAGAAAAATTGGCCTGTATCGTCAAGCCCGCGCAGAATCCGGATTTGATCCGGATAAGGGCGTCGTATCCTTGATGATGCATACTTTTGTCCATCACGATGAAACGACCGTTATCGACACCGTGCGCGAACCCTTAATGGACTATATCCGGAAAGGTCTTGGCGGCCACACGTCCGCCATGCGCGGCGACGACACCCCAGAAGACAAAGACACGGACCGAATCGTCAACTTCGCATTTGAACGGTACTACAGGACAGGCGCGATATTCGGCACGCCGGAAACCTCTGTGGAGAAGGTCAACGCCGTGCGAAACGCTGGTGTGGACGAGATTTCCTGCCTGATGGATTTCGGCCCAAGCCACGCTAAGGTTTCGGAAAGTCTCCCCTATCTAGCCGCGCTGAAGCAAAAGATCACACCGTCAGCAACCGCCGCCCCTCATCGCGGCGCCAGGTCCAGCGGTGCAGATGAGCCGATTGCTGTGATTGGCATGAGCGGTCGTTTCCCGGGCTCCCCCGATGTCGACGCCCTTTGGACGCATCTGGAAAAGGCCGAAACTTGTTTCTCCGATCCACCGGAGAACCGCTGGCCGGATGGCTCTCCATCGATCAAAGCCGGTTTCATGGATGACGTGGAAGGCTTCGACCCTCTGCATTTCAAAATGTCGCCTTCCGAAGCGGCAGCGATCGACCCCCACCAACGCTTGTTCCTAACCGAAACCTGGAAGGCCTTGGAAGACTCGGGTCACGCGCCGGAAAGTCTGTCAGGTCAACCGGTCGGCGTTTTTGCCGCTATGTACAATACGGATTTCCTGTCCGGTCGCATTCTTGACGCGGCAGCCGGAAAGCCGGGCCAACCCGACGATGCCACGGGCTCGGCTCATTGTCTGGTTCCCAACCGGGTTTCTTATGCTCTGAACCTCACCGGACCGAGCGAATTGATCGACACCGCCTGCTCGTCATCCCTGGTTGCCGTGCATCGCGCGGCCAATGCCTTGCGTAACGGAGAGTGCTCTCTGGCACTGGCCGGGGGCGTGAGTGTCATCTTGTCACCCCATCGCATTGAAGGGCTGCGGCGCATGGGGATCATGTCTTCGACCGGCGATTGCCGGGCCTTTGACGCCGAGCCGACGGGCCAAGTTATGGGTGAAGGCGTCGGCGTTGTCGTCCTGAAGCGTCTGTCCGACGCCTTGGCCGATAACGACCAGGTGCTCGGTATTTTGCGGGGCTCGGCGGTTAATCATCACGGCGACGCGTCGGGCACGATCACTATGCCCGAACGCGGTGCGCAGATGGCACTCATTGAGCAGGCCTGCCAACGGGCAGGAATCAGTCCGACGGCGCTCAGCTATATCGAAAGTCACGGTGCCGGGGGACATGGCGATCTGGTGGAGCTGGATGCCTTCCAAAAGGTGATCCAAAAAGCGCAGGCGGACGTTAATCTGGGGCAAACCTGCCTGGTCGGATCGCTCAAGCCAAATATCGGATTCCTGGAAGCGGCGGGCGGAATCTCGCAGTTGATCAAGGTCCTGTTGATGATGCGCCACGGCAAAATTCCGACCACCTTAGCCGGCACCGTGCCTGAAGAATTGGAATTGGATCAGGGGCCATGCCGGATCGCGACAACAACCCAAGACTGGGTTGCCCCGAAAGACGAAAACGGCAAGACCATACCGCGCATCGCCGGTATCCACGCTTATGGCCTGGGCGGCACCAACGCCCACCTGATCATCGAAGAACCACAGCTTCAGGTCTATGCTGAGACAAAACAGAACGCAGAACACTTGATCGTGTTGTCGGCGCGAACGCCTGAACGCCTGCGCGATGCGGCGGAAGGTCTGAGGGATCATCTTCAAAACCGCCATGGCGCTGTCCGTTTGGAAAACGTCGCTTATACGCTGCAGGTCGGACGCAATAGCATGACCGAACGTTTATTCCTGGTTGCTACCGACATTGAGGACGTGACCCAACAACTTAGCAATTTTGTGAACAACCCAGAGCGTTTCGACGCGGTGCGGGCGACTGCAAAACGCACGGGTAAGGTCTGGAAGCGCCCAGAAGGTAAGGTTGATTGGTCCGCCTGCGCCAAGGCTTGGTTAGGTGGCGCCCGTGTGGCTTGGGGAACGCTCTGGTCTGAGCCGAAACCGGCACGAATTTCTCTCCCCTCCTACCCGTTCGAAAACCGTCTGCTGTCAACGCCCCGAACTGATGCCTCTCGCCCGGCGCACCACTCGTCGGAAGGCCTTGAAGAGGCCGTATCCACGGTTATTCGCGACGTCCTCGACTTGGCGGAAACAGATACCCTTGATCTGGATCAGCCCTTCTCTGAATACGGCGTGGGTTCACTCCAAGGTGTGCGCCTGGTCGAAGCCCTGGCCGAACGCTTCGCGATTGACCTAAAAGCGACGGTTCTTTTCCGCCATCCTTCCGTCCGCACCCTGGCCGCGCATCTGGCGACGGCGCATGACGTAACCCTGGACAAAGCCCCGCAGCAACCGACAGCGCCCACCCGGGCACCGGCCCTAGAATCAATCACCGCCGCGCCCGAACCAAGCACCGCGAACGAGCCGATTGCCGTGGTCGGTATGGCGGGGCGTTTCCCTGGCGCGCCCAATACCAGACATTTTTGGAGCAACCTACGCAATGGCGTCACAAGCATTATCGAAGTGCCCAAAAGCCGGTGGGACGCCGATGAGTTCTTTGATCCCGACCCCAACGCGGACAATCGGACCTATGCCAAATGGGGCGGTTTTATTCAGGACGTTGATCGTTTCGACAGCCTGTTCTTCAACATTTCACCCGCCGAAGCCGAAGTCATGGACCCGCAGCAACGCCTATTCATGCAGGTTTGCTGGCAAGCCTTCGAAGATGCGGGGCTACCACCAAGCGCGTTGGCCAAGCGGCGCGTTGGTATCTATGTCGGAGAGCAGGGCAACGAATATCTGGAACTGATCAACAACAGTCAGCTCTCGTCACGGATCGGTCAGGCAATGGTCGGCAACGCTATTTCCATGCTGCCCGCTCGGATCGCCTATTTTATGGATCTGCGTGGACCGGTGCTGAGCGTCGACACCGCCTGTTCATCCTCGGCAACCGCCATCCATCTAGCTTGTCAGGCGCTGCGCAATGGTGAAGCCGATGTGATGGTGGCTGGTGGGAGCAATCTCTATTTGAGTGAACGCCCCTACATCATGATGAGCCGCGCGGGTATGTTGTCACCAACCGGAATTTGTCGAGCCTTTGACGATGGCGCCGACGGCATGGTGCCGGGTGAAGCGGTAGCGGCGGTCGTGCTCAAACGTCTGTCGCAGGCGCAGGCCGACGGTGATCATATCTATGGGGTTATCCGGGCTTCCGGGCTTAACCAGGATGGGCGCAGCAACGGGATTACAGCCCCCAACGCCGAGGCCCAGGTTGCATTGGAGCGCGCAGTCTATGATCAGGCGGGCATCAATCCGGCGACGATTAGCTATGTCGAAGCACATGGCACTGGCACGCCTTTGGGCGACCCAGTCGAAATTTCGGCGCTCAGTGAGGCCTTCAATCACTACACCCAAGAGCGCAACTTCTGTGCCGTCGGATCGGTCAAATCCAACATCGGTCACACCTCGGCCGCCGCCGGCGTTGTTAGTTTGATCAAGGTCTTGTTGGCGCTTCGCCACCAGGAGATCCCACCGACCCTCAACGTTGAGCGCGAGAACCACCACATCGATTTCGCCACCAGTCCATTTTTCGTCAACCAGACCTTACGGTCATGGGTCAGCGATACCCCACGACGGGCCGCGCTCAGTTCATTCGGCTTCAGCGGCACGAACGTGCATATGGTGATCGAAGAAGCACCAGCGATCCCCGCCGTTGCGCCGAGGGAAAATCAACCCCCCCTCGTCTTCCCCCTGTCGGCGCGGTCCAAAAACGACCTTGAGGCACGGGCGCGCGACCTTGAAGTCTTCATCAACGGTGTCGATCATGACGTGCTCAAGAAGACCTTGTCTGAAGCTGCCGGAATCCCTCTGAACGCGGTGGATTTGTCTGAACCATTGTCTGAGTTCGGCCTTGATCCGCATGGCCTGACGGCCCTGGCACACATTCTTGGCGTTCAGGTGGAAAACCTGCATGGCGACGCGCCCGTATCGTCGCTGGTCGAGACCGACGGTGGGGACGGCCCGGCGATACGAGACATCGCCTTCAGCTTGCAAACGGGTCGGGATCCGATGGAGGAACGGGCCGTGTTTGTGGCCCAGAACCGGGGCGAATTGCTCCGTAACATCGCGGCCTACCTTCAAGGTAATACACAAGCCTTGGAAAACGACGACGCGCCCTCCCGCATGGCCCAGTCATGGGTCGCTGGCAAAGATGTCAATTGGCAAGACTTGTATGAAGGCGTCCGCCCAAGACGGATTCCGTTGCCGGTCTACCCCTTTATGGGTCCCGCCCTGTGGATGGTTAGCCAAGACGATCCCGCGTCATCCATGCCTTCCCTGCACCCGCTATTGAGCGCGAACCGGTCGACTTTAGACACGGTCGCCTTCGTGACCCACTTCACAAGTGAAAATACGGTGCTGGCCCATCACGTCGTTGGAGACATACGCATCCTGCCCGCCGTAGCCTATCTGGAGATGGCGAGAGCCGCCGGGACGTTGGCGGAAGAAAGGCCCGTGACGCAGATCACCAACACCGCTTGGTCCGTACCAATGGCTCTAACGGGTAAGAGCCTGGAGGCCCGAGTGACGCTTAGTCGGCGTAAAAGTGGGGTTGCATTTGAGGTTGTCAGCGGCCCTGATAAAACGGTCCATGCGCAGGGGTATCTGCGTTTTGACCCGCCCCACCCCGTCGCACCGATTGATGTAACCGCCATACGGAAACGTTGTTCGGATCACAAGTCCAAAGCCGAAATTTATACGTACTTCAAGCAATCCGGCTTGGCCTATGGTCCGACGTTCCAGGTCATCGAAGATCTTTGGGCGGGGCAGGGCGAGGCCCTTTCGGTTCTGCATTTGCCAATGGTCGGACAGGATGATGCCTATGCATTGCCGCCGGGCCTGCTCGACGCCGCCTTGCAAACGATTGCCGGTCACGAACCAAAGGGTGCCGGGCAGGAAGCCCGTATGCCATTCTCACTGGACGCGCTGACAATTCACGGGCCATTGACGAACCGCTGTCTGGCCTATGTCCAGGAAGCTGAGCGCACCCAACCTAGCGCCCCTGTTCGCCGTTTCAATGTCAGTCTGCTCAATGATTCCGGTACCGTCCTGGTTCAGATGCAGGGCTATGTCGCCCGGCCACTGAAATCGGTCTCTCAAGACAAAGCCCAAACTGTTTTACTGACGCCGCACTGGAAACCGCGTGAGAATCCCGCCGGACTGGCTGATGTGCCTACGCCTTTGCTGGTTCTGGGCCGTAATCAGGCTGATGCCGATGCCGCGCGGTCCGCGCTGCGAGCCGCAGGCATAGATGGTGCCGTGATCTCCGCTGAACGTGCAGCGACGTTCCACCGCCATGACCACGAAAACTTCTCGGTTGATCTCAGTCGCCGCGAAGATATCCAGAAAATGTTCGAGGACCTTGCCGAAAGCGACTCGCTCCCGGTCGCCGTCCTCAACGTCTTGCCGATGGCACCTGGAGACAGTCCAGAGACGGCCATGCAGGCCGCTGTCCACCCCCTACTGTTCCTGGGCCAACTGCTGTCGGAGAGAGGCACAAAACCGATCCCGATTATTCAAGTTCATACGACGACCCAAAATATTCCGGGTGCCGTGGCGGAAGCCGCTGGGGCGATGGCGCTGACCTGGACACTCGAATGTCCACAGCTTGTCGGGCGCTCCGTTGAAGTCCCAACCACGACGCCTGATATGGCCGCCCTTCTTCGCGAGGTCGCTCTCAATAACGACGGTAGCGATGAAATTCGCCTGATGGCGGATCGTCGCGAAGTCCGCGTCTGGACTCCAGCTCCCGATCAGCCCCATGACATGGCGTACAAAGACGGAGGGGTTTATCTGATTACTGGTGCGTTTGGCGGATTGGGCACCAAGTTGGCCCGACATCTAGCGCAAACCGTCAAAGATGTCCGGCTTGTGTTGGTTGGCCGGTCTCGCATCGATGCGGGGGTCGTCGGAGAACTGGAAACCTTGGGGGCCGAGGTTTTGGCCACCCGCGCCGATATCGCCGAGGACACGCAAGTCAACCCACTACTCAAAGACATTCAGCGTCGTTTTGGCCAACTTGATGGCCTGTTTCATGTGGCGGGCATAACTCAGGACGGCCTGCTCCGCACCAAAACGGTCGACAGCATTGAGGCCGTGGCTCATCCTAAGATCAATGGACTGCTGCATCTGGAGCGCGCAATCGTCGATGTGTTTGGGGTCGCAGCACCATTGGACTTCATTGCGCTGTTCTCCTCTGCGGCGGCGGCTCGAGGTAACATAGGGCAAGGTGATTACGCCTTTGCCAACCGTTTCCTCGACGCTTACGCTTCCCTCAACAATACGGATCTTAAGCGCGTCGTCGCTATTGACTGGCCGCTTTGGGCCGAAGGCGGCATGAAGGCAGCCCCGGAGACCGAGCGCTGGATGGCCGACACCCTGGGGATATTGCCCCTGCAAACCGACACGGGCTTTGGCATTCTTGATCACGTGCTAGGAAATCGAGCCTTGGGCGCCCGGGTCATGGCTTTGTACGGTAACCGCGACCGTATTCTCAGCCGATTCACGGCTGCGCCTGAGGTGACGTTCAAGCCCCATAGTTCGAAGGCATCACGGGATATTTCATCAGGAGATGCCCGAGAGTTGATTGTTGCAATCCTTGCCAAAGAACTCAAACTGCCGCCCGAACAGCTTCTCCCCAAAGATGCTTTCGAGCGCTTCGGAATCGATTCTATCCTCGCTATGTCCCTTACCCGGGCGCTTGAACAAGACTTCGGAGAGTTGTCCAAGACCTTGTTCTTCGAATACCAGACAATCGGCGAACTGGTCGATCACTTCCACAACGAGCACAGTTCCCGTCTCGCTGAAATGCTGGGTAAAGACGATGTCTTGCCGGAAGATGTCGACTTGCATCCCGCCATTGCCGCGCCGGTTCAAAGGCCGGCACGCACGCACGAGCCCGCCAGCGACGACGATGCCATTGCCATTGTCGGTGTCTCCGGGCGCTATCCTGGGGCCAAGGACCTGAGCGAACTTTGGGATAATTTGCGCAACGGGCGTGACAGCATTACCGAAATCCCCGACGACCGTTTTGAATGGCGTTCGCTGTTCGATCCGGATCGCACCCGTTATGGCAACATCTACGCGAAGTGGGGCGGCTTCATAGAGGGCGTCGATTGTTTCGATTCTTTGTTCTTCAATATCTCGCCACGTGAAGCTGAATTCATGGATCCGCAGGAACGTCTCTTCTTGGAATGCGCTTGGCAAACCTTAGAAGACGCCTCGATTGCACGCGAGAAAATTGCCGGCCGTTCGGTCGGTGTCTTCGTTGGCACCATGTATGGCGAATACCAGTTGCTGGGGGCCGAGGAAACGGCGCGCGGCAACATAATCGCCACCAGCTCCTTCTATTCCGCCATTGCGAACCGGGTTTCTCATTTCCTCGACTTACGGGGGCCGAGCCTCGCGGTTGACACCATGTGCTCATCGTCTTTGACCGCTTTGTCGCTGGCCTGTGCGGCGATCAGAAACGGCGATTGTGAGGCCGCCCTGGTCGGGGGGGTGAATGTCTCTATCCACCTCAACAAGTACCTAACGCTCAGCCAAGGCCGGTTTGCCTCCAGTGACGGACGATGCCGCAGCTTCGGTGATGGGGGCGACGGTTATGTGCCTGGTGAAGGGGTCGGCGCAATCTTCATTAAACCATTATCCAAAGCCTTATCCGATGGCGACAATGTGTTGGCTCTGGTCCGGGGAACGGCGATGAATCATGGCGGCAAGACATCGGGATTTACCGTACCTAATCCGATTGCCCAGGGTGATTTGATCGCGACCGCGTTTGACCGGTCCGGGCTTGATGCCAGCCGTTTGAGCTACTTGGAAGCGCATGGTACCGGGACGTCACTGGGTGATCCGATCGAGATCAACGGTCTGAAACGGGCGCTGAGCGATCGCGTACCCAAGGATTGGACTTGTCCTATTGGATCGGTCAAATCGAATATCGGCCATTTGGAAGGCGCTGCGGGCATTGCCGGAATCACCAAGGCATTATTGCAAATGCGGCATGGGGAATTAGCACCATCAATCCATTCCAAAACCCTGAACCCTAACATCCGATTTGAAGACACACCCTTCCGCGTTCAGCGGGAACTCCAGCCCTGGCCGCGCCGGATTGCCAATGGCGCTGAGCTGCCGCATCTGGCTGGCATCAGTTCTTTCGGTGCGGGGGGCGCGAACGCTCATGTACTGCTTGAAGAATACATACCGACGGCGAGACCTCATGCTGGTCCGGTTTCAGTGTCGGTTCTGGTCGTGCTTTCCGCAGCCGATAGTGCAGGGTTGCGAAAAGTTGCGAACCGTTTGTTGGTGCATTTAAGCGCCCTTCCAACAACCGCCCAAACGCCGGAGCACTTAACCGAGGTCGCCTACACCCTGCAAAACGGACGTAGCGCGCTCGAACATCGCCTAGCCTTCATGGCATCTGATTTCTCAGAAACAATTGCCATTTTAACGGCTTTCTCGCGTGAAGAAACCGGTCCGCCGATCCACATGGGAATGGCAAGAAATCGAGGGACATTGGTAGACGTTCCAGACGATGATGCAGAAACCGAAACATTGATTCGCAGCACCATCGCCAACCGTGAGTTAAACCGGTTGGCAGCCTTATGGTGCGATGGCGTGCCCGTGACTTGGAACGCACTTTACACAGATGACCTGCCGCGTCGGGTGTCTTTGCCAAGCTATCCATTCGCCCGTGACCGCTATTGGATTGAGACAACACAAGCCCCGACACAACGGCACGAGAGCGGCCACCCATTGCTCGTCGGCCCGCTCACCACAGACAAAGATCAAACGGTCTTTGAGGTTTCCCTGACACCGGACATGGCTCTGGTTTCCGATCATTGCGTGTCGGGAACGCCGATACTCCCTGGTGTTGTTTTTCTCGAACTTGCGCGCGCCAGCGTCCGATTGATGAGTGGTCAGGATCTGCCTCTGAGGGGCTTATCCTGGCAGAGGCCCGTCGAGGTCAAAGCGACGCGGATACTGCAAATCGTTGTCACGCCGCACGAAGCTGATTTTGAAATCGAGATGATCTCTGACGACGGCATTCACGCCCGTTGCCGAACCGATCATATAAGTTCGAAGAGCGAAGAAAATCTGCAGATAGAGGAGATCAAAGCTCGCAGTCAGGATCACACTGCCGGGAAAATCATTTACCCCCTACTCCGCGACGGAGGCCTGGATTATGGCCCAACCTTCCAAACGCTCGGACAGATATGGTCTTCGCTACATGAAGCCATGGCCGAACTGACACTCAAAGGCACGTGGGACGGCTACGCCTTGCCGCCGGGACTGCTTGATGGGGCACTGCAGCTCGTCTCTTCGGTCGGGATCGTGCGCAACAGCACGGACCCCAGGCCACTCATGCCGTTTTCTTTGGATAGCATTGATGTTTATGGGTCTTTGGGGGGGGATTGCGTCGCGCATGTTGTGAGTTTGGGGGGCGATCGTTTTGACATTTTTGTTGGCGATATGACGGGGCGTGTCCTGGTCTGCCTGCGGGGTTTGGGTTTCCGTCGGTTGAGCGATGGCCTGGACGGTCTTTTCCTGACCACGCAGTGGCGCCTGTCGCCGGTTTCGGCAGAGGTTCGGGCGACTGGCGAAGGTCCGGTGTGGCTCATCTCGGACAGTGAGGTTAACAATGGTGAAGACGCGCTGGGCGCAGCCCTGGGCGTGCTTTACGCCACCCCGGTCGAGCGATTGTCGCTTTTCGGGCTTGATGAGCTTCCGGTCGAACGTCCGGGCGTGATCTACGTTGTGTCCGGCGTTGACGGTGACGGCACGACGGACACGACTGCAGAGGAGGCTCGGATTCTTGGGCTTTACGGACTAGTCCGGGGGTTGGCGGATAAGGGCTGGCTGGACGGACTGACGCTTAAGGTGATAACGGGCGGCACGGTGGCGCTGGGGCGTGACACCGGTGTCCGGTTTCAAGGCGCCGGGCTACGCGGCCTCGCCAAGAGCCTATCGCGCGAGCTGCCATCAACGCAGATCAGCGTGATGGATGTCGGCCCGCTGTCGGATAACCGGCCCGACGACGTCCTGACGACGGCGAAGGCCCTGGTTCTGGAACCGCCGCACGGGGATGGGGAAGATGTCGTACTGCGCCGGGGGGCGCGCTATTTGGGCGACCCAAAGGTGCTGAACTTAGGGGCCGTCACCGAAGTGCCGCTGCGCGAAGCCGGGGTCTACCTGATCATCGGCGGTGCCGGGGGGTTGGGCCGCGTGCTGAGCGAACACCTTTGTGCGACCTATAACGCCCGCGTGGTGTGGGTCGGACGGCGAGCCGAAGACGCGACGATTACCGCCGCCATGGCCGCAATCGCTGGGGGCTCGGTCGTCTATGAACAAGCCGATGGCGGCAATGCCGACGCACTGCGCGCCGTCATCGCCCGGACCACGGCGCGGTTTGGCGCGGTGCATGGAGTTATCCATTCGGCGCTGGTGTTGCGCGATGGCATGGCCCAGACGGTCTCGGACGAAGATGTCCGCGCGGCCCTGGCCCCGAAGGTGGGCGGCGGTCTGGCGCTCAGAGACGCGGTGGCCGATATGGATTTGGATTTTGCCTTGATTTTCTCTTCGGCGGTGTCGGTGTCGGGGAATGCCGGGCAAGGCAACTACGCGGCTGGCAGCACCTTCATCGATGCCTTGGGCCGGGCGTGGAACGAAGCCGCAGCTTACCCTGTGCAAATTATCAACTGGGGCTATTGGGGCGAGGTCGGCGCGGTCACCGATCCGTATTATGCTGAGCGCATGGCCAGCATGGGCGTGCTGCCGATCCGGCCGCCCGTAGGGGTCGAAGCTGTGCGCCGGATCCTGGGGCATGCCGTCGATCAAGTGATGCCGTTCCGCATGACGGCGGCGTTGATGGGCGAGATGGGACTCGGCGACAACCGGTTGACCCGGCAAGCGGAGACGAGCCCCGTTCTGGCTTCGGCCAAGGCCACCTTCCCAGACATCCCCACCGATGAACTGGCCCGCCAACAAGAGGGCTTCGCCGCCCTCGCCCGCTTTGGCCGGCAAGGCCTGGCCGTGGCGCTGGGGGAACTTGGGACCGCACCGGTGATCCCGACCTATACACGTCTGCTCGCAGCCCTACAGGGCATGTTGGACCAAGAGGGCTTGAGTCCTGGTGCGGGCAGTTGGGCCGAGCAAGAGACGGCGCGCGACGATCTGGAAGCGTCTTATCCCGAGATGGCCGGATACCTGCCACTGCTCTGGGCCTGTGTCCGAGCCTTGCCCCAGGTCTTACAGGGGACGGTCAGCGCGCCGCAGGTGATGTTCCCGGGCGGCGCGCGCGACCTGGTTGAGGGCGTTTATGCGGGCAACGCGGTGACTGACGGCTATAGCCGGGTGATCGGCGATTTGGTGGCGGACTGGGTCCGCTTGCGCGCCAAACAGGCCCCCGGTGCGACCATCGAGATCATCGAGATCGGGGCCGGGACCGGCTCGGCAACGGCCTTCGTGCTTCCGGCCCTAGCCAAGCTCAAGGTGCCGCTGCGCTATCGCTATACCGACGTCTCCAAGAGCTTTGTCGAGCGCGCCCGGGAGACCTTCAAGGCCTATGACTTTGTCGACTATGAGGTTCTCGATATCAACCAGCCACCCGTCGCTCAGGGTTTTGACCTTGGCACGGCGGACGTCGTCATTGCCTCGAACGTCCTGCACGCCACGCCATCCCTGGACCGAACGCTGGACCATGTGAAGGGCTTGTTAAAGACCCACGGCGCGATTGTCGTCAACGAGGTCACCTCGGTTCAGGACTACGCGACCCTGACCTTCGGCCTGACCGAGGGGTGGTGGCTTTATGACGAGGGCGACGCCCGCCTCGCCAACTCGCCGCTGTTGGATGTCGGTCAGTGGATCGACCGCTTGGCGACCCATGGGTTTGCCGGGGCACGGACCTTCGGCGTGCCAAACGTGACCGCGCTGGATCAGCAGCAGGCGGTGATCGCCGCGACCAGCGACGGCTGGGCCCTGACCGACACCACGCACAAGCCGCCCGCAAAACCAGCCGCGAATGCAGCCAAGGTCACAGCGCAACCAACCGCGACGGATCTAGACGGGCACTCTCAGGAAGACAGCGTCCTCGCCTGGGTGAGCGGCGTCTTCTCAAAGGTGCTCAAGCTGGCCCTGGAAAAACTCGACGCAGACGCCACCTTCGAGACCTTCGGTGTCGACTCCCTCATCGTCCTCGACATCAACAAAGTCCTCGCAGAAGAACTCGGCCCCGTCCCGGCAACACTGCTGTTCGAACAAACAACCCTAAAAACCCTCGCCGCCCACATCACCAAAAATTGGCCCGAATTTAAAAAGAAACACAAAACACTGGAGACGAACAATCAGCATGATCGGGGCGCTGTCTCCATAATTGAGCACCAAGCGCAAAGCGACGTCTCGGCAAACCAGGACGCATATGTTGTGACACTTTTTGCCCGGACCGAGGAAGGGCTCAGAGATCAGGCCGTCGCACTTAAGGACCTTATGTCAGACCAAAACGGACCGACACTTAAAAACGTCGCACGACCGGTTGGACTGGGACGGAGTTCGAATACAACTCGTCTTGCCTTTACCGCCCACACGCGTCAAGAAGCCGAAACCAAATTGACGGCCTATCTTGAGAGCGCCGATGGCCGTCTGATTTTTACCGGGATGGGAGCCATCGACGCGGACGACCTTGCATTTATTCTCAATGATGATCTGATTGAAGTCTTGCTGGCCAAAAAAGATTTAGAGCGCCTCGCACTTCTTTGGGCCAAAGGGTGGGATGTGCCTTGGGACAAACTGACGGATGCCCCGGTTCTGACGCAGCCTGCACCCGTTCAAGAAATAGCCTTCCCCCTTTCGTTCGAACAGTCATGGCACTGGTCGCTGATCCGTCTTATGCCAGAGGCGGCCGGACTTGTGACGATTCCATCGGTCTTCTCATTAACGGGACCGCTGAGCTCCACACAATTGCAGGCTGCGGTTGATGCTGTCGTTCAACGCCATCCATGCCTTCGGACCGTCTTCGAGGAGTTTGGTGGTGATGTGCAACAACGTGTGCTGCCGACACTTTCGGTCCCCGTCACACTAACGTCAGGCAGTCCCGATCAGGTTTTGGCCGCTCTGGCACCATTTGATCTTGTGCAGGGACCGTTATTATATGTTGTGTTGACGGAAGATGAGGACGGCCAGCACTGGTTGGTCATGCGTTTCCACCATATTATTTCCGACCTTTGGTCCGTTGGTCTGATCGTTGCCGAATTGGCGGCGGCCTATCATGAAGGCGCAGATTGGCAACCCACGGCACTGCCCCACCATTACCGTGACTTTGTCCGCTTGGAACATGACGTTTTAAGCCCACCCGTTATTAAATCACGGCAAGAGCATTGGCGTCAGCGTCTGGCCGGGGAAGAAACGATCCTTCGGTATCCGGGATACCTTCGCAAACGCAATTCATCGAACCGCGCCGGACACCGGACTCATCCGCTCTCAGATGATTTAGCGACACGCCTTGAGATTTTCTGCAAAGCTGGCAATGGAACACCCTTTAATGTGCTGGCAACGGCCTTTGCGGGAACTATGGCGGGCTTAAGCGGGCAGACGCTTATTCCCCTGGGCATTCCTGATGCCAATCGGACGCAGGCCGGGTTCGATCGTGTCGTCGGGTTCTTTGCCAATATTCAACTGGCGATCCTTCGCTTTGATGACAGTGCCACAGCGATAGATTTGCTGAAGATCACGGCCGATGCGCTCCTTGAAGGTCGCCAAATGGCATTGCCGTTTTCCGAAACAGCCACCCTCATGCGCGAAACCCGGGATGATCCGACGGCGCAGCCGATTCAGGCGTGCTGCACCTTGGCGCGCGATCAAGAGGGTGGCACGGCGTTTGGCAACATCATTGCTAAGCCGGTAGGTGGCGGCCGGGAAAATCTCGTTTTTGATCTCTTCCTGACTTTTGTCCAAAACGACACGGGCTTCATCTTGAACCTTGAGTACTTGGAAGATCTATTCGATGCCCAGGAAGCACAGGGCATCTTAAACGGATTTGAACGTATCCTCGCGTTCTTGCTGGAAAAAAACGACCGTCCTTTGATGCCGGCTCTGCCCGATTTGGGTTTCCCGCCAGTCGCTGACCTTCGCATCCTTTCAACATTTACCGCCGACCCCTTACAGTCGGGCATGACGTATTGGGCAGCGCGGCTCCGCTGGTCGCTCCGCGCCACTTTCTCTGGTTACGGGCAGATTCTGCAGGAATTTCTCAACCCTTCCTCAGACCTGCACAATCAACGGACCGGCATCGCAGCCGTTTTGATCCGTCTGAGTGATCTCGCCCAAGGCCCAAGAGAACAGGCTGAACAAAAACGATCCGACCCCGTGATGCTGGAGCAAGCCCGCCTTAGACGTGATGAAATTGTGACGGTTTTGGGAAGCCAGGCGCAAAATCTTTCTGCGCCCATCATGGTCGTACGCTGCGCCGACGGTCCGGCTCTAGAGGCCGACCCCGAGTGGCAGCGCTTTGTTGTGGAAAGTTGCCAAGCGCTTCAGGCTCTCGCCATTCATCACAGTTCTATTTCCTTTGTCGATGAACCGACGGCGGCCTCACCGCCCCCAGTTGTTGATGGGTTCGATGCCGTACAACTTCGCGAAGGACACATCCCTTATTCTGAGGCGGGCTTCGCCCGGCTTGGCTATATTGTTCTTCGAGAAGCCGCGAGGCGTCTGTTGCCTAGCCCGAAAGTCATCGTGGTTGATTGCGACAATACGCTTTGGGACGGCGTCGTCGGCGAAGACGGCGTCGAAGGCATCACCGTTGGTTCTGGCCGGCAGGCTTTCCAGGAGCGCCTAATCGCCTTGCAACAAAGCGGCGTCCTGTTAGCGCTCGCCAGTAAAAACGAACCGGAAGACGTTGACGCCGTATTGGCCCAGCACCAAGGGATGATTCTCAAGCCTGAACATCTGGTCGCACGCAAGGTCGGCTGGGGATCGAAGGCAGATGCCATATCCGAACTCGCCAGAGACCTCAATCTCGGCCTCGACAGTTTCGTCTTTATTGATGACAACGCCGTGGAATGCGCCGAGGTCCAGATGAATTTACCCTCAGTTCAGGTCCTGCCTATCTCGTCCCAAGACGCTGGCATCGAAGCCTGGCTGGACCAAGTCTGGGCGTTTGATCGCCGCGAGATGGGCGGTGTCGAAGACCAAATACGCACGGAACTTTACCGCCAGAACATGGCCCGAGAAGAGGCCCATCAGGGTCATGCTGATTTCAAGGAGTTTTTGGCCAGCCTCGAATTGCAGATCGAAATGACGCCGCCGCAAGAATCGGACTGGCCCCGCATCGCGCAGTTGACCCAGCGCACCAACCAATTCAACGCCACAGGGCATCGCCGATCACAAGAGGAATGGCGTCGTCTGGCTGCGAAAGGAAAGGAAACACGCTGCATTCACGTCAGGGATCGATTCGGCGATTACGGGTTGGTCGGAGTGGTGTCGTTCCAATCTCCCGGCCATATCTTGGACGTTGATGTCTTTCTGCTGAGCTGCCGCGTGTTGGGTCGCGGGGTGGAGCACCACATCCTTGCTCAACTGAGCGCGTTAGCCGTGGAACGACAAAAGGCAACAGTTTGCATTGGCTTCACACCTACACCCCGCAACAGACCCGTCAGAAACTTCCTCGGCGCTCTGGACGCTTTGGTGGAACACCCCGGATATTTTGAAGGCGACGCCGCAGCGCTGTCACACATCAAATTCGATGGCGCGTCGGCACATACCGAAAGATCGACAAAAACCACCGGGCGGGACGTTCAAGAGATCCCGAACGCATCGGTTCATCCTGACCGGCAACGCGCCATGGAAGACTTGGTCGCAGCGGGTGCGCACGTGAATCTCTTGTTGGCGGACATGCCTAAAGTACGTTCCCCACGAGGAAGCCACGTGCTCGGCGAGGCCGCAAAGCCACGAACTAAAACCGAGCTGCGCCTTACACAGCTATGGGCGAATTTGTTGGGTTTGGACCGCGTTGGTGTTGAGGACGATTTCTTCCGTAGTGGCGGCACGTCTCTGATCGCAGCACAGCTTGCTGCAAAATTAGGCGCGTCTTTTGATCTCGATATCACATTGCAGACACTGTTCGACAACCCAACAGTCCGGTCCCTTGCGGCCTTGATTGATGGACCAGAACTGCACAGTTCGCTGTCCATTGCGCCACATCCCAACACAACCGAATTCCCATTGACCCCTGGGCAGGAACAATTGTGGTTGATGTACAAGATTGATGAAAATAGCCTTGATTATACCGTGGCGGCCGCCGGACTGATCCGCCGGAGGCTCGATCCAGCGCTTGTCGCAGACGCCTTCGAAGCCCTTGCCCACCGCCATGCGGTGTTACGCGCAACCTTTGTGGTTGGGAACAATGGGCTTGTGCAACGCTTCCACCCCCACCAACAAAATAGTGTCGAATATCATGACCTTTCCAAGGAACAGGATGCTCAAACCAAAGCACGTGTTCTGATCGAACAGGCCGCGCGTCGTCCCTTCGACCTGGAGCATGGCCCGGTCTATCGTGTCGCGTTGGTCAAGGTGGAAAGGCATATATTTGCCCTGGGCCTGACCTTCCATCATCTTGTGATCGACGGCAGCTCGCTGGCTTTGTTGATGGATGAGTTCCAAGCGTTTTACGCCGCTTTTGAGGATGGTCGCACCCCCCATCATCCGGCACTTCCCGTCAGCTATGGCGACTATGCGCTTTGGCAGCAAAAGCGGAAAGACGATGGTACCTGGATAGCCGACCTCGACTATTGGCGTGATTTATTCACCGATCTTCCGCCATCTCTTTTGGATTTTGCGCCGAGCGCAGCGAGAGCTGATCGCTTGAGCGGTCACCAGCCCTTTACACTCAATAAGACGGAGGTCGCGGCTATGCGGTCCCTCGCTCGGGAAAAAGGCGTGACGGTGTTCATGCTAATCTTAGCGGGGTTATACGATGTTCTCCGAAGACGCTTCGACCAACACGACATCTCCATCGGTGTGCCGATGACCAACCGGCCCCAACCGGAACTGAACGGGCTCGTCGGTTATTTCGTCAATACCTTGCCTCTGCGGCTTTGTCTAAAACCGGACGACGATTTTGACACTATTTTGGCAAGTGCCCGCGATGTGACGATGGCGACCAGACGCCATGGCGACGTGCCATTGTCGGAGGTGGTGAATTCCGTCATGTCCGAACGAGAACGCGCCGAACGAGATTTGTTCCAGGTCGTTCTGGCCTACCAGGAATGGGAGGGTCGAAGTGGACAGCAATCTCAGGGGGTGACCGCAGAATTTGAACCTTGGGATATCGACCTGGACCGGGCGCCATTTGACCTGTCCATCGACCTGATCGAAAGCGACGGAGGCATTCAGGGTGCTTTGGAATATCGTCTGGGTTTCCTTGACGCCAAATTGGCTGGAACCATCGCAGCAGACCTCAACGCGGTATTAACCAGGGCCCTTGGAATGCCCGCCCACTCCCATATGCCGTCGCTGACGATGGCACAACAACAGATCTTCGACTTTGCCCTTCCTAAGCCCGCACACTGGAATTCAGCGATGGTCTTACAGATCGGCTTGAGCTTCGATTTGGAACGTTTTCTTGAAGCGTGGCACAAGCTGGCCCAACGCCATGCGGCGCTTCGGCTTAGTTTTGACGTGATTGATGGGAACTGGCGACAAAAGGTCATGGAAACGGCAGCCGTCCCCATCGTCCGTACCGTTTCCATAAACGGTCTGGGGCGCAAAAAAGCTGAAGAATGTCTGACCAAAAACGCAACAGAGATCCAAAGCCATTTCGACCTGTCAAAAGGGCGTTTGGTCGGCCTGTGTCATGTGACATCCAGTTCCAAGCACCGCAATAAGCTTCTCATCGTGCTGCACGATCTCTTGGCGGATGCCCCAAGTTGGCGTGTATTGATCGATGAATGCGACCTGTTGTATCAGGGGCAAATTCTTGAAGCGCCCCCGACCGCGTCCTTTGCCGACTGGGCCGCGCCTTGCGAACACACAGGCACGTTGCCGGAGGATCTATCGGCCCTACCCGTTGATCAGCCGAAAGCCCATGATAAACAAGTCGATGAAGGCCACGTTCTGATCCGCCTCAATGATGACAACTCGGCCAAGTTTCTTGCCCAAGACAATGCCGACGGGATTGTTCTTTGCGCCTTGGGACGGGCCTTGGATGATTGGACCAACGAGACTGGACGATGGTTAATTGACGTCGATGAGGACCCGCGCCGGGGACAGGAGCTCGTCGGTCCACTGAAGGTGCTGCGGCCCTGGTTGGTGACGGCTGCGTCGTCGGGGGTCGTCACGGCTGTGTCGGTTGACGGGGCATCAGGAGCAAGCGACATCCGCTTTTGCGGGATGTCCCAAGCGCCGGCACTGCGCGAGGGCACGTTCTGGAGCCACTTAACCGCGCACGTTGGAGCCCTTAAGTCCCCTCGTGCGAAACGGCCTTATGTTCTGGTCCTCAAGGCAGAAGCCCGCGATGGCAAGGTCACGCTGACCCTGCTGTTTGGAGCCAAACGCTATCGTCGCCCCCACATTCTCCAACTTGCCGAGGCTTTGGAGACGGCGTTGATCGCTCTTCTGTCCGATGATAATGCACGTGCATCGACCACGACGATGTTTCATGCGCTCGCCGAGCAAATCGCGAAGAGGCCGGAGGCACGAACAATTCAAGACATGACCTATGCACAGACGGCGATCCGCACCGATACCATCGCCCGCGCACTGATTGAAATAGGTGTCCGGAGCGGTGATGCCGTCGGTTTGCATCTGCCCCGCAGCCCGGCATTTCTTGAGCTTGCCCTCGGAATTATGCGGGCGGGGGCCACTCTGGTACCGCTGGACCCTGCGTTACCCGATGACCGCCTTCAGACGATGATTGCGCAGGCCCATGTCCGACGGGTCTTATCGGCAACCCCTCGTTCGACCTTCGAGGCCAACACCGTCATCGACCCTAATACGCTAAGAGATGCCGAGTACTCGGTGCCATTACCAGAGATTACATCGGCGATGGTGGCCTACTGCCTATTTACGTCTGGCAGCACCGGTCAGCCGAAAGCGGTGGAGATTAGTCACGGGGCGTTGGCCAATCACCAAGCGGGTATAATTACCGCGTTTGGACTCACGACCGATGATGTCGCGCTGAATATGTCTGCCATTGGATTTGATGTCTGGCTGGAAGAGGTTTTACCAACCTGGGGCGCGGGCGGCACAGTGGTGACGCTGCCTGCTGCCCACGATCTCAGCCCGGATAAGTTCCTCCGTTTTGTCGAAGAGAACCAGATCACTGTCCTCAACTTACCGACGGCCTACTGGCATCTTTTGGTTGACGGTCTTGACGCTGGGGCCGCATTACCATCGACGGTTCGCCTTGTTGTCATCGGCGGCGAGCGGGCTTCAGCCACGAAGCTGCGGACCTGGCGCGCCCAGGCTCCGGGTGTGACCTTGATCAATGCTTACGGCACGACGGAAACAACCATCACAACAACGGTATTTCATGATGACGGACGCGACCTGATCGGTGACGACGTGCCTGTCGGGCAGGCACTTCTGAATCAGGAAACCGTAATCCTTGATACTGACTTGCGGCCAGTCCCGCCGGGGGTAACCGGGAAACTGTTCGTCGGTGGTGATGGCCTGGCTCTCGGCTATCGGGAGCAGCCGGAGCAAACGCAGCGCGCATTTTTTAGGATTGATCCGGACGGCCAAGGTATGCGGCTGTTTTACGCGACTGGCGATCTTGCGCGCCAAGACATAGAGGGCACCCTTACCGTACTCGGGCGCGACGATGATCAAATTCAAGTGCGAGGATACCGTGTCGAACCGGCGGAAATTGAAGGGCTCCTTATCAGTCATTCGGACGTGAGCCAAGCCGCAGTCTGTGCTCAAGATATCGGCGGCGAAAAATCCTTGGTCGCGTTTGCCGTTCCGGCAACAGATACCAACCCCGACGCACTGGATTTGAGAGATTATCTGGGACGGTCCCTGCCTGACTACATGACCCCGGGCGTGGTAAAAATCGTCCCAAACCTGCCTCACACGGTTAACGGCAAGGTTGATCGGGCGCGTCTACTGGCGGAAATGGTTGCACCGCATCCGACGAAAGAGTCCGAACCGCTAGCGGTGGTGGAGGAAAAACTCGCCCGCATTTGGGCCGATGTATTGAAGCGGCCCTCGGTTGAGGTGAACACGGATTTCCGCGCGTTGGGTGGGCATTCCTTATTGGCGCTGGCCCTAATTGTCCGGGTCAAGAAAGAGTTGGACATCACCATCCCTGTCGCCGACCTGCTCAAGGGCGGCTCAATCCGGTCCATCGCACAGAGCCTGGAAACGCACATAGAAGCTCACACTGGCCAGCTCAAGGGCGCGCCCTTGTTCCTGCTTCCTGGGGTTGATGGGCAGGGCGTGGTGTTTGGTGCGTTGGGAAAACGTATCCAAGGGGACCGCATCGTCCAGGCCTTTCAGGCTCCCGGTTTCGACGCTCAACAGCAGACGCTGGATAACACCGAGGAACTAGCCGCTTATTACCTCGACCTCATCGAACGCACCTATCCTGAAGGCGACGTCATTCTGGGCGGCTGGTCCATGGGTGGTGTGGTCGCCCACACCCTGGGGCATCTGATCGCCGCAAAGGGCAGAAAAGTTAAAGGATTACTGCTGTTCGATAGCTTTCTGCCAAAAGATGTGCCTGACGATAGCAGCCAAAAGCGCGATGATCCGGCGGCAGATCTATCAGCTTACCTGGGCGACATTCGGCGCGTTAACATCCCGGCGTCGCTCGGCCTTGAAGGAATCATTGCAGAGGCCCAGGCCGGTGGTCATCTTGACACCCGTGTGGAATGGGCTGATTTGCGGGATGCGGTAGCCGTATATACCGCCGGACGAAGGGCCTTTCGGGCCTGGCAACCGGGTCCCCAGATAGCCTGCCCGGCAATCTACGTCAAAGCCGCTGGCTATACAGAGGTGCGCGACGCAGCAATCAAAGCCTGGAAACCACTGATTGGAGGGACGTTAACCGTGATCGACAGCCCGGGTGATCATTACACTATGTTCGAACCACAAGCCCTAAACGCCACCGTCTCACTGCTCCGCGCAACGCTGAAGAATTGGGAGGTCTAATCCATGTCTCCCCCCATCGTTTTCATGTTTTCTGGCCAAGGGTCACAGAGCTATCACATGATGGATGAGGTCTTTGACGCCGAGCCTGGGTTCCAGCACTGGATGCACCAGCTCGACGAGATCGCGGAGGAACGGCTTGAAATGTCGATCCTTGAAATGATCTACGACCCGGCGCGCAAACGCTACGACCCGTTCGATCGCCTGCTCTACAGTCATCCGGCGTTATTCATGGTTCAATACGCTTTGGGCCGCACTCTCATGGACCAGGGCGTGAAGCCAGATCTACTGTTGGGCGCCAGCCTCGGCGAGTGGGTGGCTCTGGCGCTGGCTGAAGTACTATCGGTAGAAGACGCGCTGGCGCTGGTCATTGAACAAGCCCGTATTTTCGAAAACTTAGCTCCGGGTGGCGGCATGCTGGCGATATTGGACGATCCCGGCATCTTCCACCGCCGCCCCGAATTGTCAGGTGCCTGCGAAATGGCGGGAATCAATTTCGACCGACACTTTATTGTCTCCGGCCTTATTGAAGAGATTATGGCCGCGGACAAGGCCCTGGCAAAAGACGGCATCAGCTGTCAGCCCCTACCCGTCCGGCACGGCTTTCACGCGCCGCCGATAGCCGCTTGCGAACCGGCCTTTCGTCACATGCTTGCCGGGCAGAGATTCGCTGAGCCTAAAATTCCGATCATGTCCTCGACCCTGGCCGCGCCTTTAATCCAAGTCAATGCCAGTTATCTATGGTCCGTCGCCCGACAGCCGATCCGTTTCCGCGATTCCGTTCTTGCCTTGGAAACACAGCAGGACAGTCTGTTTATGGACTTGGGGCCATCTGGCACCGTTGCGACCTTTGTAAAATATAACCTCAAGCCGTCAACGGGGTCCCGATCACTGTCGATCGGTACGCCGTTCGGCTGTGACATGGACGTCCTCAAGGCCATAAAACGTCTGTCCCTTTCTGGAGAAGCACAATGACGACACTCGTATTTCCCGGCCAAGGCGCCCAATTCAAGGGAATGGGGAAGGATCTCTTTGATCGTTTCCCCGAACAAACTGCCCAGGCCGACGCGATGCTCGGCTACTCCGTTCGCACGCTTTGTCTGGAGGATCCGAAGTCTCAACTGGCGCAAACACAATTCACACAGCCCGCCTTGTTCATCGTCAACGCGCTCTCATTTCTGGCCTGGAAAGCGGACGGTGGCGATACGCCCCGCTATCTGGCTGGCCACAGCCTAGGCGAATTCAACGCCCTGTTCGCCGCCGACGCGTTCAGTTTTGAAGACGGTCTGCGTCTGGTTCAGGAACGCGGTCGTTTGATGGCAGAGGTCAGTGGCGGAGGCATGGCGGCAGTGCTCGGTCTCTCCCTGGATCGGGTGCAGCAGTTGATCCATGAGAATGCTCTGTCGACCCTTGATGTCGCCAACGTCAACAGTCCGTCACAAGTTGTAATCGGCGGACCGTCAGCCGATGTGAAGGCTGCGGAGCCTGTCTTCGGTGAGGCGAGAGCTTATGTTGTCCTCAACGTCAGCGGGGCCTTTCATTCGCGCTATATGCAGCCTGCGTCCGAGGCTTTCGCTGCTTTTTTACAAACGGTAAACCTTTGTGATCCAAAAATACCTGTGATCTCCAACGTCACCGCCAAGCCCTATCGTCCAGGCGAAACAGCAAGCAATCTGGCTCGGCAGTTAACTTCGCTCGTGCAATGGAACGATACCGTGCGCTACCTGATGGGCAAAGGCGAAGAGGACTTCAAAGAAATCGGTCCGGGAACCGTGCTCACCAAACTGATCAAGACGATCCGCACCGAGGCCGCGCCTTTGACCTCGGAGACGGTCACCGCGTTACGGCCTCAAGACCTAGGGAATGCAGCTTTCCGCCAAGTTTGGGGTGTAAAATACGCCTATCTGGCCGGAGGCATGGGACTTGGAGTTAGCGGCGTCGATCTCGTTGCGCAACTTGCCGGCGCTGACTTGATGGGATTCCTCGGCACTGACGGCCTGAGCGTTTCTGAGATCGAGATACAGTTAAAGGACCTGAAAGCACGACTGGGGGATCGACCTTACGGGGTGAACCTGCATCCACGTGCCGCCAACGAAGAAGAAAAAATCATCGACCTGTTGCTGTCCCACGGCGTCCGTCATGTGGAGGCGGGAGGCTATCTTTTCGCCTCTCCGGCGTTGGTGAAATACAGACAGGCCGACGCCGATAACCATTTGTTGGCCAAGGTTTCGCATCCTGATATTGGCGAACTTTTTCTTGCTCCGCTGACGCCGAAGAATGGGGGGACGCGGCGCCCATTAGCCGATGCGCTTTATGTCATGGGCCAAGGGGGCGGCCTCACGGACTCAGGGAACCTCATGTCACTGTTACCGGCGATGATGCGTCTACGCGATGAGGCCATTCTTCAACACGGCTATTCGGCCCCAATATTCGTTGGCGCGGGCGGTGGCATTGGCACTCCGGACGCGGCGGCGGCGGCCTTTTTTCTGGGGGCGGACTTTATCGAGACTGGTTCAATCAACCAATGCTCGGTTGAAGCCGCGATTGATCCGTCGGTTAAGGACATGCTGCAAGTCAGTGGCATTCAGGATACCGAAGATGCTCCGGCGGCAGATATGTTCGAATGGGGCGCGCGCGTGCAGGTTCTCAAACGCGGATCGTTCTTTTCAACAAGGGCGCGGAAACTCAGTGATATACACCGGCATTTCGGGCACTGGAGTGACGTGCCCAAAATCGAACGCCAACGTATTGAGGCGAAGTATCTCGGGCGCCCCTTTACTGCTGTTCAAGACGAAATTGGCGAGACTGGGGCTGAGGGCAAGGAAGCCATGGCTGCGGTCTTCAAATGGTACCTGCAACAATCCCGAAACTGGGCGATCCAGGGAGACGAAACCCGGCGCATGGATTATCAAATTTGGAGCGGCCCAGCCCTTGGCGCCTTCAATCAGTGGGTCAAAGGCAGCGATATGGAAGACTGGCGGCAACGCTACGTGGATCGGATAGCCGTGCGCTTAATGGAAGCCACAGCGGTGACGGTCGGCCAGAAGGTTTTAGCCTTTAGTCCGGATCGGTAAAACGTCCGTAATCGAGTTTCACCAGTTGGTCGGAATGCTTGAAGTATTTGTCGTCGTGCGTCACCGCGAGGATAGTTTTTCCTTCTGCCTTGAGCGTTGGCAGCATCTCCTCATAGAATTTCTTTCGGAAATGCGGGTCCTGATCGGCGGCCCATTCATCAAACACATAGATTGGTTTGTTCTCTAGTTTGGCGACAATCATTGCCAGGCGCTTGCGCTGGCCAGTGGAAAGGTCCAAATCGGTGAAAGCTCCGTCAATGTAGCGAGTCTTGTCTCCGATCTCCATTTCCTCGAGCAGATTGTTGACTTCCTGCGCGTCTATATTGGTCAGACCATAAAGACGGTCAAACAGGTGGAAGTCACCGAAAACAGCCGAAAACATTTCCCGAAATTCAGGATAGCCAGCGTCACCAATAGACTTTCCGTCGATCAGGATTTTGCCCGATGTCGGACTGTACAGACCCGTCAGCAATTTCAGGAGCGTTGATTTACCGCAACCGTTGCCACCTACAATGAAGGTCACCGTGCCGCGCTCAATGGTCAGGTTCAGCGGACCAACCGCGAACGGCGTTCCTTCACCGGGATACTGAAAATGGATATTCTCCAGCGTAATCGTCTTGAAATCCAGCCACGGAGATGGGCCGCAGGGAACGTATGCGGCATCCCTATGGTCGAGAGCCGCGTCTAGGCGCACCTCAAGATCTTGAATATTGATGAGAGCGGCGCTCGCTTTGTTTTGAAAATGATAGGCAATAAAAACCAGCTCCAACGGACCAACGATGAACAGCACCGAAGCTGTCAGCTTCAGAATGCGTTCCGGATTGGCAAAGTCAAGAGTCGGCAGGACAAAGACGATGGTCGCAATCAGAAGATAGACGATGGTCTGTGCCACAACGAGGTGATTGACATAGCGAAGACCGGACCGAACCATAAGCATTTCGGTTTCGTCGGCAATTGACGTCACGCGTTCATAGACGCCGTCATTCTTAGCGTGGTTGATTTTAATTTCTTTGAAACCGTCGACCAGATGGCTCAGCGAGTCAAAAAATTCAGCCTCTTTTGCTGTCGCGTGCATTATGTCGATGATGTTCTTTCGAGCGTGGCGCGTATAAGCATAACCTCCAACAACCAGGAAACCCAGGGTGAGGAGAAAGGCTAGCCAGGAAACAGTCGCGATATAAATTAGTCCGGCAAGAAGAACGACAGCCGATTGGTAGCCATTGAAAATCACCGGGACGGCCTGAGAAATGATGCTGGTATCCTGGGTCAGCCGAGCATAGATGTCGCCACGACCGACGTTCTCAACAAACAACAGATCGGAATGACGGATATTATTCGATATCCGCGTCCGAACATCTCGGATCACTCGTTCTGCCGCTATCGTTGCGCGCGTCAGAGCCGCGCGTTTGGCAACCGTGAACAAAAGCAGTGTTGCGCCAAACAACACGAAATAGCGGATCTGAACTTCGCTGTTCGCCGCCATCTCGGCGGCGGCGTTGATGACAGCCAGCAAAAATCCGCTGGCCAGCCCCGACACCACGACCAGCGCGATGATACCACGCCGCGAGCCACCGCCCTTAGACGTGAAAAAATCCAAAACATTTATGATTGGTGCTTTGTTCGTCATCAGAGATTGGTTTTTTTCATTTTTTTATCTGAAGCCAACAGAATAATCAGGCCGACCAGAGGGCTGAATATGAAGGACAGGAGAAAATTTCCACAGAAGCCAAATTTTCTGTTTTTACCGAGCAAACCGATAACCAATGAGGCAACAATCCAGCCGATCAGAAACGCCGGAGATATGAGAGGAAGAGGGATCATGTTACACCTTTTATGCCAAGTTCATTTCAATTCGTTACGCTAAGGCAACAAAGCGTTAAAATCGAGCATTTTCCGGCATAGCTGGCGCCGGCCCGCAGCGGGTTTATTTTTATTTTCTCTTATCATACTAGTCCGCTCCGTCGTTTGGTGGCGGCCATCTTTGAACTCTACAATGTCGATAATTTTATCAACCATTTCGCCGCTTTTATCGAACGTAATCAATCCGGTCACACCCTCAAACGGTTTCGTGTATTGTAAGGTTCTCAGATGATCGGAAACCACCGATGTGTCCAGGCTGTCACTGTCCTTGATGGCCTGCACAATCAATCGAACGGTGTCATAAGCGATGGCTGCCCATTGAGTTGGGGGGGCGCCGTAAGCGGCTTCATAGTCTCGCGCAAAATCGATGCGCTGTTGATCATCATTATCTCGATTATACACAGAAACGGTCGTCGTATTGTTCATGGCGTCGCCGCCCAATTCGAGCGCCTCCGGACTATTCATCGTCTCGCTTCCAAAGATCGGCATCGCGATCCCTAACTTCCGTGCCTGTTTCACTAAGCGTCCAATGTGCCTCTCCTGGCCGGCAAGATAAATGGCATCGATGGTGTCGATAGAGAAGACGCCGTTCTCGAGTAACAACAACAGTAAATCGTTGAAATTGACCGTCTCCGAAAGAAACGATGTGGAATAGACCATCTCAATGCCATGCTCCTGGCCGCGCTCAGAGAAAAAAAGAGAGGACTCCCGTCCAAACTCACTCCGCTCCCAAAGGATAAGCATGCGACAGAGGCCCCGTTCTGATGCATTGCGACTCATGACATCGTTGATGGCCACATTTGGGGGAATCAGGCGAAAGACGAGATCAAGTTCATGAGATGTCAAAGCTTCATTCGTCGCATAAGGGGAAAAGTACAATACCCCACTATTTTGATAAATCAGCGAAGCGGCGATGGCGCCGCTTGAAGAGCCGTGACCAATCACCGCGATGGGATTGGCGCGCACAAGTTGTCGCGCGACCCTACGCCCCACATCCGCCATCCCTTGGTCCACGAGGCCAGTGCCTTTTTGGGGCTTTTCGTGCTTGATCACCAGTTCCAGTAGGCGACTAGCGACCCCGCCGTTGTCGTTTATCTCTTGAACGGCCAACTGCGCGCCATTTAGCATCATACTGTCGCCAAACCTACTTTCGTCTGGCACGGCAAGCCCAATCCGGATCGTGTCTGAATCGCCATACGCCCGGCTATAGAACATATCGACAAAGCCGTCTCTGTGATCGTAAATGGCGTAACCAACAAAGGCCGTTACAAGAAGAAACAGAGCGATCGTGATCTGTCTCATTATTTAACCGCCCGTGGCGTCGTTGTCGCTGGCACGGCAGGGAGCGCCGGCGCTACGGCGGGTGATGTGGTCGACGGAGATGACGCATCAGCGCCGCCCAGAATAACCGGCAGCCCCCCCTGGCCGCCACCTATGATGACCGTCTTGGAGTTCGGCGACAGCGCCAGTTCCTTGGTTGCCTGAACGCCCTGCCAACGGATCAGATCCTCAGACAGGGTTTCACTAACGAGCCTGTTGTAGTCCCGGATACCTTCCGCCTCGATGCGCTTGCGTTGCGCTTCTTCCTTCTCAAGTGCCAGACGATACTGGTAAGTAAGGCTTTTCTGCTCGAAGACAAGTTTGGCATCAATGGAATCGCGCAGGCTTTCGGGAAGCCCCACGGATTTGAGCAGCACGTCATCGATGATGACGTAACGCTGTTCACTATTTTCCAAGGCGTTCAACACGATCTTATCAATCAGTCCAGGCTTCGTTGTGTAAATTTCGGCTGGCTCATACTGGCCAATATAGTGACGCAAAATGGCCTCTGTCTCCGGCAGGACAATCTGATTCAGAAAATCCGGACCGACCAGTTTGTGCAGCGTCGTCAGAGTACGATAATCCGGCTTATACCGGATGGCCACTTTCAAGTTGAGGAGCGCACCGTTCTTGGTCAGGACTTCAAATTCTTCAAGCACGGTTTGCAGACGCACGTTGTAAACATACATCCGGTCCCACGGCCAAATCAGATGCAGCCCTTCGGAATAAACATTTTCCGTATCGGTACCCGTAATGCGCTTGAACAAGACCCCCGCTTCGCCCGACCTGATGGTTATAAAAATCGATGGCCACATAACCGTAATCGTAATGACGGAGACCACAACGAAGAGAAAGGCCTTGAGCCCATGCTTTTCGAAAAAACGGTCAAATACTGCACTAATCTTGGCCTGGGTCATTCGCATTTTATGAGCCTGTAATAAGTTCAAGGTGCAGTCTTCATGGTGAGGTCAATGGACGCTGAAAACCCTTTGGTAGACAGCGCCACAGTACTCGCCTCAACGGAATAAACACCTGAAGCGATTCATCCTTTAATATTCTCAAGCCACTGAAAGCCTTTGAATATGAAGAGAACGCTGCCCAAATTTTTATTTCTCAATTTATGCAACCACATTCCGCTCTGGCGCACAAGGCAAGAAATGCTTGTTTGGCTTTTTACGCTGATCATCCAAACCGGAACGGGCAGTCTTTGGCTGCTTGCGGGTCGTGTTGATACACGGTCAAAAACGTTATCTGTACATAGTCGTTTTGAATGTTTTTTTCAACATATTTGTCTTGATGAAGGCTGTGTTGCCCGTCTGGTTGTGCACATTATGGGGCTGTCTGGAAAGCCCTGGCACTTGGCCATTGATCGAACGAACTGGAAGTTTGGGCGATGCCACATCAACATTTTAATGCTGACCATTATCCATGAGAAAGTCGGCATTCCCCTTTTTTGGGTCTTGTTAGGCAAGGCTGGGAATTCCAATACCAAAGCGCGCGCAGACCTCATGCCAAAACTCAACAAAGTCTTCCCAAATCAACCCATAGCATCTTTGTCTGGGGATCGTGAATTTATTGGGGAGGCATGGTTTAATTGGTTTCAAAACCAAAGCATTCCTTTTGTTTTGCGCTTGAATGAAAATTTGTTCATTTAGCAGGATGGATATGCTCCGGCTCCACTATCGGCTCATGCATGTCATCTTAAAAACGGCCAAAAACGCATTTTAAAAGGGACGTGGTATTTAGGTCGCGACCCATCCAAAACAACAACGCCCAAAAAAAATTCCATGATGCGTTTGAAAACCGGAGAGATGCTTGTTGTCGCCACAAGGCGTATCCGCATCCAAACGGCACTCCCGATCTATCGCAACCGATGGGGCATCGAAACGTTATTTTCTTGCTTGAAAGCACGAGGTTTAGGATTGGAAGATACGCACATAACAAATCCGCATAAATTAGCAACGTTGATGAGCGTATTGGCGATTGCTTTTTGCATCGCCTACAAAATAGGGCTTTGGGTGGCGAGAACTAAACCACCACGACGCAAAGCACATGGCCGATTGCAGCAATCCATCTTCACGCTCGGCCTTAATGTGTTCAGAAAAGCCTCAGACAGAATCTCTGAATTGGAATTGCGAGATTAAATGACCTGGCTGTTCAAGCCAAATATACCTCGAAAACCGTTGCGCGGCCTTGCTTTATGAGTAGATTTGGGTACCGTGAGACAGCGCATAAATTGTGCCGGATTATTGCATACGACTTGGTTTTTTTCAGTTTTATTTTTAAGAGCCCTGTGCTATAATATTAAAGTGATCAGCGTTGCACGAATGCCGATTTTTGCTTGAAGCCTCTCCCTCTTTAACGATTGTTTGCTCAACGTATTAGGACACAGATGAAATCGGGCTGGTTCGAAAAAATCGGCAGGTCGCGTGCTCCGTCTAGGCGCCTGTTCATCTTTCCTTATGCCGGTGGTGGCAGTGTGCCTTTTCGTAACTGGGCCGAGTTTATTCCTGACGATGTCGATGCGCGGATTGTGCTTCTGCCCGGGCGTGAACGGCGCTACCGGGAAACGCCGCACAGGTCCGTCGAAACCTTGCTCCCCCCCCTCATGGAGGCGATGGCCCCGTTACTCGATCGGCCTTTTGCTTTTTTTGGCCACAGCATGGGCGCAGCAGTCGCTTTTGAAGCAGCCCATCGCTTAGGCAAACAAAACCCGCCCCAACACCTGTTCGTTTCCGGGCGCCGAGCGCCAAGGCGGGTCAACCGGGCATCAATTGAAGTCGACATCTCCGACGATCACCTCAAGAAAGTCCTTCAAAATATTGGAGGTACACCACCGGAAATCCTCTCAAATGAGGCCCTGATGTCGGTGTTTCTTCCGATGCTGCGGGCAGATTTTCAGCTCAGTCACACCTACGTGCGCCCGGCAGGTGAGCCGCTAGATTGTCCTGTCACGGTACTTGGGGGGCGTAATGACCCTCAAGTTGCGACGTCAGATCTGGAAGGATGGCGAGATATTACGACCGGCGAAGTTGATATACGTCTGTTTGATGGCAATCACTTCTTCATCATGCCCCACCGCAAAGCAGTCATGAGCGTGATAGCTAATCAGTTAGGAAAAATAGCCATGGGATAGTGCCCGCGCTTTTCTGGCCCGAAGGCCCCGCCCGTCCAGAATGCCCTGGACCTGGAGATGTTCACGTGTGGGCCTCCAACGTTGATCATGTTGTCGATGACGCCATCTTGTCGGTACGCGAACGTCAACGGGCAGACGCATTCGTGTTCGATCACGATGCCCGACGGTATCGTGCCACCAAGGTCATGCAGCGCCAGGTTCTTGGCGCCTATACGGGTGTGCCGCCAGAACAACTGACCTTTGGTTCCGAAGTGCGAGAGAAGCCGACGATCGCCCCGGGCCAGGGACCGCCGGCACTTACGTTCAATTTGTCGGGCAGTGGTGGATTAGCGCTGATTGCCATCGCATTCAGCCGGTCAATCGGCGTCGATCTGGAAACTCCGCGCGACGATATCGAAACAATGGGCATTGCCGAACGCTATTTTCACCCCCTGGAAATAGAGGCGATCAAGGCCGAGACCGATTCGGCGCTGCGACGGCAGACTTTTTATCGCTGCTGGACCCGCAAGGAAGCCTATATGAAAGCCCTGGGCGAGGGGCTGTACTTGCCCATGGAAAGCTTTGCCGTTGAACTAGCCCCCGTGTCCCGACCGTCCTTGCTGGATTGTGCCGAGGGCCTGGCGGAGGCTCAAGAATGGACGCTCATCGATCTCAGCGTTCAAGCAACTTTCTTTGGTGCCGTCGCCGTCCGAGGGCCTGTCGAGACCGTCACGACTTGGATGTGGCCGTAACGCCAACAATTACAAGGGCGCAGAGCTTGTCATCCTCGCCCCGAAGACCACTGTAGACGCCATCAGCCCAAATATAGACGATTGGCTCGTCATCGAACGCAGCGTCTTTCCAGCCGTCATACTCCTTGGCCCAATCGCGCTTGAGACGCGAGACCGTATTCGCCGACAGTCCCGTCGCATCAGGACCCAGAAGAACCTTGAGGGCCGCGCCCATTTCGCCGCTGGAAATTCCTTTAAGATAGAGCCAGGGCAAAGCCGCCTCCAGCGTCTTGGTTCTGCGCACATAGGGCGGCACCAAGGCAGAGCGGAAGGTCACAGGCGTGCCGTCCTTTGAGCGGACCTTGGGAATGCGCACGCTCACAGGGCCAATGCCCGTCTGAAAGGGGCGGGCTGGATGGTGTCCATTGCGCACGACAGCCGCATGGCCCGCCTCAGTACGCAACTCTGAAAACTGCGCCATATAACTCGCCAGTTCGGTTTCGACGGCTGATGCAATCAATGCCCGCGCTCCCGTCTTCAATAATTCCGTCAGCGCGTCAGTCATCCCGTCTCGACGTGCAAAATCAACAATGTTAGTCGTTTCCATGGTGGTGTATCTCCTTCGGTTGGCCTGCTGTCTCACAACAACACTTCAACCAGATACGCCGCCAACCTTCAAACCGCCCAAACACCAGATTCAGTCATAACTCCCTTCTTAAATGACTCACCAAAGTCAGTAATAAACGCTACCGCAGTGGCGCCCCAAAGCAACGCAATGACGGTCATTACCTTGTAGAACATTTGGCATTCCTTATTGTGGTACTTTTAACCGCTATGAATGCGGCAACTTTAACGATCTTGAATGCTATAGATCCTATACTGTCTCGGGCAACCACGGATACTGGATAGGGTTAAGCATTTGATTATTTATCAGTGGGCACATCGTTGGTGGCTTCACCCTGACTAGGTTTTGTTTTTTTGAAGACCCGCCTATTGATCATTATGAACAGACAAGCTGCGCCAGCTATCAACGCAACATTTATAAAGTTTTCCATTAGTAACGCTCCTTATGCTTAAAATTAGGTTGAGCTTATATTGAAGTTAGCATGGTTAAGTGACGCTCACTAGCTTAGCTAGAAAGATTGCTTTTTTGTGTTAAATCCTGTTAATCTGATACAAATTAGATTTTTTCGTATCCTCAGCCCAACATAAAGCAAAATATATGCAATCGAGACTGTACGCTTTTCTGGCTTATACCATCCAAGCCATTTGTGGTGCTTTGTGTAGTGCCGGGTTCTTAGCATTCTTGATTGTCTATGGGCCAGTATTTCCTTAACTGTTTGAAGCTTGACCGTTTTGCGTATTAAAGAGGCTTTATCCTATAAAAAAGGTTCAAAAATTGGTAAAAACGAGTTTTAAATATCCAAGAATTGCAAAAGCCTTAACTTGGCTATTGTTTTATGGGAGCACCATTTGTGCGGCATCTGGTGCTATTTGGTTTACTGGCAATCTAAATGCTAATGACTGGATTTCACCTTCGTTTGCACCACCCGCTTGGCTTTTTGGCCCAGTTTGGGCTACCCTTTATATTTTGATAGCAACCAGTGCTTATAGATTAGTTTATGCCCAAGAGCATTTGCTAAAACCAATTGCTTTTGGGCTTTGGGCTTTGCAGATGTGCTTGAACACAATTTGGACACCCATATTTTTTGGGGCGCTTGATTTACACGGTGCAATGATAATTATACTATTTTTATGGCTATCCATCAGTGGCTTTATTCTTGTAACCTATAACATTGACTGCAAAATAAGTTATCTTTTTATACCTTATTGGCTGTGGGTGTCGTTTGCATCAATTTTGAACTTTGTATATATAGTAATAAATTAAAGAGATTAAATATGAAAATTATATTTTTAATTGCTGCATTAATGAACTTTTCTGCTTGTGAGGTATTAAATACTGATGCTAAATTTAGCAGGGACGACCCTGTAATAGGTAGAATAACCTTTGGCGGTACGGCTGAATTTGGCATTGCACGTGATGGTGGCTAATTAAATTTGGCAGCTCTCAAGAAAAAGGATGGGCTCTTGCTAAACCCATCCAATTCTCTTGGGAGAAAGTATATGAAAAACATTGGTAGTCAAAAAAATGTCAAGTCATTTACCAGTAATACTAAAGAAGCAATTATCATGCCAGGTGACATGCGTTACTAACGCATATTAACAAAAAAACTAAACCGAGCTCTGTGACTGTCAGTATGACATTAAATTCCTGGCCAATGGTGGTAGTGTAAAATTTTACTCAAGTTAAGCCTTGAATCTTAACTTAAAACACACCTGCTAGATTAGCGTTTACAGGCGTTTTATTTTGTATTGCAGCTGTTTCCACTTGAAGTGAATTTATAAAGTCAGTCTTCACGTTCTCAATAAATGTAGCACGTGTGTGACCAATTTCCGCTAGTTGTGTGTCTGAAATATATGCCAGAACCTTGGCTGCAGCAGACGCTTGTTGTGCTGCAATTATGGAGTTAAAAAGTGAGTTAAACATGTTGAATTTCCTTTGTTGTGGTGAGTGTGTTATGCATCAACTTCGTTTAATTCACATCAGCCAATACGGCATTTCAGCTATGTATATTGCGCATGGGTTAGCCATTATACGCATGGCTGGGTGGGGAAATTCTAAAGGTTGAGCCTAAGTTCTCTACCGTAGCAGATCTACCCATTGGTCCCGTGTCCGCAGTCAGCACTAACCAGATTTTGGTATCTATTAGAGAGTGATAAAGAGGCGCTGGGCATTAGATGTACATCCAAACAAGTTTAGGGATAGTGTCTCTCAATGGGGTTCTACATCGAGGCAAACGTAGGTCTTATGTGTTGTGCCTTATAACCGAGAAAGGCCTCACTTCATGTACTTACAATAAATACTTAATTTTGCTAAAATGTAGTTTGTGCCAATCTAACTTTACTATGGATAAGCCCAATTACGTGCCTAAGGACTGAATATTAAATCCGCTGCCCGGACCAGTTAGGGTTGTAAAATCAGCAGCTGGACATCCGCAACATTGGTGCCCGTGGCCCCTATTATAATCAAATCCCCCGCCAAAGCCAGTGCGCGGTTGCTGTCATTATTAGCCAAAAGGGCAACAGGGTCGCCGCCGCCTTGAATGATGCGTTGCCAGCTTTGCGCATCAACCATACCACCCGCGGCATCGGTCGGCCCGTCGCGCCCATCAGTGCCGCCTGACAAAAACACGAAGTTTGGCGGCAATAGGTTTGCCTTTTGCGCGATCAAAAGCGCCAATTCCTGATTGCGCCCACCAAGACCTGTGCCGCGTAGCGTGACTGTGGTTTCTCCACCAAATAATAATACGGTTGGGGTTTTTTGGTCCCAGTCTTGCGCGGCGGCGATGATCTGACTTGCAGCGGCTTCGACATCACCGATCAGCGCCGCATTAACGATCTGCGTGCTGATGGGGGCGGCCTGCGCCATAGCTGCAAGTGCCAGCGTATTCGACGCGATCAAAATATTCTGGGTCGCCTGCAGTGTCTTTGGCACTTGGTGGGGGGATGTTAAAACCGTTTGCACGGATGCGGGCAGGGCCTCCCAAAGGCCTCCCTTTTTCAAAATAGCGCAGGCCTCTTGCGGTGTACCGATCGGTGCCACTGTCGGCCCCGATGCGATCACCGCCAAATCATCGCCGATCACATCAGACAAGATAAAGGCCACAACTGGGGCAGGGGCTGCAGCAAGCACCATGCCCCCACCCTTTAAGCGCGACAGGCTTTGCCTGATCAGGTTCATTTGCCGAATATCCAGCCCATTGGCCAATAGCAAAGCATTCACGGCAATTTTATCTTCAAGGCTTATGCCAGCCTTGGGTGCTGGCAAAAGGGCTGAACCCCCGCCAGAGATAAGCGCCACCACCGTATCTTGGGCCCCCGCCTTTTGTAACATCGCCTCAACCTGATTAGCGGCATCAGCCCCCGCTTGACTTGGCAGCGGGTGCGAGGTGGCCAGCACCTCGGCTCCCACAATGGGTCTGATATTCTCGGGGTTGGTGACGACAATCATCTGGGCAATCTGGCCCATCGCACCATTTTGGCCGACGGCGTCTTGAAAGGCTGTGGCCATGGAGATGGCTGCTTTCCCAAGTGCTAACACAAAGAGGCGGCCGTCTGCGCCTCCTGGGGCGACTGGATGGGCCTTGAGCGCTCTTTGCAATGCTAATTTAGGGTCCACAGCCTCAATAGCGCTGGTGAAGAGCATCTGCGCCATGGCGCGGGCTTTGACCGTTTTGGGGGCTATTTTCATATCAGCTTTTTACCTTTGGGCTTTTGCGCATCAGATAAATATCCATTACCCAGCCATGATTTTGGCGTGCTTTGGCGCGGGTTTCAAGGATGGTTTGGCCTTTTTCCTCAAGCGGTCCCGCGATCAACAGCTGGTTTTGCATGCCTAAATAGGCTCCCCACCAAATGTCTATACCTTTTGTCTCCAGCGTTTGAAAAGCGCAAGCGCCGTCCAGCATCACCACAACTGTATCCACACCCTTAGGCCAGCCATGATCGCGTAGTTGCCGCCCCGTGGTAATTACCACGGGTGCTCCAATGTCATTTAGCGCAATCGCATGGGCTGCGGTTAAAAGCTGTAAGGAGGTTAAGCCTGCCACTACCTCGACCTTTGGAGCGGGGATCAGTCTTTTGCTGATGCGCAGGCTGCTGTCATAAAGCGACGGATCGCCCCAGACCAATAGCGCAACCCGCCCAGAGGCGCCCAAATTCTGGGCAATCGCTTGGTGCCATGCCGCGGCAATCGCATCATGCCAATCGTCAACACCTTGGTAATAAGAGGGAGTGTCCGCATCCCTTTTGGGCAGATCAAAGCCAATGATCTTGGTGTTCGGATTGGTTAAAACCTCTGCGCAAATTGCATGGCGCAGGTCGGCCAGGTCTGCCTTTCCTGCGCCTTTCTGTGGAATTAGCACAATATCAGCGCGGTTGATCTCTCTGATCGCCTGACCCGTTAAATGGTCAAGATTGCCTGTGCCGATGCCAATAAGGCTAAGTGTGATCATGCCCGCCTCTCGTTTGCCGCGGCTTCAAAGGCGCAAGGCCGGGACTGTGCCCTATTTGGCCCCTTTTGCCCATTCTTTCGTACAAAGCCAACCTAAAACCACCCAAGAGGCCAGCCCAACACCCAAGACCCGTGCCGAAAAAGTGCCTGCCACTTCGGGCGGGGCCGCCCCCCAAAATCCCTCGATCGTAGGTGCGCCGTAAATATGTGGCAGGGCCATCACGACCAAACCCAAACCTGCCATTGATTTCGTGCGCCCAAAGGCCACCAGAGCAAGGCTCAAGGCCGTCGCAAGCGCCGTGATCAGCCACCAGGTTTGCCGCTCAAGAAGATCGGCTGCAATCGTTCCGGGCAGTTGTGGAGCCACCCCCATCGCCGGGGCCATTTGCAAGGCAGCAAATCCCGCCATTCCCCAAAGCACACCCTGTTCTGGGCGTATTTTTGCGCCTATCAGTTCGGCTAAGCCAAAGGCTGTAACCAAAATCAACCCGTAAGCGGCATAGGTCAAAACGGTGAAAAGAACGGTGCCCACATCGCGTGTTAAAAAGCTCCCGGCATCAAAGGAGCCATGCACATGCTGTAAAGGTTTTAGCTGCGCATCGGCACCGGTCGTATCGGTTTGGGAGTTATCTGACTGGGTTTGCGGGGCATCGTGGCCGACATGACCGTCTGGAAAATGGGTAACTGTGCCCGTTTCGTAGGATTCGGACAGCAAAATATACTCTTGCACAAATGAAAAATGCAAAAGCGCGGCTAAAAGCCCCGCAATTGCGCCAGCGATCAAACCGCTGGCCAACCGATGAAAAATCATAATGTCAGATTAATGGCACGGAAAACCGATGGCATGACGGCTGTCATGTGCGGTGTCATGCAATGTGGCTGATTGTGCAAAGCCTGCCATAAACAACAAAGCGGCCCCAAGGGTTGCGGTCACAATAATGCTGGCCAAAGCAGAAGTGCGCGTGTCTGTCAGGTTTACGGTCTTAGCGGTGACGTTAATATTCATCTTCAATCCTTTCACCGTCATCCCCGACGGCAGTTGTTTCTATGCACGGCCGGTCTCCTGGCTCGCGGATCGTCGCCTTCTTTCGCCTTCCCAGCCCAAGGGCCAGTGGCTTTTTGAAAGGGCTCACCGCATACAGTCGCGGGGGCGGCTAGGGCTTGGGTTGCTGTTTTCAGTCCAACCCGTTCCTATTCCCGATTAAGTCCAGTGCTTTGCACCAAACGAACACCTTGCCACTCCATGTGCATTTAATAGCGTGCGCGGGTCAAGCCCAATCCCGCCGATTGCGCGACCATTTGCGACAATTTTCCTCTTAGGCGGGAATGCGCGCTATGACCTTTTCGCGCAACGCCCCCAAGGGGCGGGCATCGGCAAAAGTGCCGTCGGTGCTTTGGGCGTAAAGTTGGGCGAACGTGACCAAATCGGCCAGATCATCTTGGGAAAGATCGCCAAACAAATAGGCAGTTTTTCCTTCTTGGCGCACTGAGGCCGTCGAAGAGCGCGCACAGCCCGACATGCAATCAACCTCCGCCAACTCAGCCGAGATTCCAAGGACCGAAAGCGCTTGCGCTAAAGCTACAGGCAAAGGGCTTTGCCCCAAAGGGCAGCGGGTGCAAAAGGTAAACTTCACTCCAGATCCCCGCCTTCGGGGGCCAAGGGGCCGTAAAGAATAAGCGCTGGGCTGGCGTTGGTGGCCCCTTCAAGATGGGCGGCTAAGGTTTGAATGGTAAACCGCTCGATCAACTGTTGAGGGGTCGAGACGGCATGCGCCAATAAAGCAGGTGTATCGGGCGAAAGCCCATGTGAGATCAGGCGCTGAGCCAACAGACTAAAGGTGCTTTTACCCATATAGACAATAGTCGTGGCTTGCGGATCAGCCAAAGCAGCCATATTCACATCTTGGGGCAAAGCGCCTGTGACGTCAGCACCTGTGACAAATTGCACGCGCCGCGCAGCCAGCCGTCTGGTCAAAGGAATGCCCGCCGCCGCCGCCGCCGCCGTGGCCGAAGTGACGCCTGGGATTATTTCATACCCTATGCCAGCTTGGGTAAGGGCGGTGATTTCTTCTTCTAGGCGCCCAAAAATGCCTGCATCACCGGATTTTAAACGCACCACTTTTTGACCCGAGCGGGCATAATCCACCAAAAGGCGGCTGACGTGATCTTGCTTGGGCGAGGGGCGCCCCGCTCTTTTACCAACGCCGATCAAATCAGCACCTTTACGCGCATGTGCCAAGATCGGACCCGATGATAAGTCATCAAACAAAACCGCATCGGCTACTTGCAAGCGGTTCAGCGCACGCAGCGTCAAAAGGTCAGGATCTCCTGGCCCAGAAGAGACAAATGAGACAAAACCCGTCATGATGATGTTGGCCCTATCATGTGAAAATAACTGCCCGTGGCATTGTCACGCTTGGATCCTGTTTCTGCGACCTTGGTGCCTACCGCGTCGAACACATCGGCCAAAGGGGCGTCGGGTTGCGTGATCACCGTTGAATAGTGAAATTCATGGCCGCGCAAGCTTTGCTGAGGCAAAAGTCCTGCCGCCTCACTTAAAAGCGTGGCGCGCCGATAGCCCAGATGCATTTTGCGCTGCTGATAGGAGGTGACGAGCCCCAAAAGCCCTACCATAGGATGGGCAGTCCCCGACTTATCAATCAAGCTGGTGCCCATAGCCATGTATCCCCCGCATTCGCCATGCACCGGCTTGTCGCGCCCAAACGCCAAAAGCCCCGCACGAAAGTGGGTGGCGGCACTAAGGGGACCTGCGTGCAGCTCGGGGTAGCCGCCGGGCAGCCAAGCACAATCTGCGCTTTCGTCGGGGGCTTGATCTGCCAGCGGAGAAAAGGGCAAGATAGTGGCTCCTTCGCTGCGCCACTCTTGCAAAAGATGCGGATAGATAAAGGAAAAAGCTGCGTCTTGGGCCAAGGCTATGCGCGCGCCGGGGGGTGGCAGTTTTGCGCTTGGAATATTTGGAACTTTGGCTCGGCTGCTGGCCGCCGCCATCACCGCCAATAGGTCGACATGCTCGGCTATAAAGGCCCCAATACGCGCCATTTGCACTGCTAAATCAGGACTTTCCACGGCTTGAACTAAGCCCAAATGGCGTTCGGGCAGGGAAATGTCGGGGCGTTTGGGTAAGGCCCCGAACACTGTGATATTGTGCTGCGCCATCCCGTCGCGCACCAGCGCCTCATGCCGGGGGCTGGCGACATTATTTAGGATGACCCCCGCCAAATGTACATTGGGGCGCATTTTGGAAAATCCAAGGGCGGTGGCTGCGGCTGACTGGGCTTGGCCTGCCACATTGATTACCAAAAGCACGGGCCAGCCCATCAAAGCGGCAATATCTGCGCTGGCCCCGATACCTGTTTCTCCCGGTCTTGCGACACCGTCAAACAGGCCCATCGCCCCTTCGGCCAGATGCAAGTCGGCCCCTTGGTCCTCTGCCACCATTTCCAAAAGCCGCGCTTGGGGCATAGCCCAACTGTCTAAATTATAAGAGGGTTGCCCCGCCGCCGCCTTGTGAAAAGCGGGGTCGATATAATCAGGCCCGCATTTAAAAGGCGCCACCTTATGGCCCAAGGCGCGCAGTGCCGCCAGAAGTCCCAGCGTCACCGTAGTCTTGCCCGTCCCCGAGGCAGGGGCTGATATCACCAAGCCGGGCGTCATACGATGTCTTTTGGAAAGCGCGGGTCAGTGCCCATGGGGCGGTAGCGCCTGTCATAATCACCCGCATAGAGACGGCTTTCGTCAAAATCCTCTTGCGCAAGTGACCGACCAACCAAAATTAGGGCTGTGCGTTCTAATTCCCCCATTAATCCAAGATCAAGGGTTTCAAGTGTCGCACGGATGATCCTTTGATCGGGCCACGAGGCGCGCCACACCACAGCCACAGGGCAATCAGGCCCGTAATACGGAGTGAGTGTGACCAGAACCTCGTCCAGAAGATGGATCGACAGATGCAGTGCCAAAACCGCGCCTGTTGCGGCAAAGGCCGCCAGATTTTCTCCCGAGGGCATGGCCGTGGCACGCCCCGATGTGCGCGTTAAGATCACCGATTGCGCAATGCCAGGGAGCGTCAACTCGGTCCCCAAAGCCGCCGCTGCCGCCGCGAATGAGGGCACGCCCGGCGTCACATCATAAGGAATGTCAAGCGCGCGCAAGCGGCGCAGCTGCTCACCCATGGCCGACCATATCGACAGATCCCCCGAATGCAAACGTGCCACATCATGGCCCGCGTGATGGGCGGCGTTGATCTCATCCATGATCTCATCGAGCGACAAAGGTGCTGTGTTGACGATGCGCGCGTCTTTTGGGCAATGGGACAAAAGCGCTTGGGGTACCAAAGAGCCTGCGTAAAGGCACACTTGCGACGTGGCGATCAGATCGCGCCCGCGCAAGGTGATCAGATCTGCGGCACCTGGGCCTGCTCCGATGAAGTGAACGGTCATTGGTTCTCGATTCTGGGGCTTTGGCCCTTTGCAAGCTTTGAGTTTTCTTGGCCTATGGCGATGGCCAATGTGGCTAAAGCGTCGGCGCTGATGGTGCGCCTTTGAAGTAAGCGGCTTTGGGGCCCGCTTGCGGCAAGAGCTGCGGCCTCGGCTAGACTTTTATGGCCGTAGCGGGCGGGAAGATGCGGCGCTGGGGCGGCACCCGTTTGGGCGCAAATGGCGCTTAGTGGCACGGCAATCACGGGCAGGCCGAGGCTGCGTGCCAGATCTTGAAAGGCGGGATTTTGGGCCTTGTCGGCGGCGGTTGCAATGGCACTTAGGTGTCCGTCTTGACCGCTGGCTTTGATTAATCCGCGTAAACTGCCCAAAGTGACCCCTTGGCGAAAGCCAAAGCCTGCAACTCTCAAAGGGCCTAAAGATGCGGATGTCATTTTTTTACGCTCCACTGCACCACAGGGCGGCTTGCGTGCCAGCCGCGCAGCGTGCCCAACGCTTGGGCTTTTGAAAGCTCGATACGCAGTAAATCTCCGCCAAATGTGGCTTGGGCTTGGGTCAAAAGCGCCTCGGTCTCAAGCGTGACGGCGTTGACTACTAAGCGCCCCATCGGGGCCAAACGCTCCATCACTTGGTTGATCAGCGCCATATCTGCACCACCACCGATAAAGACCGCGTCAGGTTGGGCGCTGGGCAAGTTGGCGAGATGATCTGCGCATTGCACTTGCATGCGCCGATCAAGCCCGAAATGTGCGATGTTTTTTATGATATTTTCAACCCGCGCTGGATGTTTCTCGAGCGCATGGGCGCGCCCCCCAGCCAAGCACCACTCAACCGAAACGGCCCCTGATCCCGCGCCAAGGTCCCACAACAGTTCGTTCGGGCGGGGGCCCAAAGCGCGCAGGGTCAAAGCGCGGATTGGGGATTTTGAGATCTGCCCATCATGATAAAAAAGCCCCTCATCGCGACCCGGAACATGGGCAAGCCCGTGTTTGCCCATGGCATGGATAGCAATCATAATGGGAGCTAAAAAGCCGAAGGGCAGCTTTGCCGCAATATCCAGCTTTTGGCAAACTTCCTGCGCGCCCCCTAAGGCTTGCAAAGCCCATACCGTGCTTTTCCCCCAGCCTTCGGCGTTTAGAAAAGCCACTGCCTCATCCAAGGCGGGGCCATCGCGCAATGTAGCAATGATTTGCACATCCTGCGCCAAAAGTGGGCGCAGCTGCGCAAGACCTGCGGCATGCAGCCCAAGGCAGCACGTCTCTTCTAAGCGCCAGCCCAAACGATTGGCCGCCCAAGAAAAGGCCGAGATATTGGGCCTTGCGCACCATTCGTCGGGTTTAAGATCGTGCAACAGACTGCCCCCCGCGCCAAACCAAAACGGATCGCCTGAGACCAAAGCCACCACAGGCTGTCCGCGCAGCTTTAACAAAGGCGCTGTTGAAAAGGGCACGGGCCAAGCCACCCCGCGCGCTCCGATCAACTCTTGCGCTAAGCCTAAGTGACGTGGCGCGCCAAAAATGAATTTTGCAACCATAAGCGCGTCAAGGCTTGCATCCGACAGACCAGATAGGCCATCTTCGCCCAAACCAACCAAGGTCAACCATGGCTTTGGCAAATTAGGGTTAACGATCATGCGAATTCTCTTGCTTGGGGGCACATCCGAGGCCCGCGCCTTGGCGAACGCCTTGGCGCAAAGTGCTATAGACGCGGTCTATTCCATTGCTGGGCGCACCGCCCAACCGCTTGGTCAACCTTTGGCGCAGCGGGGGGGCGGATTTGGTGGGGTTGTGGGCTTGCAAGCTTATCTTGAAAGCCAATCCATCACCCATGTGATCGACGCCACCCACCCGTTCGCGACCCAAATGAGCCATAATGCCGTCTTGGCTTGCGCACAGACAGTGAAGTTGATGCGGCTTGAACGCGCGCCTTGGCAGCCCCAAACAGGCGATCTGTGGCGCGTGGTGCCCGATATTGAGGGAGCACTTGCGGCCTTGCCCCAAAACTCTGCGCGGGTCTTTTTGGCCATTGGGAAGCAAAATCTGCAACCTTTTACTAAAAAAACCCAGCATTTTTATTTGCTGCGTCTGGTCGATCCCGCGCCCCAAGATATGTTCGGCTTGCATAAGGCCCATGCAATCATTGCGCGCGGTCCCTTTGATATTGAGGGAGATCTGGCACTGCTGCGCGATCATCAGATCAGCCATATTCTGGCCAAGAATGCTGGCGGCAGCGGGGCGTGCGCAAAGATCGAGGCAGCCCGTCTTTTGGGCCTGCCCGTGATAATGATCGACCGCCCAAGCCTGCCGCCCGCTCCTATTGCCTATTCTATTACTGAAGTGTTCGCGTGGCTGGGTCATCAGGCCCCATCCGTTGAAAATCTAGGCGTGTAGACAAAGGGCCCAACGCGGCGGGTTTGCGAATTGCCCAAAAGCACCAACGTGCGCATATCGGCCATTTCGCCGCGCGCCTCTTGCAAGTTAACTGTCAAAAGCGTTTGATCTGGGCGAGAGACATTACGTGCAAACATGATAAGCTGATGGGGACTGCATTCTTCGCGCAAAATATCAAGCACGCGTGTGAACCCTTCTGGGCGCGAGGCCGAGCGCGGATTGTAAAAAGCCATCGCAAAATCGGCTTGCGCGGCCAAACGTAGCCGCTTTTCAATCAGCGCAAAGGGTTTAAGATTGTCACTTAGATTGATGGCGCAAAAATCATGCCCTAACGGCGCGCCAAGTGCTGCACTCGCGGCAAGCATGGCTGTAATCCCAGGCAGAATTTCTATGGCCATATCCTGGTAGCTTGGCATGGCTTCTAGCGCCTCAAATAGAGCCGAGGCCATCGCAAAGACGCCCGGATCCCCGGATGAGACGATCACCACTTTTTTGCCCGCTCGGGCCATTTCCAGCGCGTTATGAGCACGGTCAAGCTCGACCCGATTGTCCGAGGCGTGCAGCACCAAACCATCACGCGGGGTGACGCGCGCCACATAGGGGATATAACCCACAATATCGGTGGCCAGATCAAGGGCTGCTTGCACCTGAGGGGTGATCAGCGCGCCATTGCCAGGGCCCAAACCCACCACTTTGATAAAACCACTCACTGTGGCACCTCGGGGCGGCGGCCTTGGCCGTGCACGATGACAATTGCAAAATAGGGGCAATCCTCGCCCGAGACGTCGGCCAATGGCACGACCCTTTGTCCCGCCATCGTGCCACGCTCAACCAGCCAGGCTTGCGCAAGTTTACCAGACGCGCACAGGGCGCGGCGCACTTTGGGCAGGTTGCGCCCTGTTTTCATAATTACTAAAGCATCGGCCCGGCCCATATGATGGATCAGATCGGCTTCGGGCAAGGTGGCCATCAGCACGCTCAGCACGTCATCGCCCCAAGTTATGGGAAGGCCCGTGGCCGTCCAACAGCCGCTCATGCCTGTAATCCCTGGGATCACCTCAATCTCGCAGCGGTGTTGAAGGCGCGTGTAAAGATGCATGAATGAGCCGTAAAAGAACGGGTCCCCCTCGCATAAGACCACGACGTCACCTGACAGGGCCGCCAATTGATCGGCCCAATAATCGTAAAATTGCGCCAAAGCCAAAATGTATTCTGGGCTGTCAAAGGGTAGCTCGGTGGTGACAGGATATTCCATTGCATATTCCACCACATCCGCGCGCAAATATCCCTCGACTATCTGGCGGGCCTGACCTTTGCGGCCTTGTTTGCGAAAATAAGCCACTTGGCTGGCCGCGCGCAAGGCACGATCTGCGCGCAGCGACATCAGATCAGGATCGCCCGGCCCAAGGCCCGTGCAAATGATGCGCGCCATGATTACTCCTTCCGCGAGGCAAGCGCATTTACTGCCGCCACCGTTATAGCCGAGCCGCCAAGCCGCCCCATCACCGCCATTGCCGCACTAGGGGGCGCTTGCATCAGGGCGGCTTTTGACTCGGCCGCACCAATAAAGCCCACGGGGGCCCCAATAATAGCCGCAGGACGCGGGCAGCTTGGATCTTCTAACATATTAAGTAAGTGAAAAAGGGCTGTGGGGGCATTTCCGATGGCTACAACCGCGCCCGCCAGATGGGGGCGCCAAAGCTCAACTGCGGCTGCGGATCTTGTGTTGCCCATTTCGCGCGCAAGGTCGAGAACCTTTGGATCTTGTAGGGTGCAGATGATTTGATTTTGCGCGGGCAATCTGGGGCGGGTGATCCCTTCGGACACCATGCGCACATCACATAAGATAGGGGCCCCTGCTTCCAAAGCCGCGCGTGCAGTAATGGCCATGTGCGGGCTAAAGGCGATATACTCTTCTAAACCTACCATGCCGGCGGCATGGATCATGCGTACAGCTACTACCTCTTCTTCGGGGGTGAAACGGGCCAAGTTGGCCTCGGAGCGGATGGTCGCGAATGAAGCCAGATATATGGCGGCGCCGTCTTTTTCGTAACTATGCATGATCGGGCCTTTCAAATGCGGATTGCAAGTCTTCTAGCAAATACTCCTGGGAAAGGGCAGGGCCGAATAGATTGCCTGCCTGCGCATTGCGGCCCCAAAGGAAGCCGCCCTTTTGCGCAACAATGGTTACGTCACAGGCGCTGGCGCGGGCGCAGCCTTTTGCGCAGCCTGACAGATGCGCAAAGCGCCCCTTTGGCAGTATTTTGGCCACCTCATGCGCAAGGCTGAGCGTTTCGCCCAATGCTTGCGTGCAGGCGGGGGCCCCTGTACAAATATCGATGCGGCTATAAGGATCATCCGCATCCGTTAAAAGGGCAGGATGGGTTGGTTGCACTGTGGCTTGGGGCAGATAGATCTGACGCCAAGGGGTCATGTGCAAGGGCCCAAAACCGCATAAGTAGCTACAAAGATCGGCTGACATTTGTCCAAAGCGAAGCCCAACCAAAAAGCCGCCTTGTCCCAAACCCACTTGCACTGCACCAAGCGGGGCCTGGGGAGCGGGGGGCATCAGATCAAGGGGCGTTTGAAATGCGTCTGGTAGGGGCAAAGCCCGCTCAATCAGCACTCGCATCCGCCCGCGTGGGTTTTCAAAGCCATTATGCCTAACAAACCAGTGCGCCAAATCCATGGCTGCCTTTACCACTAGGGACTGGTGGCCAAGCCAACCTGTCGTTGCCCCCTCCGGGTAAACCCAAAAAAGCGGTTCTTGGGTGGGGCTTTGAGTCTGTGCGCGCTCAACTCGCACATCGCCCGAGGCGGCGCGCAAATAGGGCGCATCACCCAGATCCAGTACGAAGCCAAATTTGCTGGGCAAAAGCGGCGCGCCAGTATCCCCAAGTGCGTTCCCAAGGGCTACGCACAAGGGCTGAGTGGCATCATTCGCCTGCCAAAAAGGGCTTAAAAGGATGTTGCGTTGGCTTTCAACACGCACGGATTCGTCTAGCAAGCCTTCGACCTCAAGGGCCAAAAGCAAGGCGGGGTGATCTATGACTTCAATTCCGCGCAGCTGGATATTAGCGCGAGAGGTCAGCGTCAAAGCACCCGTGCCATAACGGCGCGCAAGATCAGCCAAAGCCAGGCCTTGGCGCGAGCTAAGTTGGCCATCTTTTGGGCGCAAGCGTACCACATAACCATCCGCCGCCAACATGGGGCGCAAGGCCCCCGGGCACCAGCCTTTGATGTCAAAAGAGCCGCTCATATCTGAGGGCCTATGTCAGCAGGTTCAACGTTTAGGGCCGCGATGATGGAGTTGCGCCGCGTGATCCAAAGGCCCACCTCTGCCAGCGTTTGAAAGCGAGTTTGCATGGCAGCAAGTGCTGTGGGGTTTTGCTTCTCTAAAAAGGTTTTAACATCGGCGCGTCCAAGCGTCGCGTCATAGTAAAGATCGAACAGGTGTGCGGGCACATTTCGAGTTAAATGGGCAAAAGCGGCCAGATTATCTAACGTGGCGGCAATTTCAGCACCGCCGCGAAAGCCGTGGCGCATCATTCCATCCGCCCAAGCTGGGTCGGAGGCGCGGGCGCGCACCACACGGGCGATTTCTTCTTTTTGAAGGCGCGCACGAGGGGCCTTAGGATCGGTCGCATCAATATGATAAAGCTCGGGGGTCTGGCCACCAAGTGCTGCCACTGCACTGGCAAAACCGCCCTCATGGCTGGCATAGTCCGAGGCCAGCAACAGATCCGTTTCGATCAAATCTTGCACATGGGCAAAAGCGTCGCTACCCAAAAGTCGCGCCTCTAGCCCACTGCGGTCTTGCACAGAGGCACCTTGCGCATCAAGCGCCCATTCCGAGGCCGCCATCCACGCTTGCCCCGCATCAAGGCGCCCTTGATCCGAGTAATCGTCAAGCGCCTTGGTCATACCCATGCCGTAAAGCCCGGGTTTTGGGCCAAAGACACGATGCCCTTTGGCGATATAGGGATTGTCCGACGAGGTTTCGTCGCGCTGGGCCAAAGCGGCGGCCCCTGCCTCAAACAATTGTGCAAGGCTTGGGAACACATCGCGAAACAGGCCCGAGATGCGCAAGGTCACATCAATGCGCGGACGTCCTAAAAGGGCCAAGGGTGTGATCTCAAACCCCGAGACGCGCTCAGAGTCCGCGTCCCAGCGCGGTTCCAGCCCCGCAAGATGCAGCGCCATAGCAAATTCTTCGCCCGCGGTGCGCATCGTGGCCGAGCCCCAAAGATCAACCACAACCGAGCGCGGATAATCGCCCTGTTCTTGTAAATGCCGCCGCACCAATTCTTGTGCGAGTTTGATCCCTTGGGCGTAAGACCCGCGTGAGGGGACGGACCTAGGGTCAACTGAATAAAGATTGCGCCCCGTGGGCAAAACATCCGTGCGCCCCCGATAGGGCGAGCCTGCAGGGCCGGGGGCTACAAAACGCCCCGCTAGGGCGGTCAAAAGCCCCTCGGTCTCGCCCGCGCTTTGGCCATAAATATGCAACCCATCGCCATATTGGCTTTCTTTGATGTCGCAAACGAAACGGTCAATGCGGGTGATCGCCTCGGCGGGAGAGGCGTCATCGGCTAAACCCAAATCCGCATTCACCCCTGCGGCGCTGGCCTCGACACGGATAGCATCGACCAACCTATCACGGCGCGCAGGGTCAAGGCCGTCGGCGGTAGAATATTCGTCAAGCAACCGCTCTAGCCGTTCGAGCGACAAGGGCAAAGAAGTGCTGCGCAGTGGCGGGGGGATATGCCCCAAGGTCACTGCACCAAGGCGGCGTTTGGCTTGGGCCGCTTCGCCCGGATCATTGACGATGAACGGATAGATCACTGGGCAGGGGCCCAGCAAAATCTCGGGCCAGCAGGCTTGTGATAGGGCCACAGCCTTGCCCGGCAGCCATTCCAACGTGCCATGCGCACCCATATGCACTAAAGCAGCGATCTGGCGTGCGCGCAGCCACAGATAAAAGGCCACATACCCATGACAAGGCACACGCGCCAGATCATGATATTGATCGTCGCGCGCGGTGACGTCGCCGCGCTCGGGCTGAAGGGCGATGAGCATATTACCCTGCGTCAAAGCCGCAAAGGCAAAAGACCCGTCTTGAACGGCAGGGTCTTCTTCAGGGGGGCCCCAAGCGGTGTAAAGTATGTCGCGCTGGGCTTGGGGCAGTACCTTAAGCGCAGTGAGATAGGCGCTAAGGGGCCAGCTGAGGCGCTGATGCAAAAGCCTTTCCCCTAGCCCATTGGATGGAACCACTTCAGGCGCGCCCGTGTCATAGCCCGCTTGCGCCAAATCAGTCACCAGTCTCTCAACCGAAGCCAGCGCATCAAGCCCGACCGCATGGGCCAAATTATGCGCCCGTCCGGGATAGGTTGACAAAACCAACGCGAGCTTGCGCTGCGAGGGTGATGTCTGGCCCAAATCATACCAAGCCTTAACGCGGGCGACTATGGCTGTGATACGTTCCGCATCAGCGCGATGTGCAAACCGCGAGAATTCAAGATCAGGGTCGCGTTTAATTGGGGATTTAAAGCTGGCGATGCCCGCAAAAATACGCCCATCCACTTCTGGCAAGACCACATGCATTGCCAGATCAGCGGGTGATAGGCCCCGCTCGGCGCTGGCCCAGTCTTTGCGCCGCGCGGTAGAAAGGGCAATTTGAAAGATAGGCACGCCAGCTCCATCAAGGGGCGTGGTCCCTTGGCCGGATTTGGCTGAAAACGCAGTGGCATTGATGACAGTACTGGGGGGCCAATGAGCAAAGGCCTGCGCGATAAAGGTGGTTGCCCCTGCGGCTTTAAGGCTTGGGACAAAAAGACCGTAGGCGGCAAAGCCCTGCGCGCGCAGGGTTAAGATCAGCGTATCAATCGTGGCCGTATCAGCCGAGGTGACATAGCTACGATAAAAACTCACTAATACCAAAGGCGCAGTGGCAAAGGGGGGAGGGGCGATCACGCCCTCTTGGGGCGCATACCAGCCGCAATCCGGCACGGTCTTCTCCCCCATCACGGGCCCCGCATAAAGGCCCGCCGCCAAGGCCAGTTGCGAAAGTGCAGCTTGGGCGGCAATCGCACCGCCCGCATCACAAAGCGCGCACAGGCGCCGCAGTGTCGATATTGGCAGGGTTGACAGCGCATCAAGACGCGGATCTTCGCGCCCGTCAGCTGGTAAAACCGCCAAAGCTATGCCTTTGCGCCGTGCCAAGTCTTGCACGGCGGCCAGCCCATAGGGCCAATAGGCTTCGCCCCCGATCAGCCGGATCAAGATGCCTTTGGCCTGTGACAGCGTGGCCTCAAGATAGGTATCCACGGACAAAGGATGGCGCAGTGCGACCAGATTGGCCAACCGAGTGGTTGGCAGTGTGGCTTTGCCGCGTGTCCAGCCTGCCGCGAAAGCCCCAAGGTCGCTGTCAGAAAAAGACAAGACCACAATATCTGCGGGCGACTGCCCCAGATCAAAGGGAGTATCCGTTTCCTCAAGCCCGTGGCTTTCGCGAAAGACGACATGCATGGGTTAATCCGCTAACAAAGCGTGAATTGCGTCAAGGTTGATATGATCATGTTCGGCGATCACGACCAATTGCGTGGTGCGCAAGGCGTCACCCCAAGGCTGATCAAACTGACCGCGCACCCGCTCACCTACGGCTTGCAGCAAATATCGCATGGGTTTGCCCGTTACCGCCACATAACCTTTAACGCGCAAAATATGTTGTTCGCGCGCAAGGCGGATAATCTTTTCATGCAGGGCATCCACATCTTGCACCTCGGGCAGACTTATCACCACCGTGTCGAAGTCATCATGCTCGTGATCGTCATGCCCATCGTGATGCGAGGGGCGCGCCGCTAAATCATTTTCCGCCGCCGCATTCAGCCCCAAGATCAAGCGCGGATCAATATGGCCTTCGGTCATGTTCAAGATAGGCACGGGGCGCTGCATTTCGGCTTTGATCGTTTCTTGCGCTTTGGCCAAATCTGCGAGACTGACCAGATCAACCTTAGACAAAAGCACTAGATCGGCACAAAGAATTTGATCTTCGAACACTTCGGACAAAGGGGTTTCATGGTTAAGGCTTGGATCTTGGGCGCGCTGGGCGTCAACGGCGGCGACATCAGGGGCAAAACGCCCAGCCGCCACCGCTTCAGCATCGGCCAAAGCGATAACACCGTCAACCGTGACACGCGAGCGGATGGCGGGCCACTCAAACGCTTTTAGCAACGGTTTTGGCAATGCCAGACCCGAGGTCTCTATTAAGATATGATCAGGCCTCTGCGGCAGTGCCATCAAAGCCTCGATCGTGGGGATGAAATCATCAGCAACTGTACAACAGATGCAGCCGTTTGCCAGCTCGATAATATTTTCCAAAGGGCAGTTTTCGTCGGCGCAGGCCTTTAGGATGGCCCCATCAACCCCCAACGTGCCAAACTCATTGACCAAAACTGCCAATCGTTTGCCCTGTGGATTGCGCATCAAATGGCTGATGAGCGTGGTTTTACCCGCGCCCAAAAAGCCAGTGATAATGGTAACGGGAATTTTGGCAAGATCAGTCATTTTTGCTCCATTGGGGGAATTCGCGCAAGGCTTTGCTTGCGAAACTGTACAGGACGTTCGCGCCAAGGCACTATACCGTCGGGGGAAAGTGTATATTTGACCGCACCGTCTAAAATATCGACCGTGTCGGTTTCAGCGGACATATGTCCATAGACATAGCCCCATTTTCGCGGCGATGACAAAGCGACAGCACAGCCATTATTGCACGCAGACAGGCACTCAACGGGTAGGATTTGCAAATCTTGCGGCAGCACTTGGTTGCGTGCTTGTGCACAAAGCGCCGCATACAGCCGCGCCCCAGCGTGGGCCGCGTTTGGGTCTGGATCTATTTCACCTTTTTTACAGGTGATGCAAATGTGCAATCTTGTTGTCATGCCCTACTTTCAATGGGGGTCGGGCCATAGGCAGCGCACTGCACTTTGGTCGCGAAACACCCCGTTCGCCCGTCTCGTTTTGCTGGCAGGTCTCCCGGCTTGCGAAGTGGGGCTTACCCCTTGGTTCCCGCCTTCCCAACCTATTGGTCAGTGGCATTAGGTCCTCTTCGGTCACGGTCGCGGGGGCGGCTGCATTTGGAATATTACAAAAATGTGCAAATCCCGTCGCATTCCCTCTTCGCCTGTCGTATGACAGGAACCAGCCGCCTCACCTGAGGCACGAACCCCCCCCTTGTCAAGGATGAGGAACGTCACATGACAGCCCAAAACGACACCGACGCCATAATAGCCCCAAATGACGATGCGCGCCACGCCAGTAAGATGGTCAAGAAGAAGGCTGCGCGTGATAAGATCATGGCCGCCAAGTCGGGCGAAAAAGGATTGATCATCGTGCATACGGGCGCGGGCAAGGGCAAATCTTCGTCGGGCTTTGGCATGATTTTGCGTTGCATCGCGCATCAGATGCCCTCGGCGGTGGTCCAATTTATTAAAGGGGCTTGGGACACTGGTGAAAGACGTTTGATTGAAGAAAATTTTGCCCACCTGTGCCAGTTTCACGCCATGGGGGAGGGGTTCACATGGGAGACCCAAGACCGTGCCCGCGATATTGAGTTGGCCCAAGCGGGCTGGGAAAAGGCCAAAGAATTGATTCGCGATGATAAAATTAAAATGGTCTTGCTGGATGAGATTAATATCGCCTTGCGCTATGATTACCTAGATATAGCTGAGGTGACGCGCTTTTTAGCCGAGGAAAAGCCCCCCCTAACCCATGTGGTGCTGACAGGGCGCAATGCGAAAGATAGTTTGATTGAGCTGGCAGATTTGGCCACAGAAATGACCTTGATTAAGCACCCGTTTCGCGCTGGCATTAAAGGCCAAAAGGGCGTTGAATTTTAAGATCCTTTTCACCTGACGCCGTTTTTGGTGCACCTAAACCGCGCCGCGCTCAATCGCAGTCATCTGGTTTTGCGTGTCAAGGAATGCGTGAAACAGGCTTGATTCGAACACAACTCCCTTCAAAACACCCGTGCTTTGGTCGATAACCGGCACGCTTTCCCCCACAAATCGCGCCAATTTGGTTAGCGCCGATTGCACCGAGGAGGTTTGAGACAAAACCAAAGGGCTGCGATCAATATGCTCAGAAATTTTAACCTCGGGGCTAAGAGCTATTAGATAGGCTAGTTCGGCTTTGCCCAAAAGCTGCCCCTCTGGCGAGAGGCAATAGGCCTCAGTCTGACCACTATTGGACAAACGCAACCGCACCTCTTGCACAGAGTCATGGGGGGCTATGGTCATGTAATCTTGCACCATCAGCGCCGAAAGCGGCATTTGCGACAGTGCCAAATGCCCTCGTCCCATTGAGATATCTATCCCGCGATCCAAAAGCTGGCGATCAAAGAAAGAATAGTCCAACAGCAAATTGGATAAAAGCGCAGATACCGCCACCGCAATCGCCGCCGCAACCGCCATTTCATAGGAGGTTGTCAGCTCTAATACGATCAGCACCGCCGCAATCGGCGCACCGATCACCGATGCCGATACTGCTGCCATCCCGCAGATCACCATCGTGGCGGTGCTGACTGCAAAACCCAATGTTGATAAAAACATAGCCACCAACGCGCCGCCGGCTGCCCCCACAAATAGGGCAGGTGAAAAAACGCCACCAAAAACACCCGTGCCAATGCAAAAGGCGCTGGCCGCCATTTTTGCCAGCATCAGCAAGGCTAAAAATTGTACAGAGTGGTTTTGCCACGTCATCTCTAAAATCGTAGCCGTGCCCAGACCCAAGACCTGCGGTACAAATCCGCCAATCAGCCCGCAGCCCACTGCACCCAACACAATCAAATGCGCCGCCGTCATCCCGCTTTTTTGCGACCAACGTGCAGTTTGCCGCAGCGCCACCATAAACACCACCGCCAAAAGCCCAAAGATTAGTCCGCCCAAGATCAAAGGCCCCACCAAACTAACTAATGTCTCGGGTACCACAGAAAGCGAGAGCGCATGCCTATCGCCCAGGCCCCAACGGCTTATGCCCGCAGCCGTCGTTGCACTGAGCGTAATGGGCGCGATTGAGCGCATCGAGAAATGACGCAGCACCGCCTCATGCGCGAAAACGATGCCCGCTAAAGGCGCGTTAAACCCCGCGGCAATCGCTCCCGCAACGCCGCATCCGATGAAAACATCATTGGCCATACGTGATTTGCTGATGCGGCGCATAAAGGCCCCAAGTGACGCGCCAAAATGCACCAAGGGCCCATATTGGCCAACTGCAGCCCCCCCGCCAACCGAGATAAAGGCCGCAATAGTCGATCCGATGCCCGTTTTGACATCTAAATTATTTTCGATATTATGCGCCGCCAAAATACTATCAGCGGGGCCCGCCCAACGGTTAAGCCCTAAAGCCTTGCGCAGGGCAATTAGCAAAGCCGCAGTTAATATAAGCCACAAAAGCGGATAGGGCGAGAAACCTGCCCAAAACTGGGGCCAAAGTAGAGTTTGACTGCTGCGCCAACGGGTCAGGGCGATCACGCCTTCAACAAACAGATTACTGGCCATCGCCATGACCGCGCCGATTGTCACACCAATCACCAATGTAGTGATCAGCTTCTCGGCGATATAGCTGGTTTTTTGGGAGATTTGGGCCAAAATATGTCCGATCTTTGCAGTAGCAGTTCGCCAGCGCCTTCGAGTCTTTGGATCCTAAACGCCCAAAGTGAAACTTGGCAAGCAAAATTGCTCCGCGTGATGGGTTGCTCGAACGCCACTTGAAAGCCCAAACCGCGTGCCATTGGGGCCTGTCCGAAAGTGCGTATTAAAAAAGTGGGCTAAAAATAAGGACGATTTTTATTTTAAAATTATATATGGCGCCTAATGTTTTTGCAGCTGCGGTTTTGGCAAACGCCACACCAAAGCCGCTAAAAGCAAAAAGACGCAGATGCAAAAAATCAAACCTTGTGAAAGAGCCGATGCATAGGCCCCCGGCAAACTCGTTCCCGTTTTCATCGATTCATGCAAACTTGAAAAGAAAATCTCGCCCATAATGGCCAACCCCAACGCACCGCCTACCTGTTGAAACGCCTGCAGCGCCCCCGAGGCTGATCCCGTTTCTTGTGGGCTAACGTTGAACAAAACAGTTTGAAACAACGGCGAAATAGCCGATCCTAAGCCCAGACCCGCGATCATCAGCGGCAAAATATAGGCCGAGCGCACCATTGGCGCGCCACCGTTGGGCAGAGCCACATAGATGCCCGCAACCCCCAGCGCCAAAAGCACCGCCCCTGCTGAGATGCGCAGCCTTGGTCGCCGATTGCCAAGCCGACCCGAAAGGATCGAGGCCAGCAAAACCCCAACAGGAAACGGCATGGTGGTCAGCCCCGATTGCAAAGCGCTAAGGCCATTGCCTGATTGCAAAGTCACGGCCCAAATCAAAAAGAAACCTGGAATGCCCGCAAACAGCAAAGCCGCAAGCCCCGTGCCTAACAGATAATCCATATTTCCCAGTAACCGCACAGGCAAAAGCTGCGCCAGCCCTTGTTCTGCGCGGCGGTTTTCCCATTTAAGAAAGGCTAATCCCATAGGGGCGGCAGCCAGCAGTAGCGCATAGCACCAAAGGGGCCAGCCCAGTTGACGCCCCTCTATCAGTGGAAATAAAAGTAACAAAAGAGTAGTGGTAGCCAGCAAAATGCCCACCCCGTCAATCGCACCACCGCGATTGGTGGTGGTTTTGGGGCCATAGCGCAGGGCGGCCAAAATTGCGATTACACCCACAGGCACATTGACCAAAAAGATAGGTCGCCAGCCTAAAGCCCAAAGATCGGCGTGAATCAAAACACCCGCCAAAGGCGGGCCCGCAACCGAGGCCATGCCAGCGGTCAGGCCAAAAAGCGCAAATACCGCGCCGCGTTCTTTTGGGAGAAATAAAATGGGCACCATGGCCAAGATTTGCGGTGTCATCATCGCTCCGCCCAAAGCTTGAAACATCCGCGCAAAAATCAGCAGGTTGATAGAACCTGCCATCCCGCAAAGCGCAGATCCAAGTGTAAAGACCGTCACGCCCGCCACAAACATCTGACGTTTACCAAACACATCGCCCATGCGTCCGCTGGGCAAAAGTAGCAGAGCAAAGGTAAGCATGTAGACGGCGATGACCCATTCAATTTGACTGTCATTGGCCCCAAAGGCCTGCTGGATCGACGGGATGGCCACATTCACAATCGTCACATCGACCAGGTTCATGAAATTGGCGACCAAAAGCGCTGACATCGCAATCCAGCGTCCCGCAATCGGGGTGGGGTCCGTTTGTGGAAAGGGAGGTGTATTTTGGGACATTGCGCTTTTCCTATACGAATAGGTTGGTATAGCGCGCCATTAGGCAGCCGAGTAGGGGCATTTGTAAATTAATAAAAAATTCACAAGACCCCAAAGCGTGGCCACTAGAAAAGATTGATTAAGCTGCTTTCTGTTCAAAGTTTTGCACGGAGACAGGGACACTTGCCAAAAGCGCGAGGCGGAATCTTGCAATTTGCTCAAGCTGTTGGGCGCGAAAATTGCTGCGGGTCATACCTAGGTCTTGTAATTGACGATCCGTGACCACCCACAACACATGATCGGCAGCGCTGACTGTTTGGGCCAAAATAATTCTTTTAAAAAGACGTTAAAACAGGGCCATTTTCCTTTTGGCTGATGCCTTCTTAGCAGGTGGAGTGGGGGCTTGGCTCGTCCTCTTTGGTATTGCCGTCATGCGCTAAGGGAATGGCTTGCCATGAGACTTGTGCAAGCCAGAAGTTGGAAAAATTAAGCTTTTATTCATGCTTTGGACCGATAGTCCCCACCGACGAGCGTGATTTTGGCGTCGTGCGCTAGATCATCATTGTGGGCGAGACGCATAATCTTACGGTCGTCGCACGTTGCGTCACGCAAGAGGGGCGGGCGCAGCTCTTGGCGCGTTTGGGTTGCGATCAGACCCCGGGGGCCCCTTTATGGTTGGGCCCTTAATCTGGTCAACACCTTTGCCTATCACCAAACCCAAGGCCACGTCGCTTGTGCGCAAGTCAGAGCGTAACCTGTCCCTTCGGCGTTTTGAATGTCGCGCTCAGCGTGATCTGCGCCCCTTTTTGCAGCGTAAAGCGTCCGTCATGCAACAGCCCGCCAAGCGCTTGTTCGATCTGATCGGCTAACGGATGAGTCACGGTTATCTTTTGCAGCGCAACCGGCTGCGGGGTCAGTATTTGGGTCGGGTGTGCGCTGTCTTTGTCCCATTCAATCAAACTCGGCCAAGCACCCCCATAAGGAAGGCCGCCGTCTGGGGGCACGGCAATTTTCCAGCGAACATATCCGCGCTGCAAAGGAACTTCTTGCCCAGCCTCTGGCGGCGAAAGGGTCAGGGCCTTGGTCAGATCTGCGCAGCTACAGAGCCAATTGCTTAAGCGTGGCGGGCCCGTGAAATGATCAAGCCCAAACCACCTGGGTCCCTTGGTTTGCTTTCGGGCGCTAGGATCAATGGCAATCAGCTCAAGGTAAAGGCTGTCTTCCATTCCCATCAACAGATTATGGGTGCCATAATATGCATGTTGCCCGCCCGTTTGAAATGGCAGGCCCAACAGCGCCTCGATCTTGGTTCGGCCTTGCGCCAGATCGGTGCAAGAAATGGCTAGGTGATCAAGTTTAAACATAGTTGTTCCTTGGCTTTCTGGCTCGCAAACCAGCCGGGGAGGCTCTTTGCAAACGATTGACAGAGGCTGCGACTTAGATCACCAAGGCAAAAAAGAGGAGTCAAAATGCACATTCATGGAACATGTCACTGTAAAGCCATCAGCTTTACCGCCACCGTTGATCCAACAAAGGTTTTGGCCTGCCACTGCGACGATTGCCAAAAAATGACGGGCGCGCCCTACCGCACAGTTGTGCCTGCGAGGGCGCAAAATGTTCAAATGACGGGCAGCCCCAAACATTATATTAAAACCGCCCAAAGCGGAAATAGACGCGATCAGGTGTTTTGTGGCACCTGCGGTACGCATCTTTACGCGACTGACCCTGACAATCCAGAGATCTTTGGCCTGCGCGTTGGTGCGATAGATGAACGCGCGTCCCTGCCACCTCAGCTGCATATTTGGTGCAGCTCGGCCATGACATGGATTACTGATCTTAAAAATGCACCTTGGTTTAGCCAAGGCCCTGCAAGCGCACTCTTTACTCCCAAATAACAGCGCCGCAAGCGCCACTAAGTAGGACTGGCTATGACACAAAAGATTGCGATTATTGGCCTTGGCTCGATGGGGTTTGGTATGGCTAAATCCATTTTGGCGGCGGGCCATCATGCCTATGGCTTTGATGTAAATTCTGAGGCGGTTGGGCGCTTTGTAGCTTTGGGCGGCCAAACGGGGCAAGTGTCGGAAATGGCACCTGCGATGGATTGTGTTATGGTTGTGGTGCTTAATGCCACGCAGACCGAAACGGTTTTGTTTGGCGATGGCACCAATGCGGGCGCAGGCACGGCCTGGGCGCAGCATCTGCGCCCGGGCACTACCATCATTTCTTGCGCGACGGTGTCACCAGATTTCGCACGCACTATGGCCGCCAAAGCGGCTGACTTGGGCCTGCATTATTTAGATGCACCAATTTCTGGCGGCTCGATCAAAGCCGAGGCGGGGCGACTTTCGGTTCTGGCCTCGGGTGCGGAAGTGGCGTTTAAAAAGGCCAAACCTGCGCTTGATGCGGTGGCTGAACATGTTTTCGCACTTGGCTCCGAGGTGGGCGCAGGCAGTGCTATGAAATCGATCAATCAAATTTTGTGCGGCGTGCATATCGCGGCGATGGCTGAAGCCATGACTTTTGGCATGACCCAAGGGGTCAGCCCCGCACAAACGCTTGAAGTCATATCCAAATGTGCAGGCACAAGCTGGATGTTTGAAAACCGGGGAGCCCATGTGGTTGCAGGCGATTATAAGCCGCATTCCTCGGTTGATATTTGGTTAAAAGATTTGGGAATAGCCCTTGATATAGCTGGGAAAGCTAAGTTTTCAGCTCCACTTACGGCGGTGGCTTTGCAGCAGTTTGTGGCGGCGTCTGGCTCAGGCTATGGGCTTGAAGATGACGCGGCCGTGGCCAAGATTTACGCGCGTAACGCAGGTCTTAAACTGCCAGGAGAGGGCTGATGCGTCTTGGAGCCATTGCCGATGATTTCACCGGCGCCGCAGACCTTGCGGGGCTTTTGGCCCGCGGTGGGGCGCGGGTTTCGTTGCGCGTGGGCATGCCGGATGCGTCGGTCTTAGGCTTTCAAGGGGCTGATGTCGAAGTGGTAGCGTTGAAAATTCGCACCCTTCCAAAAGACCAGGCGCAAAGCCAAAGCAAGGCGGCGCTTAAGTGGCTACAAAGCCAAAAGGCTGATCGTTTTTTTTGGAAATATTGCTCTACATTTGACAGCACGGATGTGGGTAATATTGGCCCCGTCAGCGAAGTTTTAATGCAGACTTTGGGCGCCGCGCAAACGATCTATTGTCCCGCTTATCCCGAGAATGGCCGTTTTGTCTTTATGGGCCATTTGTTCGTGGGCCAAATGCTTTTGTCCAATAGTTCTATGAAAGACCATCCGCTCACGCCGATGCGTGACGCAAATTTGCTGCGCCTTCTGACCCCGCAAGTCACGGGCGAAGTGGGTCTGATTGAGCGCCAAATTGTGGCCTTGGGTGTGGCTGCTGTGCAAACGCGGCTGGCCGAACTGGCGCAAAAAAACGTGACCCATGTGGTCATAGATGCGATTTGCACCGATGATTTGGTGACGATTGCCACCGCTTGCAAAGATATGCTCTTGATCACGGGCGGCTCGGCTTTGGCGATGCCTTGGCCTGCGCTCAACGGCGTTTGGCCTAACCAAGCTGGACTTTTCCGGCCCCTGGGGCGGGGGGCGTTGATTTTGGCGGGCTCTTGCTCTGAGATGACGCGCGCGCAGGTGGCTGATTTCGCGCAAAAAGGCCCCAGCTTGCAACTTGATCCTCATGACTTGTCCCAAAATGGCGTTCAAAGCGCCAAAGAGTGGCTGGGCGCACAAGCGTTTGATGCGCCGAAACTTATCTATGCCAGCGCAGCACCAGAACAGGTGGTCAAGGCCCAAAGCCAATTTGGCGCACAGGCCGCAGGAGCCTTGGTGGAAGCGGCGCTTTCAGAGCTTGCAATTTTTGCGCGCACCATGGGCTATCACCGTTTTTTGGTGGCGGGGGGAGAAACTTCGGGAGCGGTGATTACAGCACTGGGCATCTCCCAGCTTGATATCGGTCCCGAGATAGCGCCTGGCGTTCCGTGGACCTATGGAGCTGGTGGGCTTGCCTTGGCGCTGAAATCAGGCAATTTTGGTGAGATTGATTTTTTCTCCAAAGCATTTGGAAAATTACCGTCCCATGTCACATGAAAGCCACCTTCGCGAAGAAATTTGCCTTTTAGCAAAATCACTGTTTGACCGTGGTCTGACGGCTGGCAGCAGTGGTAATATCTCGGTCAGGCTTGAAGATGGGCGCTTGCTGGTCACGCCCACGGGCACCAGCTTTGGTCGGCTTGATCCTGCGCGCTTGTCGCTTATTGATGCGTCTGGGCAGCTCATTTCCGGCGATGCGCCCACCAAAGAAATGGCGCTGCACCGTGCCTTTTACGACACGCGCGCCAGCAATGCGGTGGTGCATTTGCATTCGTGCCACTCGGTTGCGCTATCGCTTTTGCCCGATGTTGATCCCGATAATTTTTTGCCACCGCTGACGGCCTACAGCGTGATGCGCTTGGGCAAAGTGGCCCTTTTGCCCTTTTTCATGCCCGGCGATCCTGAAATGGGCAGAGCGATTCGCGGGCTTGCGGGCAAAAGATCGGCCGTAGTTTTGGCCCATCACGGGCCCGTGGTGGCCGGTAAAGACCTTGAGGCAGCTGTCGCTGCGATAGAAGAGCTTGAAGAGACCGCAAAACTCGCGCTGATGACCCTTGGAATGGGCGCGCGCGTGTTAAGCCAAGCACAGATCCAAGGGCTTGTGCAGCGGTTTGATCTGGAATGGGCCGATTAATGCCACAGTTTTCAGCAAATTTGGGGTTTTTATGGGTTGAACTGCCGTTGCCCGAAGCCATTCGTGCTGCACATCGCGCGGGGTTTGACGCAGTGGAATGTCACTGGCCTTATGCTTTTGCTGTTGAGGGTGTTGCCGCTGCCCTCCGCGAGACGGGCTTGAAAATGCTGGGTTTGAACACAAGACGCGGTCAGGTCGGCGAAAACGGCTTATCGGCCTTGGTGGGGCGCGGCCCAGAGGCGCGCGCCGCGATTGATGAGGCATTGGATTATGGTGCAAACATCGGCGCTTTGAATGTACATGTGATGGCAGGCGTTGCCCGAGGGCCGCAAGCCGAGGCGCAGTTTTTAGAAAATCTTGAATATGCGGCGCGCAAAGCCGCAGAAGTTGGTTTGGGCATTCTGATCGAACCTCTGAACCATTTTGATGCGCCCGGTTATTTTTTGCACAGTACCACACAGGCCGCAAAGCTCATTGCAACGTTGGGCTCCGGGCGTGTGAAGTTGATGTTTGATTGCTATCACATCCAAATTTTAGAGGGTGATTTGACCCGAAAGCTGAGTAACCTTTTGCCGATCATCGGCCATATTCAGTTCGCATCGGTGCCAATGCGCGGCACGCCTGATGAGGGTGAGATCGATTACGCCCATATTTTCAAACATATTGACACGCTTGCCTATAAGGCGCCGTTAGGCGCCGAATATCGCCCCCAAGGGGCTACTGAACAAAGCTTAGTTTGGTTAAATAAATTTACCAAATAGCCATTATCTGGCCCGCCGACCTTGAACCCGAAGCAAAAACTTTTATGATTGCTCTAAGCGCAGCTTGGCGTTCATCAATCAAAGGATCAGCACATGAAAATCACATTCTTGGGACTTGGCGTTATGGGTGGGCCTATGGCGGGGCATTTGGCCAAAGCAGGTCATGATGTCACCGTCTATAACCGCACTGCGGCCAAAGCCGAAGCTTGGGTTTTAGCACATGGCGGCGCATTTGCCCTGACCCCAGCCTTAGCGGTAAAGGACGCCGATTTTGTGATGGCTTGCGTGGGCAATGACGATGATTTGCGAGCCGTTTGTGTTGGGAGCGATGGTGCCTTAGGCGCAATGAAGGCAGGGGCGATCTTTGTCGATCACACCACCGTTTCGGCTAAAGTCACGCATGAGCTTTTTGCTGCTGCCAATGCGCTTGGCATTTTGTTTCTTGATGCGCCTGTTTCGGGGGGGCAAGCGGGTGCTGAAAATGGGGTATTGTCAGTGATGTGCGGTGGCGAAGCGGTGGCCTTTGGCGTGGCAGAACCCGTGATGGCGGCCTATGCGCGTATTTGTCGGCGTATTGGCGACAGTGGCGCGGGCCAAATTACCAAAATGTGCAACCAAATCGCGATTGCGGGGTTGGTTCAGGGCTTGTCAGAAGCGCTGCATTTTGCCCAAAAGTCAGGCTTGAATGGAGAGAATGTGATTGAAGTCATCAGCCAAGGAGCCGCCGGCAGCTGGCAAATGTCAAACCGCTATAAAACAATGCTAGCCGATCATTTCACCCATGGGTTTGCGGTCGATTGGATGCGAAAAGATTTGGCCATCTGTCTAGAGGCTGCGAATGAAAATGGAGCCTCTTTGCCGGTGACGGCGCTGGTCGATCAATTTTATAAGGACGTGCAAAAAATGGGTGGCGGCCGTTGGGATACGTCGTCACTGTTAAAACGGCTAAACAAAGAATAACTCCATGAGCGCAGCCCCTACACCCTCTGTAAGAACCTTTGACTACATTATCGCAGGCGGTGGTTCTGCGGGTTGTGTTTTGGCCAATCGACTTTCGGAAAATCCTAACAATAGGGTTTTGCTGCTTGAGGCGGGACAAAATGACAATTGGATATGGTTTCATATTCCAGCGGGCTATCTTTTTGCCATTGGTAATAAGCGCGCGGATTGGTGTTTTCAAACCACCCCACAAGAAGGGTTGAACAACCGCGTTATAGCCTATCCGCGCGGGCGAGTTTTGGGTGGCTCCTCTGCGATTAATGGCATGATCTATATGCGCGGTCAGGCCCAAGATTATGACAATTGGCGGCAACTGGGCCTAAATGGCTGGGGCTGGGACGATGTATTGCCTGTGTTCAAAAAGCATGAGGATCATTTTCTTGGGGCCAGTGATATGCACGGAGCGGGCGGCGAATGGCGGGTCGAAGCGCCTCGTATTTCGTGGCAGGTGCTTGATAGTTATCGCGAAGCGGCCGCAGAGTATGGTATTGCAAAAATTGATGACTTTAATCTTGGTGACAATGCAGGTTCGAGCTATTTTCAGGTTAATCAACGGCGTGGTTTACGATGGTCGGCGGCGAAGGGCTTTTTAAAGCCTGTCATGCACCGCCCCAATTTACGCGTTGAGATGGGCTGTCTGGTCGATAAGGTTGTGATCACCGACGGGGTCGCTACCGGGGTCGAGTGGTTGCAAAACGACGAACGCCACCATGCGAGCGCGGCGCGCGAAGTGGTGCTGACGGCAGGGGCTGTGGGCTCGGTTCAGATTTTGATGCGCTCGGGCATTGGGGATGCAAAGGAGCTTTCAAAGCTTGGCATCGCGCCCAAGATCAACCTGCCCGGCGTAGGGCATAATTTGCAAGACCATCTGCAACTGCGCCTTATTTATAAGGTCAAAGGCATTAAAACTTTAAATGAAACTTACCGTAATATTTTTAAGCGCGCGTTGATGGGGGTGAACTATGTTGTGGCGCGTCGTGGCCCTTTGACGATGGCCCCGTCGCAATTGGGGATGTTTGCGCGCTCGGGCGCGGATGTTGAGCGGGCAGATCTGCAATTTCACGTGCAACCACTATCCCTCGGGAAATTTGGTGAGGCGCTACACCCGTTTCGCGCGCTGACCGCCTCGGTGTGTAATCTTCGCCCTGAAAGTCGCGGCCAGATTACGATTGCGAACGCCGATCCGATCAGCGCACCCGTTATTGCGCCTAACTACCTGTCAGCCCCGCGCGACCGCACCATTGCCGCGCGGGCTATGCGAATGGCGCGGGCTATTGTCAAAGGCCAAGCCTTGGCCCCCTTTGAACCAGAAGAGTTTTTGCCTGGTTCCTTTGTCGACGATACAGACGCGGCCTTGATCAAAGCGGCGGGCGACATTGGCACCACAATTTTTCACCCCGTAGGCACCGCCAAAATGGGCCTGCCATCAGACCCGATGGCAGTGGTAGACGATCAGTGCCGCGTTTTTGGCCTAAGTGGATTGCGGGTAGCTGATGCCTCTGTCATGCCTTTTATTATCTCTGGCAACACAAACTCACCAACCTTAATGATTGCCGAAAAGGTTGCTGGTCTTATTTGTCAAAAATAGTGTGATATTTTAAGCACACCACCTTTGATGACCTGAGACAAAAAGCCGCACAATTCATTGATATTGTAGTTGTTTTTTGTTTAAAACCAAATGGTTGTCTGATTTTTAGGCAAAATGATCGAATTATGTATAAATTTTAAAAGTTTGTGCCATATTTTGTGTGCGGTGAATACGCCGCTACAATATAGGAGGAATATTCCATGGAAAAAACCAAAGGTGTCGTCAAGTCACTTACCGAGATTGCAATTGCACTATTGTCTCTTGCCATCGTAGCATCATTGCTTGTTGGTCCGTCAAACATGTCATTCTTGGGTGACGTTGTGGGCAACATTACTGATCTAGTTCGTAGTCTTGGCAGCGCTGGCTTGGCCGGTTTGATCTCCCTCGGCATCATTCTTGCCTTGGTAGATCGTTAATATCACTCACTGAAATGCCTTATCCAATAGGATGACTTAATGACTAAGTTTACAGATACTATAAATGTAATTTTAACCTTGTTTTACAAGGTTGCAGAAATTGCGATGTTGTTTGTGGGACTGGTGGTTTTGGTCTATATCCTGTTGGGTAAGGATGCTGGACCCTATGCAATTAGTGTGGTTGCCAATATCTCCTTGTTTATAGGGGCTATTGGAACGCAAACTTTGGTGGCTTTGGCACTGGTTTTTGTAGGCTATTCATATTTCACTAGTAAAAAGAAAAAGTAAAGCGTCTAATTTCTGTGAAACTGGACGCAAGCGGCCAAAAAATTGAAGGCGTCGATCTTGTGGTTGAGTAGTTATGAGTGACATAGTTGCCCCAAAGGGAACAAAATGCCATCACTGATGATACAAGGCGCAGGTTCTAATGTAGGCAAGTCGCTTCTGGTGGCAGGACTTTGTCGTGCTGCTAAATTGCGTGGCCTGTCTGTAGCCCCTTTTAAGCCACAAAATATGTCAAACAACGCAGCCGTGACGCATGATGGTGGCGAAATTGGCCGGGCTCAGGCTCTGCAAGCCATGGCTGCAGGCATTCTGCCGATGGTCGACATGAATCCTGTGCTACTTAAGCCAGAGTCTGAAACTGGTGCGCAGGTTATCGTTCAAGGTCAACGGGTTGCCACCGTGCGCGCGAGAGATTATGCAGCCCTTAAGCCGAAGCTCTTGTCTCCAGTCTTGGAAAGCTTTCACCGTTTGCGGGCCCGATATGATGTCATATTGGTCGAAGGGGCGGGCAGCCCAGCAGAGGTGAACCTGCGCGCGGGTGATATTGCTAATATGGGCTTTGCGGTTGCTGCCAATGTGCCTGTTGTTTTGGTGGGCGACATTGACCGTGGTGGGGTAATTGCACAAATGGTTGGCACGTATCAGGTCTTGTCTTCTCAAGACCGCGCTATGATTGCGGGCTTTATGATTAATAAATTTCGTGGTGATGCGAGTCTCTTTGACGATGGCTATCATTTGATAGCTCAAAGCACAGGCTGGCCGGGCTTTGGCGTGGTGCCTTTTTTTGATCAAGCCCATCTTTTACCAGCGGAAGATGCCCAAGATCTTCCAAAGGCAGGCAAAGCGGCGGACTTTAAAGTGGCCGTTCTGACCCTCTCGCGCATTGCGAATTTTGATGATCTTGATCCTTTGTCACAAACTGAGGGTGTTCAGCTTATGATGGTCAAACCTGGCCAAGCGGTACCTGGTGATTGTAACTTGATCATCATACCTGGATCAAAATCGACACGTGGCGATCTCACTTTTCTGCGCACCCAAGGATGGGATATAGACATCGCTGCCCATGTGCGACGCGGAGGTTTTGTGCTTGGGATTTGTGGTGGCTATCAGATGCTAGGTCAGACAATTTCTGATCCGATGGGAATAGAGGGGCCAGCTGGTGATAGTCAAGGTTTGGGGCTTTTGAATGTCAATACGGTGATGACTTCCAATAAAAACCTAAGCCGCGTGCGAGGCCTGCATTACGCAAGCCAAACGCTGATTGAGGGATATGAAATCCACATAGGCGATACCCAAGGTCTTGATCGCGACCGTCCATTTGCTAAAATAGCAGGTCAGTCTGAAGGTGCTACATCGCCTGATGGGCGCATCATAGGCAGCTACCTGCATGGTATGTTTCAACAAGACAATTTTCGTGTAGCTTTTTTGCGCCAACTCGGGGCCAGCACAACTCAACAAAATTATAGCGCCACGGTTGACGTCACGCTAGACGCGCTGGCTGCGCATATGGAAAAAACCTGCGATGTCGCAGGGCTGTTGGGGCTGGCGCGGTAGCATTTGTTTCGTATATGGGATGGTAGGCCCGGAGGGACTCGAACCCCCAACCAAAGCGTTATGAGCGCTCTGCTCTAACCAGTTGAGCTACAGGCCCATCCTGCGCTTGGATTAAGCCTACCACGCGCTAAGGTCAAGCGGCTCTTGGCGTTGCGCCCTGCGCTTTGATCGTTTATTGGAAATAAAATGCGAAAACCAATCAGGGGATCAGATGAGCAACCAAGTGAAAAACGGGCTAACCTATGCCGATTCTGGTGTTGATATCGACGCGGGAAATGCTTTGGTTGAACGAATCAAACCGGCCGCGAAGCGCACGCAACGCTCTGGGTCAATGTCGGGACTGGGTGGTTTTGGTGCGCTGTTCGATTTAAAAGCAGCGGGTTATAATGACCCGATCTTGGTCTCTGCCACTGATGGGGTGGGCACCAAGCTGCGTATCGCGATTGACACGGGCCATGTGGATACGATTGGGATTGATCTGGTGGCGATGTGTGTCAATGATCTGGTCTGCCAAGGTGCCGAGCCTCTGTTCTTTTTAGATTATTTCGCCACGGGAAAGCTGAAGCTTGACCAAGCCACCCGCATCATAAATGGTATTGCGGCGGGGTGCGAAGCTTCGCACTGTGCGCTGATTGGCGGGGAAACAGCCGAGATGCCCGGTATGTATAATGCGGATGATTTTGATTTGGCAGGCTTTGCCGTTGGTGCCCTGGAACGGGGGGGCGATTTGCCTGCGGGTGTTATGATGGGGGATGTAATTTTGGGCCTTGGCTCAAACGGAGTGCATTCGAACGGTTATTCCTTTGTGCGCAAAGTGGTGGAGCTGTCTGGACTTGGTTGGGACGCGCCTTGCCCTTGGGACGAAGCACAAAGCCTTGGTCAAGCGCTTTTGACACCAACGCGACTTTATGTGACCCAAGTTTTAGCGGCACTTCGTTCGGGTGGCGTTCATGCTTTGGCGCATATCACAGGTGGCGGCTTGACAGAAAACCCGCCCCGTGTGGTGCCTGAGGGCTTGGCTTGCGAAATTGACCTTTCCTGTTGGATTTTGCCCCCCGTTTTTGCGTGGCTGGCAGACGTTGCACAGATGCAAGAATCTGAACTTTTAAAGACGTTTAACTGTGGTATTGGAATGATGCTAATTGTCGCCCCTGAAAGAGCCAATGAGTTGCAAGCAGATCTTGTGGCCTTGGGTGAAACAGTTGTGCGCATGGGCCAAATTGGGAAAGGCGAAGGCGTGATCTATAAGGGTCATCTTCTGTGAAAAAGGCGCCCAAGCGGGTAGCTGTACTGATTTCAGGTGGAGGTTCGAATATGATCGAGCTTTGCCACTCTATGGTGGGTGACCATCCAGCTCGGCCTGTTTTGGTCTTGTCTAATCGCCCCTTAGTGGGTGGCTTGGAAAAAGCGGCCGCGATGGGCATCCCTACACAAACTATCGATCATCAGGCCTTAAGCGCCAATCGCGCAGCTTTTGAGGCAGAACTTGCGCGCATATTGCAAGAGTATGCTGCTGATATTATTTGTTTGGCGGGGTTTATGCAGATCTTAAGTCCCTCCTTTGTACAGCTCTTTCATGGGTGCATGCTTAATATCCACCCTTCGCTTTTACCAAAATATCCGGGCCTTAACACCCATGCGCGCGCGTTGGCGGCGGGTGACCGCCAAGCAGGATGCTCCGTGCATTTAGTGACGCCCGAACTTGATAAAGGACCAATCTTGGGTCAAAAATCCGTGCCCATTTTACCTCATGATACGTCCGACAGTTTGGCGGCGCGGGTATTGGTGGCTGAACATCAGCTTTACCCTAGAGTGTTGCGCAGCTTTGCCGAAGGGCCGTTAGCTTGCCTTTAGGGTACATTGTTTATCAAGGGTTTTATTTCCCAGCTAACACCGCTATAGCAAAATGACAGAGACGACCCCCAAAACCTAAACGGCGGGCACATATGAAAACCATTACCACCACCGAAGCTTTGGCTGAATTTTGTACGGCTGCAAAAACGCAGCCTTTTGTCACAATTGATACCGAGTTTTTACGAGAAAAGACTTATTGGTCGAAGCTTTGTCTTATTCAAATGGCACTGCCCGGCGCTGATGGGGAAGCTGTTTTGATCGACCCAATAGTGGGTGAACAGATGTCTTTGGGGCCCCTTTATAACCTGTTCGCTCATAAGACGACTGTCAAAGTTTTTCACGCGGCGCGTCAAGATCTTGAAATTTTTTTTGTTGAGGGCGGTGCATTTCCAGATCCTCTATTTGACACGCAAGTTGCGGCCATGGTTTGCGGCTATGGTGAGCAAGTCGGATACGAAACGTTAGTCAAAAAAATAGCCAAAGAAAATATTGATAAATCTTCGCGCTTTACCGATTGGTCGCGACGCCCCTTGAGTGATTCGCAAGAGGCCTATGCGTTGGCCGATGTCACCCATTTGCGCGATGTTTATTTATCACTTGCAGCGCAACTTGAAAAAAATAAACGTAAACAATGGGTTGAAGAAGAGTTGTCTGTTCTTACTGACCCTGCAACCTATACCGTCACCCCAGACGCCGCTTGGAAGAGGGTTAAAACCCGTACAACCTCGGGTCGTTTTTTGGCTTTGGCCAAAGAGCTGGCGCGGTTTCGCGAACACTATGCTCAAAGCAACAATGTCCCGCGCTCGCGTGTGATGAAAGACGACGCTTTGCTTGAGCTGGCTTCGACGCGACCTTTGAACCATGATGATCTTGGCCGCTCGCGACTACTTTTACGCGAAGCTCGCCGCGGTGACATTGCTGAGGGGATCCTAGCTGCGGTTAAATCCGGACTTGAGATGCGTGCCGATGATATGCCAAAACCCGACCTTTCACATGAGAACTTACAAGTAAATCCCGCACTTGCCGATTTACTGCGTGTACTTTTAAAGGCGAAGTCTGACAGTTTAGGGGTGGCGCCAAAATTGATTGCCAATGCATCAGAGCTGGATGCGATAGCAGCGGGTGAACGTGATTTGTCCAGCCTTATGGGCTGGCGCGCCGAAGCCTTTGGCGATGATGCTATGCGGCTTTGTCGCGGGGAAATTGCCCTCTCGGCCAAAGGTCATCAGGTGGTGGTGGTTACGCTTTAGTATTTGGGCTTTTTTAAAAGTTTGGGCTATAGCTACGAGCATTGTCGCGGGCTGTGATGATCACGCGGGTGCCATTTTGTAACCGGGCCAGTGGAATGAAAACTGCGGCCGTGACTTGGCGCGCCTTAACAGAGCCTGCGGGCCAGCCTATCATATCAGCTTTGGGCGGCATGGCTCGAAAACTATAACGAAGTTCACCCTTCGGCGCGGCTTCTTTTACCAAAGCGACATTCCACCATTGTGCCGTATCTGCCAGACCTGTTGCGCGTAAAATAACACCATCTTGCATCGGTTCGGCAGTCAAATCAGTTACCGTTGCCAATAGCGGGCGTTCGTCAAGAATGACGGGCACTACCCTGTCGACTTCAACCTTTTTAGCTATGTTAAAGGGCCAAATACCCTTTTTTTGATCGGTATCTTTTTTCTGAGCGCAGCCCATGAGAGACATCATCAAAACTAATGTAAATGTTACGAATTTCATCACCGCACACCTTTATGGCTTACTGCTTGTCCAAAGCTCAGAACAATTTAGTGATTATGAGCCTAAAGTGCAGTTAAGGCAAAGGCATTCTGTGGCCGCCGACCACTTCTATAACCAATTACTTTTTACCATGGGGTTTGACCTTTAGTGCAAAACTCATTAATTCGGGGCAAGTGAAAAAGGAACCCGCATGAACAGCGCTGCATTTGAAGAATTAGCTGAATCTTTTGCGTTTCTTGATGATTGGGAGGATCGCTATCGCCATGTGATTGACATGGGGAAAGCGATGCGCCCCCTAGACCATGCGTTTCAAACTGACCGATTCAAGGTCGAGGGCTGCGCCAGCCAAGTTTGGATAAGATCCCTTTTTACAGGCCAAGGCCCTGAAGCCATTTTTGACTTTCAAGGTGCATCTGACGCAATGATAGTTCATGGTTTAGTAGCTATTTTACATACGCTTTACAGCGGCCAAACTGCTGAACAGGTCGTAAATATTGACGCGCCCGCCGCATTGGCGCGGTTGGGGTTGGATGCGCATTTGTCGGCCCAACGCTCAAATGGGGTGCGCGCGATGATTGCGCGCATTCGTGCCACTGGCCAAGCGCATCTGTCCAAGGCCTAAAGCGGCCTCGTGGCATCGACCAGCCAAGCGCGAGCCTTTGCTTCCAAAAGTGGGGCAATCTTCTCGTGAACAGCACTATGATATATGTCAAGCCAGCTGATTTCATCGGCAGACATTAATGCGCGCACAATCATCCGTCGATCAAAGGGTACTAAGGTTAGGGTTTCAAAGCTCAGTTGTTTGCGGTGCGTATCTGAACAAGATATAGTAGGCGCTTTGGTCACCACGATCAGATTTTCCAAACGAATACCAAAGAAGCCTGGGCGGTAGTAGCCCGGTTCATTTGATAAAATCATGCCTTCGTTTAACGGCACATCTGAAAGACGGCTGATGCGTTGCGGTCCCTCATGAACCGACAAAAAAACCCCCACACCGTGCCCAGTGCCATGATCAAAATCCTGACCTGCCATCCAAAGTGGCGCTCGTGCCAGTACGTCAAGATGGCAGCCTGCAACCCCATAGGGAAAGCGAATGCGCGATAGTGCAATTAAACCCTTTAATACGCGTGTATAAATGTCGCACACCTCGGGTAATTGAGGGCCCATGGCGATTGTGCGAGTGATGTCGGTGGTGCCATCGTGATATTGACCGCCTGAATCTACCAGCAAAGGTTCGCCCCAGCGCAGGGTGCGGTTGTTGTCTTGGGTGACGCGGTAATGCATGATAGCGCCATTCGGCCCCGCGCCGCAGATAGTATCAAAAGACAGATCATGCAGGTGGTTTGTGGCGCTGCGATACTCTTCTAGTTGTTTAACAATATCAATTTCCGTTAGTTCCGCGTTTTCGGGTTGATTATCTAGCCAATGTAAAAACGCACAAACTGCCGCGCCATCACGCAAATGGGCCTGCTTGGTAGCGTCGATTTCGATCGGGTTTTTGCACGCTTTTGGCAGGCGGCAAGGATCATCGTCGCGCAAAATGTGCGCGCCACCCTTTTGCAACGCAGAAAGGCAGGCCATAGGTGCGGTGCTTGGATCAATCATAACCTTGTAGGCACCTAGCTTTTCTAGGGTGTCCGTAAGTTTATTAGGTAGCAAAAGGCGGGTCTTGGGGCCTA
>FLOH01000396.1_pt1 | contig 99514 bp, 100 predicted proteins | sample 756751 | NCBI WGS metagenome assembly FLOH01 (sample SAMEA4026879, study PRJEB14308) | marine metagenome | biome: coastal water; material: water | depth 74 m
TACGCTTGCATAGGATGGAGTTGTACATAAAAAAACAGGAAATAGCGATTTTTGGTTTTTGTTTTTTTAGAGCTTTAAGAGTTTTATCTTGGTAGGTTAGTTTGGCATAAGCCTGAACTAATTTCCTAGCTTTTTTCCCTTGGCTGATTTTGTATGGAATTTTGTTTAACTTAGGGAAATAGAGATGTATTGGGGCATAGATGGCAAATTCCTTGCCTTGATTGATATTTAGATAAGTTGTGTAATCACGTTTGAGCCTTTGCTGAATTGCTTGGGCAATACTGAGATGACCTTCTATGGTGGTGAAGATCGATATGGGTATTTTTTTCATAAATTTACCTTTTGTTGTTGATGGCTGGTAGAATTATCTCATGAAACTGATTGTAGGGTTGGGGAACATTGGAGAGAGGTATGAAAATACAAGACATAATGTAGGGTTTATGGTGTTGGATGGGTTGGTGGGAGAGGATGAATGGAAGGAAAGTAAGGAGCTTAAAGGGATGTATATAAAGAAGGGTAATGTGGTGTTTGTGAAACCTTTAACTTTTATGAATGAATCGGGGAGGGCGGTGTCTGGTTTCAAGAATTTTTACAAGGTGAGTTTGGAAGATGTGTATGTGGTACATGATGATTTGGATATTACTTTAGGGGAGTACAAGTTGCAAAAGGGTGTTGGGCCTAAGGTTCACAACGGTATCTCTTCTGTGGAAGAACAGTTGGGAGACAAGGATTTCTGGAGGGTAAGGATGGGGGTGGATAACAGAGAAGGGAGTAGGGTTATAGCTGGTGAGGATTACGTGTTGGGAAGGTTTAGTAAAGAGGAAAGAATGGTGGTAAATGAGACGGTAGGAAGGGTAGTAAGGGAGCTTAAGGGTGTGTTAGAGTAAGAGTATGCATTTAAGCGATAAACTAGGGTTAAGAGCAGGTAAGGTGGATTCTTTGGTTTCTATGTATTGGAATATATTTTTAAGAGGTATGGGAACGGCTATGATGGGGTTGTTTGTTCCGATATATATATTTTTAATTGGTAAAGATATGGGAGGATTGGTTTCCGGTTTAAGGTTGGTGGTGATTTATGTAGTGGTACAGAGATCACTTTTATTTATGACAACCATTCCCATGGCTAGGGTGGTGGAGAGATTGGGTTTTAGACTCTCGGTCTTGTTAGGTAGTTTCTTGTTGGTGGTTTACTACTTAATGCCTATCTTTGGAGGAGAGAAGGTGTGGGTGGTTATAGCTATGGCTTTGGTGTCTGTGGTGTCTATACCTTTGTACTGGTTGTCTAGACACTCTGTTTTGGCTGTAGACGGGGAAAATGATAAGTTTGGGAAGGAAGTGGGGATGGTAACTTTGTTGGATAGAGGTGCTGGGGTTTTGGCGCCGGTGGTGGGAGGAGTGGTGGCAACCGTTTTTGGGTTCCATGCTTTGTTTGCCATAGGAGCGATAGTAGTAATGATTTCTTGTGTGCCGCTTTTTTATATGAAGCACCATGATAAGGATGGGAAGATAAGTTGGGCAAGTTTCGGGAAATGGGTAAAGGATAAAGACAAAAGACATTTATGGAAAGGTTTTATGGGTGAGGGAATGGATGGGATAATTACCTCATTTTATTGGCCAATATATGTGTTTGTGATATTAGATAACATGGAGGTTTTGGGTGGAATGACGTCTGCTTCGTATTTAGCGGCAATGGTTACAACATACTTAGCAGGTAAGTTGTTTGATAAGAAGCGATCCATGGGTGGGTTGGAGGATGAGAAGGCTTACTGGGTAGCCGGGAGTTGGTTTTCTATTTTAAGGGTTTTGAGAGCGGGGTTTTCTAGCCTATTGGGGTTGTTTGGAATAGATTTGGTGAGTAGGGTTTTGTCTGGCTATTACTGGGTACCGTATGGTGGGTATTTGTATTCGGCTGGTAAGAAGAATGGAGGATTAAAGCTTTATGCATATAGGGAGATGGTGTATTCTTTGGCCATGGTTTTGGCAGGTGTATCAATTTGGGTAATGTCTTTGTATTCATGGGTATGGTGGGGGGTGTTTGGGATATCGGGTTTGGGTGTGCTATTAACGTTAGGAATGGCAAAAGAAAGCTAAAGATGAACAAGAAACAGTTTAATTCTATGCAGCAGGTTTTGGACAAGTATACGGATGAGATGGAGAACCCTAGAGGTAAACAAAGACGAATTAGTAAAGAATGGCAAGACTATGCATATAGACTGGCGGTGGAGCTTGGGGATACGGCTCATACTAGTTTGTATATGAGGTTGGTAAAGAACACGCCAAGGTATATGGTGGAGGAGGCAAAGAACTTTGTGAAGGGAGCAAATGAGGTGAAGAGTGGAGGCAAATTATTTATGTGGAAGTTGAAGCAGTTGAAGGAGGAGAAAAAGGAGAAAGCTAAAAAGTAAATTGAAGGTCATGGATAGATAGATTATTTGGTAAAGTTAAGATATGGGAAACAAGAAGGTTATTTGGCATCAGGTGGTACTTTTTTCTTTGATGCTTCTTTTGACTGGTTGGAGGTTGATAAACGGTGATTGGGTGGTAGGGGTAGGAATTCTTTGGTGGTGGTTGGGTGGGGTAATAGGATTTGTGTTTGTGTTTTTTGACTGGTTGATTCAGTTGGCGGTAATGGAGCCTGAGAAGGTGTTTGACATTAAGATGAGCAAGTTATTAAAGAAAGAAAATATTAAGGCTGGGGTGGCTTCTGCCTTGGAAGAGAGACAAAAAAAGACTAGGCTGGTAATGAAGAGCGCTCTATTTTTGGTAGTGTGGGTGGTGATGGGGTTTTTCACCATGAGTAGTATTGCAAGTACGTTTGGTCGAGGTTTTATGTTGGGTTTGGGGACACACTTGGTGTTTGACCTGGTGTGGGATTATTACAAAGACCTGGAAAAATTAGATAATTGGTTTTGGATGATTAAGAGAAAACTAGAAAGAGATGAGAAGCGATGGTTTGTGGTGATAATGGTTATTCTGTACATTTTGATTGTTAAAGAGTTGTAAGAGTTGACAAATCTTAACTTTATGTATACCATGGGGGGTATATGGCAGATACAAAGAAATTGACGACTAATTTAAAAAGAATCCAAGGTCAAGTGGGTGGCATTACAAGGATGATTGAGTCTGGAAAGAGCTGTGAGGCAATCTTGACTCAGATTTCGGCGGCGATCAGCTCGCTTAAAGGTGTTGGTAAGAATTTGTTGGTGGATGAGGCTGAAAAGTGTGGTTCTTCTTCCCAATCTAAGGAGAATTATGCTAAGCTTTTGAAGAGATATCTATGAACTATAAAATTTTAAGACCGTCAAATTCCAGTCCTCACATTGGGCTGGTTTCGGATTACCAAGTTCCAGTCCTCACATCGCAGGCTGGCTGCGGTCTGGACTTGGCAACCCTTCACCGACTGGCTGATTGTGGTGCAGGTTTAGGTTTGATGAGAATTTTTTAAAATTATAAATTACGAAATATAAACTATGAATACAGTACATTTTAGTGATAAGGATTTTGAGGAGAAGGTGTTAAAAAATGAGATGCCTGTGTTGGTGGACTTTTTTGCTGAGTGGTGTGGCCCATGTAAGATGGCGGCGCCGGTAATTGAGGAACTGGCAGGAGAGTATAAAGACAAGTTGGTGATTGGAAAGATTGATGTTGACAAGAACCAAGAAACAGCTGGTAAATATGGGGTAATGAGTATTCCTACGATCATTATGTTTAAGGATGGAAAAGAGACGGATAGAAAGGCTGGGTTTGCCGGCAAGGCAGGTTATGAAGAGATGATAAAAAAACAGGTCAAGTAATATGCGTGACGTAATCATTATTGGGGCAGGTCCTTCTGGATACACGGCTGGTATTTACTTAGCCAGAGCTGGACTAAAACCCTTGATACTGGCTGGTGAGAAAGCTGGTGGGCAGTTGATGTTGACTACAGATGTTGAGAACTATCCGGGTTTTTCCAAAGGGATTTTGGGTCCTAAGTTGATGGAAGAGATGAGAGAGCAAGCTGTTGGGTTTGGGGCTGAGATAGAGAATAAGGATGTGACCAAGGTGGAGCTTGAAGGGGATGTGAAGAAGGTTTGGGTGGGAGACAAGGAGTATGAAACAAAAGCTGTGATTGTTTCCACTGGAGCTAAAGCTAGGATGCTAAAGGTCGGTGAGGAAAAACTTTTGGGTAAAGGGGTTTCGACTTGTGCGGTATGTGATGCGGCATTTTTTAAGGAAAAGACTACTTATGTAGTTGGTGGAGGGGATGCGGCTATGGAGGAGATAATGGCTTTGAAAAGACAGACAGACAAAGTAGGGCTTATTTACAGAGGAGATAAGTTAAGGGCTAGTAAAGCCATGCAGGATAAAGTCTTGGGTGACAAGAAGGTAGAGATTATTTGGAATAGCGAGGTAGTTGGAGTGGTAGGAGAGGAAAAACTAGAGAAGATTAAGATAAAGGACGTAAAGACTAACAAGGAAAAGGAGTTACCTGCTGATGGTTTGTTTTTGGCAATTGGACATTTGCCGGTGACTGATATGTTTAAGGATAAGTTGTTGGTGGATAAGAAGGGGTATCTTAAGACTTATTTGACTGGAAAGACTGAAGGGATAGATCAGCAAAAGATATGGTTGGAAGGATATCCAACACAAACTTCGGTAAAGGGAGTGTTTGGAGCAGGGGATGTAGTGGACTTCAGGTATAGACAGGCTGTTACAGCGGCTGGAATGGGGTGTATGGCGGCTTTGGATGCTGAGAAGTATGTAACAGGGTCGGTGAGTGGGTATTGACAAACGAATGGGTATTGTTGTATTATCGGTTTAGTTGAAAATTGAATAGGCTACGAAGGAGATGAAGTAGGTCTTTTAAGGTGACAACAGAGAATCAACGGTTGGTGAAAGTTGATCGAACTTAAAAAGAGTGAATTACTCTCTGGAGCTTGAGACAATAAAATTGTTTCCGGATGCGTCCGTTAAACGCTAAGACTTTTGTCACCTTTTAGGTAAACAGAGAAAGTCTTTAAGACAAAAACAGTAATGTTTTTGTAGTACAAGGTGGTACCGTTTTCTTTTTGAAAGAGAACCCTTGTTTATTCTTGTCTTGTGCAAGAGTAAACAAGGGTTTTTTTGTGCCTAAATTATAAATATATACAAAAATGAAAAAAGAAATAATAAATGGAGAAATTCTGAAATCAGAATTATTGTCCGAGCCAGTTATAAAAATAATACTGGAAGAAATACAACTTGAAGTTGATAATAATCCAGTTTTGGCAGAAAAGTTAGTATGGGTAGGGGTATCAGGAAGTAAGGCCAGGCGAGCTGGTATTAGTGGAAAGGATGGAATGTTGAGTGATGATGATTTGGTGATGCTTTTAGATGGATCTACTGAGAAAGACCCCTTGTGTTTAGAAGCATATGATGCGTTGTTGGTTGCATTGAACAAAGCTACTGAGAGATTGGTTTCTGAGGAAGGAATAATACCTGTATTTGCTTCGACTATTAGGTTGGAAGATGCTCAGATGGCTATGGCTAAATTGATGAATAATACAGATATGAAGTTGCAGATGGTTCATTCATTAATATATTCTTCACCTGAGGCTGCGCTAGCTTTTGAGCCACCTCTATTAGTGAGAGGTCTTTTTGGACAGTCTTTGGGTGTCTGGGGTGACAAAACAGCTCCTGATAGAGTGGTCGAGATGTTAGATAACGGAGTCACTAAAATAAATTCTTCTCTGGCTTCTAGTGGTTTAGATGGAATTAGTGATAACTTTAGAATGTTGGTGAATAATAAACATATATTACCAAGATTGTTTTTAGGCCCCCAGGTGGCCCATGTTTTGGATTACACTTTTAAATGGAAGATGGCAAACATTGTTAACGAGAGAGAGGAAATTGAATGTGGTACTTGGGATGAGATTTTAAATAACTTTCCAAGAGAGAATGATGGCGAAGATATAGTTGAGTTAATAAATGTCGTAAAAATGTTAAGGTCTCAAGGAGAAGATGTTGACTTAATGCAACTAGAAAATGTTTGTCGGGAGACTATTCGTTTGTGGCCTATACTAGTAAATTTTGAGTTAAAATGAAAATTAAATTTTTGGGAACAGCTGCCAATGGAGGGTTACCACAACTTGATTGTAGATGTGGTAACTGTGAGATGGCTGAAAAAAAAGTAGAACTAAGAAGATTTCGAAGTAGTTTGCTGGTGGAAGTAGGTGGTTTAAAGATTGTTCTAGATTGTGGTCCAGACTTTAGGCAACAAATGCTAAAAGAAGGATTGAGGTTACAAGACATAGATTTAATTGTGGTGACACATTTACATTTTGACCATGTAGGTGGATTAATGGAGTTGTCCACGGGGAAACATCTTGAAGTACCAATATTAGTATCCGGAAAGAATAAAAAACTTTTAATGATGAGGGATGAAATTAAATACTTGGTAAAGGCTAAATTTGCCAGGTTGATTAGTGAGACAGAAGGAAAAAAGATAGGAGTTGAGTTGTTTGATGTTCCGCATGATCCAAATTTCCCAACAACTGCAGTAGTTGTAAATATAGAGGGTAAGCAAGTTTGGTATTCTTCTGATGCAGCTAGTATTACGAGTGAGATGTTTAAAAGAATGAAAGATGTTGATTTGGTGGTATTTGATGCAACTTTTTTGAATGAAGATATCTTTCCGGCTACAAAATTGAACCATATAACAATAGAAGAGTCCGTGGCTAGATTAGCTAAATTGGGGAAAGAAGTATTTTACAGTCACATAAACCACTCAGAGGATGTTGCAAAGGTGGAAGAACTATTGAACAGATTTGGTATTAAGTTGGCGAGTGACGGTTTAAGTGTTAAGATTTAAGTATGAATGATAAAGATAAGATCAAGGATTTGGTAGAAAGATGTGTAGAGAACGTGATTCCTTCGGGGGATAAGCTTGAGAAACTGTTGTTGACTGGGAAAAAACTAAATGTATATTTGGGAATTGATCCTACAAGCACCAAGATTCACTTAGGGCATGCCGTGCCTTTGAGAAAGTTGCAACTTTTGTCTGACCTGGGTCATAAGGTAACATTTTTGATTGGAGATTTTACAGCCACTGTTGGGGACACCTCTGATAAGGAAAGTGAGAGGCCAGTATTGACGAGAGAGGAAATAGAGAAAAATTTCGCTACTTATAAAAAGCAAGCGGAGAAGGTTATGGATTTTTCTAAGATTGAGGTTAAATTTAATAGTGAGTGGTTAAAGAAACTATCCTTTGGGGATGTGTTGTTTTTAGCTGGGCATTTCTCGGTAAATGATTTTACTAGTAGAGAGCTTGTGAGGAAGAGATTAGATGAAGGGAAAAGAGTTAGTTTGCCTGAAACTTTGTACCCTTTGATGCAAGGATATGATAGTTACCACTTGAATACGGATATTCAGCTAGGTGGGACAGACCAAACATTTAATATGCAGGCTGGAAGAAAGTTGAATAAGGTATTGGGTAAGAAAGAGTCTTTTATTATTGCTAATGGGTTTTTGCCAGGGACGGACGGTAGGAAGATGAGTAAGACATGGGGGAATGCAGTTTGGTTGGATGACACACCTGAAGAAATTTATGGCAAGATAATGTCTATTAAAGACGAGTTGATTCTTGAGTACTTTAAGTTTGGAACAAATGTTAGTCTTGATGAATTAAAAGAGATTGAAAAGGAGTTAGGTAAAACGGACAATCCAATGGCAATTAAGAAGCGGTTGGCCGAGAAAATAATTGGAGAGCTATATTCTGAAAAGGAAGTAGAAAAAGCTGGTGAACACTTTAAGAAAACAGTTCAGGAGAAGCAGACGGATGGTGGTGCAGTGGTTGTGGAGATTGACAAAAAATCATTAAGTATTGATGAGTTAATGGAAATAGTGATTGACAAGGGCTTGGTAGAGAGTAAGTCTCAGTTTAGGCGATTGTTGGATCAGGGAGCTATTTATATAGATGATGTGAGGTTGGAAGATGGCGAAATAGAGGTAAAAAAGAAGTTGCTGGTAAGAATTGGTAGGAGGAGATATTTGGAGTTAGTTGGTAAATAGGCAAAAAAAAAGAACTTGTGTGTAGGGGGGAGAGAAGTGTTACACACAAGTTCAATAAGTAAAGACATGGGCCAGGCGGGGTTCGAACCCGTAACCTTCGGAGCCACAATCCGACGCTCTGCCAGCTTGAGCTACTAGCCCTTTTGTCAATCTGTCTTATATTATCTTTTTATCTACCGTTTGTCAAGTAAATGAAAAAAAGCACAACCAGATTGGTTGTGCTTGTAGTATGGGTGAATGAGGATAAGATTATCTCAAGATCTTTTTGACTTGGCTGATTAACTGAGATGTCTTGATTGTTTGTTGTGAGTTGTTTCTCAAGTTCTTGATAGTAACTTCGTTTTTCAACAACTCGTCAGGTCCGATGATGAGGACTATTGGGATAGTTTTACGATCGGCTACGTTGATTTGCTTGCCAAGCGATGGGTTCTCGCCGGTGTAGACTTCAACGTTTATACCTTCGCTTCGAAGTTTACCGGCTAATTTGAAGCTGGCCTGAGAAAGATCTGGATCATTCGGGTTGAATAGGGTGATAAATACTTGGGTGGTTTGAGAGGTTTCTGGTTTGAGTCAAAGCTCTTCCATTTCGGTGAGGATTCTCTCAAGGCCAAAACTGGCTCCGCTGGCTGGCATGTCTGGACCACCTAAAGCCTCAATGAGGTTGTCGAAACGACCACCACCGGATATTGAACCTTTGTCTCCAGACCAGGTTTCGAAAATAGGTCCGGTGTAGTAGGCAAGACCACGAGCTAGCAAAGGATTGAATCGGTAGGCCCAGTTGGGTACACCCATTGCTTCAACATTATTAAGAAGGGTTTGGATTCGAACAAGCTCTTTGTTAAGTTCTGTGTCTTCACCTAATAATTCATTTGTCGAAGTGATTGTTTGTAGTTGATCTGTGAGTTTGTTGAAAGAGTTAATTAGAGAGGTTGATAGTCCTGCGCCTTTTAGCTCTTTTTGAATTTGTGGAAGTGGTGTTTTTTCAAGTTTATCCCAGGCTCTGAATACAGCCATGATTTGCTCTGGATCGGTGATGCCGATGCTTTGAGCGAGGGCATTTAAGAGTCTTCGGTCATTAACTTGAATCTGAAAACTGTTTTTCGGGAATCCAAGTTGATTGAAGACTGCGAATTTCATGGCCACTATTTCGGCATCGATTACCGGTGAGGTTGACCCAACTGTGTCAAAATCCAGTTGAGTAAATTCTTTATATCGACCTGCACCTGTAGTATCATTTCGCCAAACTGGACCGATAGCAAAGCGTCGGTAGGGCAATGGGAACTCATTCCAGTTCATAGCCATAAAACGAGCTAGAGGAACGGTGTGGTCGAAGCGCAAGCCTCCATCTTTGGGTGGGACCATGTTGAGGTTGAAGAATTTGGCATCAGCCTCTTCACCACCCTTTCCTTTAAGTGTATCTAAGGTTTCTAAGGCAGGTGTTTCCAGAGGTTCGAAGGCAAACAGTTCAAAGACTGATCGGATTATGCCTCTGACTATTTCTCGTTGACGAGCATCATCACCATAAAAGTCACGCGTGCCTTGGTAGTTACGAATACCACGGTCAAATTTATCTGACATGGGTTACTCCTTTTTAAAATAAGTCTCGGTAATTTACATTACCGAGATTATGTTTGTGTGAGATTGCTTTATTAAACAAGATTTGAAACGGGTAAGCTAGAGCAAGGATTGGCCATCATCATTATACGACCATAACCATGCTCGGTGTCTGTAGCAAATACACTGTAGCCAACTTTCTCGTATATATAACGGGCCTTGGATGCTTCGTGGGTACGAAGTAGAGCCATTTTTTCACTATGCTCGCTCTTCATCCATTCTGAAACTAAGCGAACCATATCTTTGCCGACATTGTGTCCACGCATATGTGGGGCTACGGCCAGTTCGTTGAAGTAGGCTACCAGGGGGTTGTCGTTAATTTCATGAAGTTGACTGGATATCTTTTCTCCCCAACTACTGGTGATTTCCTTAAACTCCAAGATTCTAGCCCAGGCGAAACCAATGATTTTTCCGTCTGGATCTAGGGCTAAGAAACCTGAGAATCGATCGGCTGATTGGTTAGATTTTTCAAGAAGATTGCGAGCTACATCTTCAGGTTCCCAGGCAAGAACTAGCGGAATATCACAGTCAGTGCAGGATAGGATATTTTCGTGCTCTACTTGTTGGTAGTTGAAATAACGACGACATTTTGGATTTGGGCACTGGCGATACTCTCCAAAATTTTCATCTCTTTCCCAAATTGAGCAGTAGAACTTGGCCAGGGCATTGAGTTGATGAGGATTTTCGGTTAGGTATTGATGGTCAAATGAAACAATAAGGTATTTGGGATCGGACAAGATGGCACCTCCTATAGGGATGGATTGGATGAGCAGGCGAAGTTTTAGTTGTTAAAGAACTTCGCTTTTGCGATTAGACTTAGTCTATTGTATTGTAGGTAAGAAGTCAACTATATGAGCTTGTTTTTAGAATGGGCTGTTAGAAGGGTAAGGAAGAAGTTTCTGGTTTTTATTAGGTCCTTTATTTCTATGTGCTCTTCAGGTCCGTGAGCGGTTGAACCTTTACCACCACCAAACATGATAGCTGGAGGACGTCCGACCTTGTTCCATAGCATTTGTAAGTCTATATATCCGCCATCACTTGGATTACTCAATTTTGGTTTTTGAGATTTAGTTATGTTTTTTGCAAGATTTAGAGAGGGTTTTATATCCTTTTGATCTGTAACCAGGCACCTAAGTCGTGTTTTATGTCAACTACTTTAAACTTAAAACCTTTGTTGGCTAGATATTTTTTTAGATGATCGGTGATTATTTTAGGAGTGAGATCAGGAGTGGCTGGTCTTATGTCTATTACAAATTCACAAATGTCAGGAATTACATTACCCTGCTGACCGACTTCTGTTAATAAATTGTTTGAGGATATTGAAGTTTTTAACTTGCTTCCACCCAGAAGATAGGCTAAGTTCATTGCGGTTGAACCCATCGTCTTATGCTTGTATTTTTTTAACATTTTTTTCCGAGATTTTAGACTATCTGCGGCACCAGTAATGGCGTTCAAGCCATTGGGTTTAGCGGCATGGCCGGTTTTTCCAATTACTTGAGCTTTAATTTCTATTAGTCCTCTACATCCGTAGCCGATTTTTAGATCTGATCCGTCTGAGGAAACGATTAGTTTTGGTTTTAATTTCGAGAATTTTTTTACCAGTCCTTTCATACCAAGGAAATCGTACTCTTCATCGGCGTAGAGCATGATCCAGACATTGTTACAGTTTGGAGATAGAGAGAGAGCTTGAATCATGGTGGCAATGCCTGATTTCATGTCTGTAGAACCTCTACCCCAGATTTTGTTTTCGTGGATTTCAGCTTTGAGTTGGTCGTATGGAGCGTCCATAGATGGGGTAACGGTATCTGTGTGGGCAAGAAAGAGGACATCTGGTTTACCTTTTTTCGCGATTAAGTTAAATCGACCTTGATCTAGAGGTTGTCTTTCTGTTTTTAGATTTGTGTTTTTCTTTAACCATTTTTCTAGATAATCTACAACTTTGTTTTCGTTCTGTGTAGTTCGTTTTTCTTCTTCATCTGGGATCCAGGATGGAATACGAATTAGATCTTGGGTGAGTTTAATAAGTTTTTGGTCTGATGAGTTATATTTATTGGTCATGTTTTCTGGCGTAGTGTGATAATTTCTTCGATTATAGACTCAGAGTTTGCTTCAAGCAATTGCTGGCAGTATTTTAGATAGTCAAGTAGTGGGGATTCTAGAGTTGGAAGAGTGTATATTCCAGAAAGGGATTTGAGGTTGGTGGTTGGTACACCAAAGCCTGAGTTTAAAAGATCGGCTATAGTAATTGGCCTACCTAAACTTTTGTTTACTACTTCAATAAGTAAACGATTGTATTCAAGTAGTGTTTGAGAGGATAGAAGAATATCTTGATCCCTGACGAAACTTGGTACAGGAATGGAAAACGGTAGGAAGTACGGCAAGGAAACAGGAAATGGATAGTCTGGTAATGAGTTGATCTTTCCGCCAAAAATAGTAAAGTCTCTAGACGTGGGTAAGGCCATGCCTAGTGTCCAGTTTGTTTCGGGGCTGGCTTTGACAATAATAATAGATTCGGTATCAACTCCTGTTTGTTCTTTGACTTTTTCTATGCCTGACCAGGCCTCTTGTGATGAAGCAATGCCGGTTAAGAGTTTGATTTGACTATTAGGTAAAAGATCTTGAATTAACTGAATAATAGGAATTGAGGTGTCTGCAAAGGCTAGGACATCATCTGTTAATACTATTTCTGATGGTTTAGTTTCAAGTACCCAAAATGCTAGATTTTGAATTTGATCTTCTGGAGAGATGGTTGTTCCTGGTCTGGCAATTAAGCCGCCGGTTGCCTTGCGGGAGACTTCTAGTTTAAAAACGTTGGCTTGTTGGGGAGGAGACAGATATCTGTCCATTAGGACGATGGCGGTAGACTGGTTTTGAGCGAGAATCTGTTCTAGTTTTTGATTGACCTGTTGGTTTATTTCTGAAAAGAGAACGGAAGAGAATGATGTCTCTGGGGGAGACATGGCTTCTAGAATTCCGAAAAGAGACTCTTGGAGGCCTTTGACGGTTGGTCCATTTAGTCGGGGAGCAACTCTTTTGACAGTTGCTTGAATATCTCCAATGGCTAGATAGGGATATGGTGTGTCTATAGTAATAGGAAAGATCTCTGGTTGTCTTTGAGTTTCAATTTTCATAATAAAAATAATAAATATTAAAAAACCTCCTATTGGAGGTTGTGTTTATTGCTAATTTAGGAAACAATCTTAACGACCTCCGAAGGAGAGATGGATATGATGATGATGAGATATTAGGTTGGTCATGATTGTGTTTAATATTACAGATGTTGGTGAAAGAATACAAGACCTTATTTTTTTTAGAGACAAGTTGATTGTGGTATATTATAGGAATGAAATCAGAGAGTGATAGATTTAAATTGAAAGAAGACTTACTTGAGGGTGCGGAAGTAATTATTCTTGACATGGATGGAACTCTATATGAGCTTGATGGTGATAATGGTGAGTTTTCGAGCTCTAGTTTGTGTAGACAGATGTTTGAAAATACTATCCAGTTTATCGTGGATAGAGAAGGTGTATCTAAAGGTGAAGCAGAAAACATCATGAGTGAAGCTTTGAAACATGAGGTAGGTATGAGTAAGTATTTAGCTGACAGATACGGATTGTCTCGAAAGGATTGTTTTGATATGACTTGGAATATTGATCCTAAAGGGATTGTACAAAATTTTGAAGAGGCTGTGAAGGTGGTTAGAAAACTTAAAGGTATGGGAAAGACGTTGATATTGCTGACTCAAGCACCAAGTGTTTGGCAAAAACGCGTAATTGAGCACATTGGTTTGGAAGACATCTTTGAGATGGTTATAACGGGAGAAGATTTTGGTGATAAGACTGAGGTGTTGGTGAAGATATTGGGGGAGTATGAGTCTTTAAGTATGTTGTCTGTAGGAGATCAGCTGAAGACGGATATTGAGCCAGCATTGAGGTTGGGTATGGAGGCTATTTTGGTTAGTGGACCCAACGACTTGATAAAACTAATAGAATAGAGATATGAATAAAAGAAAGATAATTATAGATACGGATCCAGGTCATGATGATGCCTTGGCTCTGATGTTGTTGGTTAAGTCGGGGATGTTTAATATTAAGGCAGTGACAACAGTTGCTGGTAACGTTGGGATTCAACAAACAACAAACAATGCAAGGTTCTTGCTTGATCTATTGGAGCTAGATGCTCCTTTGTTTTCTGGAGCAGAAAAGCCACTGGAACGTGATCTAATTAATGCAAACGTGCATGGTAAGAATGGTTTGGCAGGAGCGGATGTAAAAAAGAAAGAAAAACTTAATGGACTGGCTGTTGAAAAAATAATTGAGATTGTTCGAGATAATCCAAAGGAGATCAGTTTGGTAGTGATTGGTCCTGAAACCAACATTGCCTTAGCTTTAAAACAGGACCCTGATTTGGCGAGTTTAATAAAAGAGATTGTGATTATGGGAGGGGCGATAGAGGTGCCAGGCAATAAGAATAGAGTGGCCGAGTTCAATATTTTTGTGGACCCAGAGGCTGCCAAGATTGTGTTTGATGCTAAGGTAAAGAAAATATTAGTGCCACTTGATAGGTGTAATGAGATTCCGTTGTTTCTGGATGATTTTGATAAATTGAAAGGATCAAAGCTGCATAAGCCGGTGATGGCTATGATGAGGCATTTTATAAAAGGAATTGCTAAGTTTGAGGGAGTAGAAGGAGCCTTGGTTTACGATGCTTTGGCAGCTTATTACTTGGTAAACCCAAAGGCTTTTAAAATCAAAACGATGGATGTGAGAATAGAGACTAAAGGTGAGTTGACTAGGGGGATGAGTGTAGCTGATAGGCGAACATGGGGAGATCAAGAGCCTAATGTGGAAGTGGTGGTTGATATTGATAGGGATAGTTTTGTGAAGGATTTTATTGATATTTTAAAAAGTCCGTAGTCTAATTACCTAATTGTGGAAAAAGAAAAAGACACATTACCAGATTTAACTGAGTTTGATTTTAGTCAAGCTGATTTATATCAGAGTAATCCTGATGGTTTGCCCTTAAGAGCTAGAGAATTGGAAGAAAACCTGGTAATTGAGAGGTCTTGGGGGAGTCAGAAAATGATAGTGGGAGATTGGGTGATATATAAGCCGGGATCAGATGGAAGTTTAAAACTGAGTGGGGTTAAGCGAAAAGCTTTTCTTTTGACCTATGAAGAAACAGGTAAGTCAGGATATTTTATGAAGAATTCGTTTGTCTTGGCGAGTAAAATTGAGCATGACTTTTGTTTTTTGGGAGTTGATAGTGATGAGGTTGAAAGAGCACCAGCTGGGAGTTACTTGGTTTTAAATCTGGATAAGAGTCAGATGTCAATAGTAATTAATGGAAGAAGGGATATTTTCTTTTACAAAGAGGAAGATTTATTTGGTAGATATGTAAAGGTTTGATAAATAATATGTTGTCTTTGGGTTGATTTGGAATTTTTGTTAATTTTCCAGCACAGATTAATCACTAGGGATGTCTATGTTCTATGAAATATAAAAAAAGCGGATATCAGATTGATATCCGCTTGGGTGTTATTCTTGGATTTCTTTGGGTTTAATTTTGGAGATTATTATGGCTGCTGTTAACATACAAATACCAACAATTTCCATCGGCATGGGTATCTGTTTTAATTTCCAGCTATTGAAAATAGCGGCCATACCAATTTCAGTTGCGAGAATAATGTTGCCTTTGTTAAGATCTATGTTATCAAAGCCATAAATAAGTAGTGAAGCTATTGCGATACCTATTATTGTGCTTATGGTCAAAGCCTTTGCAGTGTCTAGACTGGCTAGACCAATTTGAAAAAGATCTTTAGATAACCAAATCATGATTAAGGCAGCAATTGTAGCTGCCAAAAATTGGTAGAAAATCACTGTCATTGATAGATTTTCTTTTTTGTCTTTTTCGTCTTTTTGTGCCTAATCGTTTTTAATTTTGGCGTATGCTGAGTTTTTTATTGCCTCTGATAAACCACAAAGGAGACCAAACCAAATACCTAATTCTGTGGCGTCTTTTCCTATGGCAAAAACATACAATGCTATTGCGGCTAGTAGTAAAGCTGTCCAGTTGGTCCATGTGGTTCTTTCTTTAAGTAGCGTGGTTCCGATAATGAAACCTGCTGCTAACTGGGCAGCGTAAACATAGAAGATAGTGTTTGTTGCATTTATTGTTAAGATTGAGTAAGCAAAAGCAATGTTCCCAACTGGCCGGAAAATAAATATGAATATGAGTGGTAGTGGGTCTATGCCCTTTAGAGAGGGTTTGTTTTTTTTGTAGATGAAGAAGATTCCAGCTACTAGTACAACGGCAGCACTTCTTACAAATACTTGACCATAAGCAGTAAAGGTTCGACTCATTACTACGGTAATCCATCCAGACATAGAGTACATGAGAGCTGAAATTAAAAGAGCTATCGTCCCCATAGAAGTATTCTTCTTATCTCTTTTTTCTTTTGGTTCTGTATTCATTTTTACACCTCCTTTAAAGGTATTTTTCATATGTTGGGTGCTGGAATATAGTGTGGAGAGTAAATAGCGGATATCGAATTACTTTCGATATCCGCTTGGGTGTTATTCGTGATTGGTTTTAGCTTTTTTTATAGTTTTTGCACCAATGATGATTAAAGCTGAAGTTAGCAGTAATATAGCGATATATCCTAACATCTCGGGTGCTTTTTGGTCTGGGAGGAACAAGATGTTAATGAAGACAGCAAAGATGATCTCTGAAGAAAGGATGACATTGCCTGTCATGGGTTTAAGATTCTTAGTGCCATAAACAAGCAAAGAAGTAACGAGAATGATTGTTATGGTAGATGCACCAAGAGCTTTGCCAACATCTCCAACAGCTTCGGAATTGAGGAATCCCATGAGACTTGTACTCTTGAAGAAACCTCCATTCGTGGTCCACATTAGAAATAGTGATACAACCACCATAGATAAAGATTGATATAAAATTAGTAAAGTTTTACTAATTGTTACTTTGGCTTGCATTTTGTTTAAAGAAGCATTTTTACTTGCCTCAACCACGCCACAGATGATTGCAAATAAGATTGCAGGATCTGCAATAGATCGGCTTGAGGTGGATGCAAACAGTATAAGTGCCACTCCAGCCAAGCTGAGGGAGGCCAAGTCGTGCCAAGTATGCTTATTCTTGGTAAGTATCATTCCAATAATGAAACCCATGACTAGTTGGCCGATGTACAAATAGAAGATAGAGCCTGTTGCTTCTATGCCTTCAATTGATTTGATGAAAGCGTAGTTGCCGAATGGTTGAAGTCCGATAAAAAGCAGGAGGGGAGGAATAACAACTCCCTTAAGGTTGGGTTTGTTTTTTGTGAAAACAAGAATACCTATCATAATCAAGACAATGGTCGCTCCTCTGACTGCAACTTGCCCAAAGACTGTGAAAGTGTCGCTCATGGTTACGGCAACAAAGCCAGAGAAACCAAAACCTATGGCTATGACGAGATACGATAAGAACCCCAGTGTCGAAGCCGGCATTTTTGCGATTAAATTTTTGATAGTACTCATTTTGTACCTCCTTTAAAGGTATTTGTTGAATTGTGAAAGAGCTTGTGTGATAGTTGAATGGGTATAAAAAAAGCGCCGAATGAGGCGCTTATTAAATACTTTTTTCTATATGGTGATGATGGTGATGAACTATCATTAAAACTATCTTTTATAGCTTTATATGAGCTTTGTCAATATAATGGTTTTAAAAGCTTATTATGATATGTTTAGATACTGATTGATATAGTGTCTTTGATGTGTTTTTGAAAACCTGAGAAAAAAATATAATATTTGTTCAAAGGTTGAAACATTGTGATATTTGGTACAATATTGTTGGTACTTTAATATTCCCCAGTCGCTTTTAAAGAGTAACAACAGGTTCTTTTATAGAAAAGGAGATTACTGTGAATAATATAAGTGTAGTAGAGAAAAGAGCTCAGATCGGTGTTGTTGGTGGTGGCAATTCTAACTTGCCAAAAGATGAGATTACTAGAAACAAAATGCTTTTGTGTGCTGAAGAAGTTGGAAAACTGTTGGCTAAAAATGGAGTAATTCTGATATCTGGTGGCATGGATGGTGTGATGGAGGCATCTTGTAGGGGGGCTTTTTGTGAAGGGGGTGTTGTAGTTGGCACACCTGGAAGAACCAGAGGTATGTCTAATCGATATGTGACGGTTGAAATTTGTACACCAATTGATGTTGGAGACTATTTGTTTGCGGGTATACTGAGCGTGGATTCAATAATTGTGTTTCCAGGTGGAGCTGGTACTTTGGCAGAAGTAGCATTGGCTTATAGATTTAGTATACCGATGATTGTAGTGAAGGGTTACGACCCCTATTATGATAACTTAATTGAAACCTACCTTGATGGTTCAAGAAAAATTAAGTTTAAGGGTGCTTCATCTGCAGGTGAGGTAGTTGATCTGGCTATTAATGAAGTCACAAAGAGCCAGGAAAACTAGAATTAATTGATGATTTTGCGTCTTAGGGCTAGTTAAGTTACTAGCCCTAATTTTTTAATAAGGGAGAATTAGTGGCTGATTATGGTGATCTGCTTTTCTGAACCTTTTATGGTGCCACCGATTGGGAAAGTGAACTTTGGATCGGTGTGGCCGAAGTCAAGATTGGCTATTACAGGAATGTTTCTTAGTTCTTGGAGATCGTTAATTAAGGTTTTGAGTAGTTTGTTGCTCATCTTGGTTTTCTTTTGAAATCTACCGAGCAGGAGAGCATTGACACTAGGGAAGTCTGGTAAGTGTAGTAAGGATTGAAGATTTCTTGAGTACTCTCCAGCACTGGAGATGGCGTCATCTTCTATTAGTAAGACTGAGTTTTTTAAGCTGGGGAAATACTGAGTACCTTGAAGAAGATTTAAACTACATAGATTGCCACCAATTATTTTGCCCTTAAATTTTCCTGGATTGATGGTTAACCATCCACTGTTTGAAATTAGTTTTCTTTTGTTTTGATCTTTGGTCCATTTGTCATCACTCCAGGACGGACTTGGTGTAATGGTAATGGGGTTATTGCTAAACGCGATTTTTTGAAAATAGTCTAGGGTATAGTCAAAATGTTTTTTTTGGGCAAAGTTTCTAAAATTTGGACCAGAGTAGGTTACAAGACCAGTTTTTTTTAAGATGGCGTTTGAAAGCACAGTTATGTCCGGGAAACCACAAAAAAACTTGGGGTTGTTTCTTATTAAACTCCAGTCTAAGTATCTTAATAAGAAGTTGGCGTTGTAGCCACCAATAGAAGTGATGATGCCTTTGATTTCTTTATTTTTGAAGGCTTGGTGGATATCTTCAACACGATCTTTAATACTTGATGATTCGAAGGAATCAGACTCATCTAGGTGTTTACCAAAGGCTATTTTTAAACCAAGTTTTTCAAATCTGTTTTTGGCTAATCGTTCGAATTTTTTGGTGAATTTTTGATGTGAATAAGATGGAGCTATGACCATAACATGATCACCCTTTTTTAACTTTGGAGGGTAGATCGATTTCATTCTTTGTTCTGTTATTTGCTTGAAGGGTTAATTCCGAGTTCTTTGAGCTGGTCTTTGCTGGCTTTGGATGGAGCGTCTAGGACGGCGGTTTGACCTGAAGCTGAGGTAGGGAAGGCCATGACCTCTCTGACTGAAGGTTCACCCATGATGGCCATTAGAAGCCTGTCTAGGCCTGGAGCAATACCTCCATGAGGAGGTACGCCGTATTTAAAGGCGGTTAACATATGCTCAAACTCTTGTTTCTGTTCTTTGGTGAATCCAATAAGGTCAAAGACTTTTTCTTGAACTTCTGGTTGGTGGATTCTTATGCTACCACCGCCAACCTCTAGTCCGTTTAGAACTAAGTCGTGCTGGAGACCCCTGACTTTGGTTGGGTCTGTATCAAGGAGTTTAACGTCATCTGGATGAGGTGCGGTGAACATGTGGTGGCTGGGGGCAAACTGAGCCTTACCTGAACCGTGAAAAAAGTCATCAGTTTTTTGTTCTGTGAATAGGGGAAAATCAATTATCCAGGCAAAGGCTAGTTCGTCTTTGTCTTTTTTATTGTCTCTTAAATCTGGTTTGTCTGAGCCGTATTTTTTTATTGCCTCTTGGTGAGAAATTCTAGGCCAGGGAGTTTGTTTTATTTTTTTGTTTGGAAAAACTTCCTTAACTAATTTGGTGAACATGTCTTCTGTTAGTTTCAAGATGTCTTCTTGGGTAACAAAGGACATTTCTAGATCTAGCTGGGTGAACTCACCGTAGGCTCTGTCTGCTCTTGGGTCTTCGTCTCTGAAGCAGCGAGCAAACTGAAAGTATTTTTCCATGCCAGCTACCATTAAGAGTTGTTTGTACTGTTGGGGTGATTGGGGGAGAGCGTAGAAGTTACCTGGTTGGAGTCGGCTAGGGACAATGAAGTCACGGGCACCTTCTGGAGTGGTTTTGGTCAAGATAGGAGTCTCAATTTCTGTAAAGTCTTGTTGGTGGAGGAAGTTTCTAATAAATTGAGTGACTTGGGATCTGGTTTTAAGGTTTTGAGTCATTCGAGGTCTTCTAAGGTCTAGGTATCTGTATTTATTTCTATGAATTTCGTCTATTTCGTAGCCGTCTGTGTCTAGGGGAATGGGGAGTTCTTGGGACTTACTTATTACTTTCAAGTCTTCTACTTCTAGTTCTACTGAACCTGTTTCAATTTTTTTATTAACTAGTTTTTCTGGTCTTGCTTTTATCTTACCTTCTATCATTACCACGTCTTCTTGGTTTAGTTTAGGTAGGTTTTGGCCTATTACTTGGATTTTGCCTGTGCGGTCTCTTAGGTCTAAAAAGGTAATTTTGCCGTGGTCACGGATGGAGTCCACCCAACCTTTAAGGGTTACCTTTTCCCCTGTAAGTTTTGGGGTTTGATCTATGAGTGTTCTTTGCATGGTATGTATTGTAAAGGATTTTTAGGAGGAGTGTTTATAGTAATTGATGGATTGTTACCAAATTGTGGAAAACTAATATGTCAAGAATGGATAGAGGCGGATTGAAGATCTTTTTTAAAGTAAAGTTTAGGTTTGTGTTATTAGTAAGTGCTCAGGATCGGGATGAACCAATCGGATTCCAACTGTGTCCATTATCGATGTTACATCTATTATTCCTCTTGTAACAGATCTTGTTCCCAATGGGCAAAGTCGAAAATTACCACCCGCAATTATTGTATAAGAACCATCTGAAATTGATCCCCAATGGCCAGGAGTGGAGTAATGTCCGAAGGTATAAATTGAGACATTACCGGTAACATGGTTTAAACCATGTTGGTTTGTTGGAACATGAGGATCATCGACCTCTAGTGTTGCTCCAGATTCACCTTCTGGATAAGCGTCAATGTGTGCTTTGTAGTTGTTGAATAGGTGTTTATCTGGTTTACCATCAGGCTTGTGAGGATATTCCCAACCGTAGGGTGCAACGGCGTGTATATACTGGGGCTCAGTAGGTAAACTGAAGGCTAATCCTGATTGTTCATTCAACCAAATTGCGAAACCTATGGCTTTGCCATAAGTAATACAAGTTACAGGATTTTTGTCACCTCTAGATGTATTTGTTCTGGTATGTCTTTGGTCAAATAGTTCAAATTCTTTGTTGGTTACTGTGTATCTAGCAATATAGAAAGGAGGAACATTAAACTCTCTTTGTGGTGTTTCGTTTCTTCTTTGACCTTCTATGGTGCAAGATAGACCAGTTTCTTGACCCATTAAAGTTGGACCTCCTTCACATCTAACAAAATTTAGTGAGAGCAGTGTTTCTTTTATTTCCTGTGCGTCGTTTGGAGTTTTTAGTCTATCAGGATACCTTAACAACGCCTTTTCTTTATCTGATAATATGTTTTCAAGTTGGGGAAGGTTTTGTTCGTATGATTGTTTTTCAATATTACTCATAGGCTAATAAAGCTACTGGTATAGATCTGCCATTTACTCCATCCCAAACAGGAGGGTCATACCTATAATTTTGATAATGCATATTACCAAAAACCTCTTTATTGCCTTGGTTAACTAACATTAACTTGCTACTTTGACCACTATCACCCACACACCCCCATAGGTAGTTAAACTTATTTATTAAGATTTCTTGTAGTTCAAAAATGGTGATACCTTTTTGATTTTTAATATTTGGTCTAGCGTCGTTTATAAAGAAAATGATATTGTTTTTTGTTTCCATAACAACACTCCATGATTTAAGATATTTTTTTGATAATGGTTTGGGTTCTTTGTTTTGGGGATATATTAATTGATGTTTGAGGTTATTAATGAGTTGAGATTTGGTTTTCCCCAGTGAGAAACTTGCACTACATAGATCTGGAGTATCACGGAAAATGGTTTTATTGCAATCAAGTTCTTTTATAGTTTGCCCAATTTTACATTTCTTTAATTTACTACTTTTTCCCTTGAGTACATATGCAAATTTTGTTAAGTTAATTGGTTTTGTAGAAATTTGAGCTAAAGTTGCCTTGCCTTTTTTCAACTGTATTGCAAGAAGTAGTTCGGTTGAGAGACAAGATATAAATTGTGTTTTGACTATAATTTTTCTTCTTGTTTGTCCATTTAAGGCTGTTTTGGTAATATTTAAGTTAAACATACCAAAGACAGTAAGATCAGACTTTGTCGTTTCACTTGATCCTTTCCAGGTAAATAGATTTTTCCCAATTTTTAGAGTACCTTTGGCGGGGATAAGAGCTTGTTGAAGCTTACCGTTTTGTGTCACTAAAGCGGGTCTACTATTTGATGGAAGTTGCCAAACTTGCCCGTTATTAATTAATAGGTTGTAAAACGGTACTTTGGGGTAAATAAGATCATCTGAAAGAAAGAAACTTCCAAAATTAATTCCGGCTAGAATTTCTTTTTCTGGCAGTTTAAATTTAATTAACGGGAGAGGTTTGACAGATGTTGAAAGTTTGAAACGAAATTTAGCTTTATTTAGTTTAATCCAATAGAGATTAGAGGTTCTATTTTTGCTTAAATTGATTGATTCTTGGGTAAAGGTAAGGCCGGGAGAAACAACTATCTCTTGGTTGTTTAGAGTTTCTAACAGGGCATGATTGATGTTTAAACCGGTCCTTTTTGTTATAATGTGAGATTATACACTTACAGGATAATATGAAGTTAAAATTAGTAAGAAGTAAGCAAAAACAAAAAACGATTAAAAAAAAGTTTAAGTTTGAGGGGTTTTCTCTTTTTTCGGGTAAAAATATTTCAATGATATGTGAACCAGGGGAAGTGAATACAGGAATAGTTTTTTGTTACCAGGAGGTATGCATACCTGCCTTGGCTGAAAATGTAAAACTTGTGGACGTTCATACTACTGCACTTTCTAAGCGTGGTGTGAATATTTTAACTATTGAGCATTTAATGGCTGCTGTTTGGGGGTTAGGAATCGATAATTTAAAAATTACATTAGATAGTGGGGTAGTACCTGCACAAGATGGGTCGGCAGAAGCATATGTAAAGGCATTTCTTAAGGTTGGAGTTGTTGACCAAAAAGATACGAGGCAGGTAGTTGAATTTGATGAATTGGCTACAGTAACTCAACCAGAATTTGAAAATAGAGTTGCAAAATTTGAACCTAATAATAAACTACTAATTGAGTGTTCGGTTCCCTTTGCTGATCCAATTGGCAAACATACTGTGGTTTATCTTGATAATGCAAAATCTTTTGAAAAAGAGGTGTCCTGGGCAAGAACCTTTTTGCGTTCCCCAATTGATTTAAAAAATCTTACTAAGTGGAATGGAATTAGATCTGTTTTTAAAGCTTTACCAGCGGATCCTAGAAAATCTCCAATTATTACTTTTACCAAGGAAGGATTTTTGACACCTCTTAAGAAAAAAAACGAGCCTGCAAGACATAAATTACTGGACCTTATTGGTGACCTGGCTCTTATTGGTTATAGAGTCAATGCTAAGTTATTTGTGAATGAACCTGGGCATAAATTTACCCATTTAATTGCACAAGAAGTTAGAAATTCTATAACTGCTAATATAAATGGTACTCAAAAGAAGGTTTCTTAAGGCTAGGTTCTTTTTAACAAACTCTTGTACTTATAACTGTGTTTATTGTCATAACGAAGGTATGGGTAGTCAAAAAAAGAGTGAGTTGAAACGTCGTGATGTAGGTGATTACACTTATTTAGCAAAAATCCTGAAGAATAACTTTCAGTTGAAATGTGTTACTTTAACGGGTGGAGACCCATTTCTTTATAAAGATTTTTCTTTGCTTACTGAAAAGTTAAAAAACTTAGACATTGAACTTGTTGCTTTAACAAAAGGTGTGCCTGCATATAAATGGTTAAACAAAGAGGCAAAAGTGTTCAAGAATTTGGATTTTGTGTATTTTTCAATTGATACTCTTGATAAAAAAGAGTTTTCTGAAACATGTGGAGTTAATCCAGCTGTTTTTGATGTAGGTATTATGGCTCTAGATAAATTGGTTTCAATGGGAGTGGGGGTTCGGATTAATTGCGTGGTTAGCTCAAATAGTATAAGGGAATCCAAAAAGATTTTATTAATGATAGGTTTTGCTAAAAAACATAAAATTAGTGAGTTGAGATTTATTGAGTTAGTGGATATAGACAATGTAAAAAAGCCTTTTATTGAGCAGGTATTAGCTAAAGCTGGAATAACTGTGCTTAACCTTAAAAAACCACATAGTGTAAGTGCATTAAAACGAAGAAGATTTGAGCTAGATGATGGTTTTGAGTTTTTGGTGCTTAGATGTATGTGTTCGGTGACTTTGTTTACTGGTGAAATAGCTTGTTATGATCAAGATTTATATATAGATAATTTAGGCAGGGTGAATACATGTTTAGAGTGGGAAGTGGATAAAAATCCTTATGCACTTGAATTGGGTGGGTTTATTAAAAAAAGAAAAACAAAAGAATTGATAAAGAAATTGGATGGTGTAAGGAACGGGTTGCATGTGTGCCCTGCTTTAGTAAATAAAAAAGAAAGATTTAAGATGGGAGCTGGTTTGAAGTTAGGGAGTTATAGATAAATTATTTTTTCTGTGGAGAACTTATTTGTCAAGATGGAAAATTGATTGATATGCTATACTAATTATTTAAGTGAAACACTGGACAGCTGGTTTCAATAGAGGAATGTTTGCCTCTTTAAAAAAGAGTGGGGGAGTTGGCCGCGTAAAAAGCGGTCTTTTTTTAGATGTGTTGTTGTTTTTAGGCTTGAAAAGTGAGAAAGAGACTTATAGCTTGACAAATGACAGTTAATAGTATATTATAAGGTTAATGTTAGTAAATATCTGAAAGCATATGGAAAAATTTAGTAGAAGAGATTTCTTAAAATTAGGTGGGTTAGCTTTAGTTGGTGCTACTGGTATTGGTGCTCTTATAGCTAATTCCAGTTCAGTAGAGGCTAAGGCCCAAGATGCTTATAAAGGTATTGATAATAGACCGCGATCAAAAGAAGTAGTGGAGATGGAAAATTTGATGAAAAGAGAATACTTGTCTGCGGATGAAGTAAAAGAAATACTTTCTAATGAAGCGGGTGATTTGGGTGAAGATTCTGAAAAATTATTAAGGAATTACATAGGTTACTTTAACGCTTTGTCAGTAGAGGCTGATCAAGGTGAATATGATGGTAAAAAAATGGTGAAGGGGTTGGTTCTTGAGGAAAATGAGGAATTTAACTATGAAACACCATGGCTTGGTGATTCTCCTAAGTTGGATATAGCTTATCTTTACATATTTAAAGATAGTAAAACTGGTAATGGATTGCTACTGTTTAGAAATAAAGAAGGTGTAGTAATTACGCTACAGGTGGAGCCTTGGGAGCCTGGTGTTGGACATAGTCCTTATTGATAATTTATTTGACTTGATGACTAATTTTTTAAGGCTTATGTTGTGTGCTCTTTGTGTTTTTGTGCTAGATGAGAGATAAGTCTGGAAAAAGTAGGGGGTAGTGGTATATGTTTTTAATACACTTGTCACAATGAAAATCTCATTATCATATTGTTTTCTCTGTCAAACATAAATGAGTTTTCTTAAACGATGAAATGATTGCATTTTTCTGCGGATTTGCTATCATGGAATAGTATGGTTTATTTGGTTAGGTGTTATAATGAAAGAGATCTATTTTATGCAAAGAGGAAGATTATTTAATGCGTTTTTGGTTATTTTCTTGGGAATTTTTTTATCCTTTTTTTTCTTTGATTTAAATATAGTGAATGCGGATTATTGTTCGAGTCAGTCTTGTACCTCATTTGGAAATCTAAATTGTTCTCGACAAGGTGAAAAATGTGAAGTACAGCATGCATATGGAGGAGGCGAATTTTCTTGTGTCCAAACTTGTGTTCCTCGTGGTGGTGGCCGGTTCTGCCCCTGGGGCTATCATTTTGATAAAACTGTATGTGTCCGTAAATGCAGGGATGGTTCAGAGACCTGTAGGTTTAACGCAAGAGGCAAATATGTATGTTAATCAGAGCAGATCTGTTACTGTTCGTCAGATTATCCATGTGTCCCCGATGTTGTTACCTGTACAAACACAAATCCTGCAGCTCCTGGTTTGACTGCACCTTCAAATGGATACAACATACCAACAGGGATGAGTGTGGACTTAAGCTGGGGTGGGGCTGCCTTTGGTACTGGGTGTCCTAGTAATACAGATGAGTATTTACTGTATGTAGAAGCAGGAGATAGCACACCAGATACGTTGGTAGCTACCTTGGGGTCTGGAACCACTAGTTATGGCTTTACTGGAACGGTGGATAGAAGATACTACTGGCAGGTGGTAGCTAGTAATGGATCACGAACTGTTGGGAGCGTAGTACGTTCCTTTTACACCCCAGGCTTGGTAACCGGAACTTTGTTTGATGCATCGGAAGTTGATACGTGTGCCCTAATGGGAAGCCAGCCAAAGATTTCTGGACAAGTAGTTAATTTGGATTCTGCTACAAGAAGCTATTCACCAGTAAGTAGTGGTTTGGGGATATATTCACAATATGTAGACATACCAGATAGCTATGTTATGTCTCCTGTGGTTGGAGATCCATATACACCTATACCCAAACTTAGTTGTCAGGGAACATCGGCTGACTTTGTAGCTAATGGATCAACCATAACCCGTGACTTTGGTTTCTGGAGAATATACGGTGGTTGGTGGCAGGTAGTAGGTGGAGATGTGTATGGTGGTGGAGGAGTAGAGAGTATCATCCCTAACTCCTTACCAGAAAATGACAAATATCTGATCAAGGAAGGAGTCGATGGTGCAGATGGTTTGGTGTATTACGACACCGGTGGTGTGGCTGAGCTGGGTAGTGGTGGAGCTGTTAGTAGTAGCGGTTGGGAGAGTGAGAGTGGTTACGAAGGGCAGGACATTAACTACGCTTACTACATGGCCAAGATGAAGACCTTGGACAAGACGGTTTGGAATGGATCGGGTAAACCGGACTACAACCCAGTTGATGGATACGAGATATATACGAGTACAGGTGATGTGGTAATTGATTTTGGAGTAAGTGGAGGAGAGAAGAGAGTGTTTATGGTAGATGGAGACGTAACGGTAAACAGTGATGTAACGGTAGCTTTAGGAAGTCACTTAACGGTGATTGCCAGTGGAACGATTACCTTTACAGACAACGTAGGAGAAGCACATGGTTGGTGGGTGGGAGATAGAATTGTAATAGCTTCGACAGGGAATACTGCGAGTGAGATACAGTTTAAGGGCCAGGGTAGCTTTATTGGTTGGAGTAGTATTACTTTTGGTAGAGATAGAGGGATAACTAACAACACTGCACCAGCTGAAGAGTTTACCTACAGGTCTGACTTAATGGTAAATGCACCTGATGCCTTGAAGTATTCTAAGTTTAAATGGTTGGAGCAGAGGCCGTAGGGGAGAGTTTGTTGATGAATTTTTGTATTGCTGGTTTGGGAATGTTGAATTTGTTGAATGAGTGAATTAGTTTTTGAGGAGTAATCCAGCCTACTTTTTCTATATCTTTGTCTTGTGGATTGGGTAGATAGTCTTTTGTTTCTGCTTTGCGGACTATGATGTTGATTTTGATACCTTTGAGCGTAGGATTGATGGATAAGAAGTTTTTCTTAGATATGTTTTTAAGGTGTAGGCCGGTTTCCTCATAGAGTTCACGCTTGGCTGCTTTTTTGATACTTTCTTTTTCTATTTTTCCCCCAGGGAGTGCCCACATACCACCAAAGGCAGGATCGGACAAAGATCTTTTGACAGCTAGTATTTTGGTTTTATCTGAGTTGAGGATTAGGAGATTTATAAACTTCATAAACTATGTGTTGATTATTGAGCGTCGTGGATCCAAATATCTCCTTCTCTATCTCCTACTCCAAGAATTTTGTCTTGGGAATTGTGATAAAAATTACTAATCTTTTTAGCCTGATCTGCGTTTATTGGTTGATGTTGGTGTGTTCCTGCAGATAGGTTGCGGTTAAAAAGGTAATCATAGAGGATTCTTTTGATATTTGTTTTAGTGAGAGAAATTAATCCTGGAGAAACGGGAAAATAGAATTGGGTATCATGATGGGTTAATAAAGGAGTTAGACCTCCGCTTGATTTTAGTTCGTTTGTTCGTATGAAAATATCTACTGGAGGTATTTTGTTTCCGAAATATTTAGTAATTAAATCTTCTTGTGTTGGAAATCTTCCTGTTTCTTTATAAAAATTTATTGCCTGATGAGCTATTAATGTGGTTTCTCTGTCTGTAGTAAAACCTAGGCCAATTAATATCTGTTTTTTTGGATGTGCAATTTGTTCATTGATGTGTTGAAACGCAAGTTGATATTCTTTTAAAGATTCTCCTCCAGGAAGATTCTTGACGTATTCAGTATCTCCGTAAAAAGTGACATGGGCTTGGTGTTTGTTTATTATTTCTAGTGATTGTTCTTTAAGTAATGGTGATAGAAGATGTTCTAAGCCTGTAGGAATGAAATCTTGTCTATGTAGGTTGCCAAAAGATGCCAATGGTCCGGTGACTACGTTAACGCCCATGTCAAAAAGCCAATCGGTTACTTCTATAGATTTTTCCATTAAAGTTTCTATATGGGTTTTTTGATATAGCCATGGATCGCTATGGTGTTCTAGTTTGAGTTTTAAAATTCTTCTAGTTCCGTCTATCATCACTGTCACATTTTTAGGTTTTTGTGCAATCTTGATGATCTCAGCTATTTCAGAGCAAGTAAGTTTTAAAAATTCTTGTAAACAAATATTGCTATTAAGTTCTGATTTTTTATCTAGTTCTTTCATTTAAGCATAGTAATTATATAATAAAAATCTGGATAGGATCTTTTTTGTGGGACATTTTTGTTTAATAGATTGAGACTTATAGGGTATAAGTCTTGTTTTTGTGGTAAAATTTGTTTTAATATGGAGAAGGAAGTTTCATTGGTTGGAGCAGAGGCTGTAGGGATGCTATAATTTCCTTATGACTTCAGTTCAACTTGATCGTGCTAGGCAGATTATTAAAGATAAGCCGTTTTTGATTTGGTCAACCCTAAACTATGATAATTTGTCAGCCGAGAGTATTACGGAGACGGTGTTGAATTATGCTGATTGGAAAGATTTTAAAGCTTTAAAACGTATTTTTGGTGTAAAGCAGTTGCGGTTAATTTTTAACCGATTAACACAACAAAAACGAATTAATTTACGGCCATCGACTACGAACTATTTTAAGCTTTATTTTGATAAATATGCATCTTAATATATTGAGTAAAAGCCAGGTTCAATTGCTTCCTTTGATAGAAAGATTTTCTGATCGGTTTTACTTGGTTGGTGGTACCGCCATTGCTTTACATTTAGGACATAGACGGTCGATTGATTTTGATTTGTTTAGTGGTGTTGGGTTTGATAACCAAGAAATTCTTAAGATGGTAAAAAAAGATTGGTTGATTCAGGAACGTTTTATTGACAGTAAGGATGAACTAACTATTGTGGTTAATGGAGTTAAAATTACTTGGTACAATTATGCCTATAAAATTGATTGTCTTGATAGTTTACAAAAAGTGATTAAGTTGCCAAACTTGGTGACTTTAGCTGCTATGAAGGCTTATGCTTTGGGTAGGAGTGCTAAATGGAAAGATTATGTGGATTTGTATTTTATTTTCCAGAAACATTCATTGAATGAGGTGGTTAAGAGCGCCCGGAAAATTTTTGATAATGAGTTTAATGAAAAACTTTTTCGAGAACAGTTGGCTTATCATAAAGATATAGATTATTCTGAGCCAATTGAGTATCTTGGAGCCCACCCTACAAATAGAACTATTAGAGGTGAGCTGGTGGATATTAGTCTTAAATAGGTTGGAGCAGAGGCCGTAGGGTTTGGCGCGATTGTGGTATTACTTGACAAGATAAGTATTACCATGTTATAGTAGTATTACTATGTTGTTACCTGTATCTACAACCATAACTGAGAAGGGGCAGGTGGTGATTCCTGTGGAGCTTCGTCGTCGCTTGGGTTTGGTAGCTGGCCAAAAGGTAAGATTTACACCTCATGCCACTGATTCTATGTCTTTGGTAGTTAAGCCAGTGGCAGATTTCTCTTCTTTTAGAGGTACTTTTAAGACAAAAAAGAAATATTCTAAACAATTGGCAAGAAGGGTGTTTGTGGCGGAATTGGTTAAGCAAAATATTAAATAATATGGTTTTAGATGCTGATGTAGTAATTCGTTATTTAACGAATGATGATGTTCAAAAAGCAGAAAGGTTTGAAAATTTTTTGAGCTCGGGTGAGCAGGTTGAGCTTTTAGATGTGACTGTAGCGGAGATTTATTGGACATTAAGGTCTTACTATAAATTTAGTAAGAATAAGGTTTTAAATGCTTTGGAGGCATTGGTTAACCACCCTGTGATTAATTGTAATTTGGTGGTTTGGCAGGTGGTGTGGGAGTTTTTAAGGATTAGCAATAGGGTGAGTTTAATTGATGGTTATTGTGGGGCACAGTCGTTGGTGAATGGTGATGGAAAAATAATGTCTTTTGACAAGGGTTTTGATAGGTTTAAGGGAGTAAAAAGAGTGGAGCCTTAAAACTTCTTAAGTTTCAAGTGGTTGGAGCAGAGACCTTAAGTAGGGTTGACATTAATAGGTTCGAAGGATAGTATTTAGTACATGACTGAAGAAAAGAAAAAAGATTTTGGTTCAATGTTTGTTCCTATGTTGGTAGTTTTGTTGATTGTGGCTACGTTCTTTGTAGGCAGACTTAGTTCTCAGGTTGAGATGATGAAGAGTGGTGACAAGGTTGGAAGTGTGGCCAAGGAAGAGATCTTACCTATTGGTGTCCCTGCATTGAAGAAGATGGCTAACAAGCTTTCTTTAGATCAAAAGGATTTTGATTCGTGTTTAGATGAGGGTAGGTTTGAGGAACGGGTTAAGGATGACTTAGCATACGGAACTCAAGTTGGGGTAAGTGCAACACCGGCGTTTTTTGTTAATAATGTGATGGTTTTAGGAGCTCAACCTCAAGCTTTGTTTGAGGCAGTAATTGATTATGAACTTGCTGGAGGTAACTGGGATAGACCAACAGAGGAAGTGGCATATTTGTTAGATGAGAATCCAAACAATGGAGAGATAGTTATAGTTGATAGTGAGATTGTTAAAGGAGTTGGCTCCGTAAAGGGTGGAGAATCTGCTAAGGTAAAAATAGTAGAATTTTCTGATTTTGAATGTCCATTTTGTAAAAGAGTTGTGCCAACAGTAAATGCTTTGCTTTCTAAATATGGAGAAGATATTAGCCTGGAGTATAGGCATTTTCCACTAGGGAACCACGCTAATGCTCAAAAAGCTGCTGAGGCTAGTGAGTGTGCAGGAGAACAGGGTAAGTTTTGGGAGATGCACGATATGATTTTTGAGGCACAGGGTTGACAGGCTGGGAATAGGGCAGGGTAAAATATACTTTATGCGAAAGTTTTTGATTGTTTTAACTATTTTGGTATCGGGATCGTTTTTGAACAGAGTAGTTTATGCGGCTCCTAATTTGAAACAGGCTAGTTTGGAAACGGTTGAAGAAGCAACAGATGCGGCAGAACCGGTGGTGACTGTAGAACCTGAGAAACCTAAAGAAAAACTAACCGAACCAGAGGAGACAAAATCGAGGTTGGACCAAGTGTTGGATGGACAGGTTGTGAACAAGACCTCGCCGTTTAACTTTTTCAAGGTAGCTATAAGGCAGGCTGTTGGTAAGGGGGTACCGTCTAATATGTTTGTGTTGCTTTTGTTGTTTCCTTTGACGGCTGCGTTGGTGGCATTTTCTAGGAACGTGATGGGGGTTAAGGGTTTTGGTATTTTTATTCCTGCGGCAGTGTCGGTAGCTTTTTTATCCACCGGAGTGGTAGTGGGGGTGATCTTGTTTCTGTCTATTCTTTTGACGGCAAGCTTGGCTAGAAGACTAATTCGTAAGGTAAGAATGCAGTATTTTCCTAGGATGGCTATGATGGTTTGGGCTGTGTCTTTGGCGGTGTTTGGTTTGTTGTTGGTATCACCAGGGTTTAGTGCATGGAATAATCTGAAGCAAGCTGGAATTTTCCCGATCTTGTTGTTTGTATTGTTGGCTGATCCCTTTATAGAAGCTCAGATTCACAAGAGCACCAAGACGGCTTTTGTTATGGCGATAGAGACGGTGGTTTTAGCACTAATAGCTTACTGGGTGATGAGCTCTGTCTGGCTTCAAGAAACGGTATTGTTGCAACCAGAGTTGGCTATATTATCTGTAATGGCGGTGAACTATTTGATAAGTAGATATAGAGGATTAAGATTGTTGGAGATGTGGAGGTTTCGAGAGATCTTGAAATGAAATAATTAATAGATTCTAAAACAGGCTTTAAGAATTATAATATGAATTAATGGTAAAACAAAAAGATATATTAGGGATTAATACTCGCTCCAGCGAGTATTTAAGATTAAATAAAAAGAAGGCTAGACAGAGAGCGGATGACAAGTTGGTGACCAAAAAGATTTTGAAGAGGGCCAAAGTTCCCCACCCAAAGCTTTTAGGTAAACTTAAGAATCAGTTAGAAATTGAGAGGTTTGATTGGTTGAAACTAAAGGAGGGTTTTGTGATTAAACCTGTTCAGGGTTTGGAAGGAGGAGGGATACTTTTGATCAAACGACCGGCAAAGTTGGCAGGAGAGTGGATATTGGTAGGTGGTAAAAAAGTAACGACGGAGGATTTGATACTGCATTCTATGGATATTGTTGAAGGTCGATTTTCAAGAAACAACATTCCTGATACGGTGATGATTGAGGAAAGGGTTTTGACTCACAGAAAGTTTAAGAAGATATCCTCTGGAGGTGCACCTGACGTGAGAATAATTGTGTTTAAAAAGGTGCCTATTATGGCTATGTTGAGATTGCCCACTGAGGAGAGTGAGGGTAAGGCCAACCTTCACCAAGGAGCGATTGGTTTGGGGATTGATATTGCTACTGGAATTACTACCTATGGAGTGTATAAGGGTAAGCCAATACGGTTGTTTGCAGGAACACAGAAGAAGGTTAATGGAATCACGGTACCGGAATGGAACAAGGTTTTAAGAATGGCTTCTGAAACCCAGATTGCTTCTGAGTTAGGGTATTTGGCGGTTGATATGTTGATTGATCCAATAAAAGGGCCTTTGGTTTTGGAACTTAATGACCAACCCGGTCTGTCTATCCAGATGGCTAACAGATCTGGATTAAAGAGAAGGTTGAATAGAGTTGAGGGTTTGAGTGTAGAGGATGCAAGAAAAGGAGTAAGGGTAGCCAAGGCTTTGTTTGCTAGTAGTTTTGCTAAGCAGGTAAAGGGACTATTGGGAGGCAAAACCAGGGTAGGGATTTTTGAGATGGCAGAGATTAAGATTGGAAAGAGAAAAAGATATGAGGTTGAGGCTAAGATTGACACCGGAGCGTATGGTTCTAGTATTGATAGAAGCTTGGCTAAAGAACTAGGGTTGTTGGCTAAAGAAAATGTTTTGTGGAGAAAGAATTTTAAAAGTTCTTTGGGAGTACAAAAGAGAGTGGTGGTTAGATTGATCTTCTGGTTAGGAGGGAGGAAGGTAGTTACAAGAGCAAGTGTAACGAATAGAAAAGATTTGAGAAAGAAACTTTTGATAGGCAGACGAGATTTAAGAGAGTTTGTGGTAACGCCTGGTAAGTTTAAGGATGCTAGAATGAAGAAGGTTAAAAAAGTAAAAAATAAATGAAGATAGCATATTTTTTTAGGATTGATAAATGGGGAACGGGGGAAAGATTTGTGGAAGAAGCTAAAGAACTAGGAGTAGAGCTTGAGCTAATTAAATACAAAGAGTTGAGTGTAAGGCAAGAAAATGGGGAGTGGCAAATATATTTTAAAGGTGAGGATTTAAAGAAGTTTGATCCTTTTTACTTTAGGGCTGTGGGGAGTGAGTTAGAGTGGAGTATGTTGCTGTCTTTGTATGCAAAAAAAGAAAAGATCCCGGTAGTTGATGAGTACTTGGCTACCCATGGGGCTTTGAGAAGGTTTAAGGCAGTTGCTGGGGTAATGATGGAAGAAAAGGGTGTTAGTTACCCAAAAACTCAGTTTGTTGAGAACGTGGAAGAAATGAAAGAGGAATTAAAGAACTGGGATCTACCGGTGGTGATTAAGGTTTCTCAGGGTGGTCGACACGGTATGGGAACCTTTTGGATTAGAGACGAGATGGACGTTGAAGAGGTGAGTGGAGAGAGAGGTTTTTTAATACAGCCATATATTCCTAACGATGGGGATTACCGATTGTTTGTGGTTGGCTACAAAACACTGGGTGGATTCAAACGAATGCCGAAAGAGGAAAAAGTAGTTATGAACAAATCGGTGGGTAAGTCAGTGGGGCTTGAAAGAGTTCCGGATGATGTGGCGGCGGAGGCAGAAAAAGCCTGTAGAGCTTTGGGGGTTGAGGTTGCAGGTGTGGACTTGGTGAAAGACTCGAAGACCGGCAAGGTGTATATTGTTGAGGTAAATGAAGCGCCGCAGTATAAGGTGTTTGAGAAACGAACTGGCAAAAATGCGGTAAAGGCGGTGGTGGAGTATTTAATAAAAAAAGGGCAATAATGAAGAAGATGTTGGTGTTGACCAGATTTGTAAAAGAGTATGAGCCGAAGCGGTTGGCGGAGGAAGGGCGAAGGGCGAGGTTTGAGGTGGATTTGGTGAAGTACGGGCAAGTGGATATTGGAGTTGCTGATGGTAAGGCGGTGATAGATTTGGGAAAGAGCAGAAAATTGTCTGATTATGAGTTGGTGATTCCGAGAGCGGCTAGTAAAAAAGGAAGTTCCATGGTGGGGGTGAAGACGGTGATATTGGAAGAGATAAGAAGATTGGGAATAAAGGTGATAAATGGTGAGAGTTTTGCTAAGTACCCATTGTTAGGCAAGATTGAACAAGGGATGATGATGGCAAAAGTTGGTTTGCCAACGGTAGATTTTGTGACTTTTGGAAGTAAGTTGGGGTGGAGGAAGTACTTAAAAGGGGTGATAAGCTTTCCGTTGATGGTAAAAGGGAGGTTTGGGAGCCATGGTAGAACGGTGAAGTTAGTGAAAAATAGGCAGGAACTGGAGAAGATATATGGAGAGTACAAGCAAGGGGCGGTATTGATTCAACCTAAACTTAAGGTAAAACAGTGGTACAGGTGTATTGTGGTGAATGGGGTGTATTTGGGAGAGATGCGTCATAGGCAGAAAGATAAATATGGCGGGGAAGAAGGTAAGCTTAAAAAGTTTAATAAATTAAAGATGGATAGACTGAAAGAAATTTGCGTGAAAGCTGTTGAGCTTTTTGAATGTGACTATGCTGGAATTGATGTGGTTTGGGATGAAGATAAAAAAGACTGGGCAATACTGGAGGTGAACAGAACGGCGCAGTTTAAGTATTTTGAGAGGAGAACTGGGGTAAATGTGGCAGAGAAGATAATAGAGTTATGAGGGTGGCTGTTGGTTTGTCTGGTGGGGTGGATAGTGCGGTAACGGCGTTGTTGTTGAAGGAGCAAGGATATGAAGTGACGGGTGTGTATTTGCATTGTTGGAATGATAAGAGCAATCCTGGTTGTAAGGCGGATGAGGATAATAAATCGGCGTTGAATGTTGCTTTGGAGTTAGACATACCGTTTAAGGTGTTGGATTTTAGTGAGGAGTATAAGGGGAAAGTAATTGAGTATTTTTACAGAGAGTATGAAAAAGGGCGAACCCCGAACCCAGATGTGATGTGTAATAGTGAAATTAAGTTTGGAATGTTTTTGGATTGGGCGGTGGATGAAGGCTTTGATTATGTGGCGACGGGGCATTATGCCCGACTAGATTCTGGACAAGCCAGAATGACGAAGTTGATGATTCCAAAGGATAAACATAAGGACCAGACGTATTTTTTATGGAAGTTGGGGCAAAAAGAACTGAAGTGGGTACTGTTCCCATTAGGTGATTACTTGAAATCGGAGGTGAGGGATTTGGCCAAAAAGGCAGGTTTGAGTGTGGCAGATAGGCCAGACTCTCAGGGAATTTGTTTTGTAGGTAAAGTAGACGTGAAGGATTTTCTAAAGAAAAGATTAAAGATTAAAAGGGGAGATGTTGTAGATATAAAGGGAGATAAAATTGGTGAACATGATGGAGCTTGGTTTTATACCATTGGTCAACGGGGTGGGTGGAAGATGACGACTAAGTTTAAGAATCCAATACAGCCCCTGTATATAATTAAGAAGGATGTTAAAGAAAATCTGTTGGTGGTGGGAGAGAATAAAGATGCTGAGCGGAAGAGTTTTGAGGTGGGTGAGTTGAGTTGGATTGGTGGAAAAACCCCTAGTTCTAAATTGAAGTTTATTGAGGTGCGAATTAGGCATGGTGGAGAGTTGATACCTGTGACCATTCACGGGTTCAACCCGCATGGCGGGTTGAACCCGTGTTTGGAGGTGAAGATGGGGGCGGGGCAAAGAGGGGTGGCGGCGGGGCAGAGTGCGGTGTTTTACAGTAATGATGGAGAGTGCCTGGGTGGTGGGGTGATAGTTTGAAGGCCTTATAGTATAATGTTAGGGTATGGAAAGAAAATTGGGCAGATATCCTTTTTTATTGGTTGATACTCTTTCTTTGGCGAAATATCATAATCAAGGTGGGAGGGAAGTGGGTGATTTGTTTAGTGAGTTGAAGAATTCTCCACAAGGTAAGATAGGCAAGTTGTTGGCCATGACTCATTTGGTGGAAAAAGCTGCTCCTGGATTTGAGGAATTTATGTCTGAGTTATTGTTAAGCTTTGATGGTCTGCCAATGAAGGTTGATGAAATAAAATTTGCTGGAAGAGGAGGAGAACAGAATGTCTTTAAGGTTGCTTCTGGTGAGAGGATTTTTGCTTTAAAAATACATAAATTATCACAAATGTCCTCTGGCTGTGATTTTGACTGTCAAGTTAAACGAGTTAGAGAGGAATATATGAGGGTTCGTAAATGGTATGGTCACATAGATAGATTTATACCAGATGAATTTCATTTTGTTGGACATAGCCCGATATTTAATTTATCTGCTTTAATGACAATTCAGCCTTTTGTTGAGAGAAAGACTAGAGGAGTTTTTGAGAGTTTTGATAAAGATACCTTTGTTGATGTTTTGGGTAGAAACACAAGGCTTAAAATATCATATGTTTTGTTTGCTAAAAGGTTGGTTTCGTTGTGGCGCAATAAAGGTGTATGCTTGGATTTGTTGGGTGAAAATAATTTATCTGTTTTAGGAAGAGATTTCTCTTCGTGTGATTTATATTTCGGTGATCCGCACAACATTATTTCTAGAGGTCAGGTATTGTTTGGAGGAATATATTTACCTGTGGATATAGTGTCTGATATCTTTAATAGGCTGGAAGAGAGAGTGGATTGGGTTGATCGAGTGGCTTGTGAGGTGGGGTGATTGAATAGTTGGGGGAAGGGTGGTAGAATACGGGTAAGTTATGATGATTTAAGGTAACCTAGCATGGAACGGTTTTATTAAAGACCCGCTAGCGGGCCTTTTTTTATGTAACTGTACTTTAAAAACTAAACCCAACAATTGAAGTCATTTGAATAGTGATAGGAAGTTAATTAATTTGAGAGTTTGATCCTGGCTCAGGATGAACGCTGGCGGCGTGCCTTAGGCATGCAAGTCGAATGCAGACAGCTTGCTGTTATGCATGGCAGACGGGTGAGTAACGGGTAGGAATCTACCCCTTGGTAGGGAATAACTCATCGAAAGATGAGCTAATACCGTATAAGTTCGTAAGAAGAAAGGGCATAACTGCCCGCCGAGGGATGAGCCTGCCTGCTATCAGCTTGTTGGTGAGGTAATGGCTCACCAAGGCTATGACGGCTAGGGGGCGTGAGAGCGTGATCCCCCACAATGAAACTGCGACACGGTTCATACATCTACGGATGGCAGCAACCAGGAATATTGCGCAATGGACGAAAGTCTGACGCAGCGACGCCGCGTGCGGGATGAAGGCCTTCGGGTCGTAAACCGCTGTGGAGAGGAATGAATAATATGACAGTACCTTTCTAGAAAGCACCTGCTAACTACGTGCCAGAAGCCTCGGTAATACGTAGGGTGCTAGCGTTATCCGGAATCACTGGGCGTAAAGGGTTTTGTAGGCGGTAAGTTAAGTGGTGGGTTAAAGACTAAGGCTCAACCTTAGATATGCCCATCAAACTAACTAACTAGAGATAGTTTGGGGATGCTGGAATTCTCGGTGTAGTAGTGAAATGCGTTGATATCGAGAAGAACACCAAAGGCGAAGGCAGGCATCTAAGACTTATCTGACGCTGAGAAACGAAAGCTGGGGTAGCGAAAGGGATTAGAGACCCCTGTAGTCCCAGCTGTAAACGATGAACACTAGCTGGTCGGAATTTATTTCTGGCTGGCGCAAGCTAACGCGTTAAGTGTTCCGCCTGGGGAGTACGACCGCAAGGTTAAAACTCAAAGGAATTGACGGGGATGCGCACAACCAGCGTGCCATGTGGTTTAATTCGATACAAAACGATGAACCTTACCTAGACTTGATATCCTGATCATATCTTTAGGAAACTAGAGAGTCGGTTCGGCCGGATCAGTGACAGCTGTTGCATGGTTGTCGTCAGTTCGTGTCGTGAGGCGTCCTGTTAAGTCAGGTAACGAACGCAACCCCTGTTGCATGTTAAATATCCATGCAAGACTGCCCCTCTTATTGGGGGGGAGGAAGGAGGGGACGACGTCAAATCAGCATGACGCTTACGTCTAGGGCTACACACATGGTGTAATGGGTGGTACAACGGGTCGCGACAGGGTAACCTTGAGCTAATCCTTATAAAACCACCCTCAGTTCGGATTGCGGGCTGAAATTCGCCCGCATGAAGGGGAGTTGGTAGTAATCGCAGGTCAGCTATACTGCGGTGAATACGTTCTCGCATCTTGTACACACTGCCCGTCAAGTCAACAAAATCAGCAGTGCCCGAAGTTGGTATCCTTAACCTAAGTTTACTTAGGATAGGACCACCTAAGGTAAGGTTGGTGATGGGGGCTAAGTCGTAACAAGGTAGCCGTTCTGGAAGGAGCGGCTGGATCACCTCCTTTCTAGGAGAGTCTCGGAGCGTCACGAGTTTCGAGTAATATGTATGAACGCTTTACTTTTGGTTGATTAAGTAATAAAAGAAATCAACAAACAAAAAAACTTCCTATCACTATTGAGATGATTTGTATCATTACCCCGCCGTAAAAGGCGGGATTTTGGTATTAGTTGTGTTAAAATCAAGCCTGTGGGGGCGTGTAGCTCAGTTGGTTAGAGCGCAGTCCTGATAAGACTGAGGTCCCAAGTTCGACTCTTGGCTCGCCCACAAATTATTGTAGTATCTGGTTGATTTCGGGTATATTTTGGTTTAAACTGAGTTTATGGCTAAGAAAAAGGATATTTGTTATGCATTTATAGATAGTCAAAACTTGAACTTGGGAGTTAGGTCTCAAGGTTGGGAGCTGGATTTTGGGAGATTTCGCCAATATCTAATTACCAAATATAAAGTTAAGAGAACCTATTTGTTTATTGGTTTTGTTCAAGGTAATGAGTCTCTATATACTTACTTACAATCTGTTGGTTATATTTGTATTTTTAAGCCTACATTAGCTATTAGAAAAAGCAGAAAGGTGATTATTAAGGGGAATGTAGATGCTGAGTTAGTGCTTCATGCGATGATTGAGTATAAGAACTATACTAAAGCAATAATCGTATCTGGTGATGGTGATTTTCATTGTTTGGTGGAATATCTAGAGAAAAATGATAAACTTTTGAAAATTATTACCCCTAATAAAAAATATTCTTCACTGTTGCGAAAATTTGCTAAATATATTCTGGTAGCATCTGTATTAAAGGGAAAACTTAGTAAGAAGAAAGAGAAATGAAAAGAGAGGCATTCCCGCGGGGAGCAAGGTCCGCCTTTGGTAGTCCTCTCATCGTGATAGGTGTATTATATCAGAAAATGTCAAATTTAACATGATTTATAAAGGATTTTGGAAAGATATAGAAAAACCAATTGTGGGACTAGCTCCTATGGATGGGGTGACGGATGCGGCCATGAGGTTTATTACCAAAAAGCATGGTAGACCGAGTGTCATCTTTACTGAATTTGTAAGTGCAGAAGGAATAAGAGCTGGGGCGATTAAATTAATGAGAGATTTTAAGTTTGTAGATGAAGAGAGGCCTGTTGTAGCTCAGTTATTTGGTAAGGATCCGGAAGCATTTTATTTAGCTACCTTGGTGGTTTGTGCTTTGGGGTTTGATGGTGTGGATATTAACATGGGTTGCCCGGCCAGGAAGGTGGCAAATAGGGGTGAAGGAGCAGGACTAATTAATACACCAAAGCTAGCGGTTGAGATAATTGGAGAAGTGAAAAGGGCGGTGGATGATTGGGTTGGTGGAGCGGACTTAAAAGAGGTTGGGGTGGATAAGAAAATCTTAAAGTATATTGAAGATTTTGGGAAAGATAGGAAAGTAAGTAGGGGAAAGATACCGGTAAGTGTGAAGACTAGAGTGGGATATGAAAAACCGGTGACAGAAGAATGGATTAAGATGCTTTTATCGGCTGAACCAGCTGTAATTAGTTTACATGGGAGAACCTTAAAGCAAGGATATTCTGGGTTGGCTGATTGGGATGAAATTGGGAAGGCTGCCAAACTATGTGAGGAAACCGGGACATTGTTGTTGGGGAATGGGGATATTGATTCTATTAAGAGTGGACAAGAGAAGATTGATAAATATGGAGGAGATGGATATTTAATTGGCAGAGCTTCCTTTGGTAACCCCTGGATGTTTAGAGAGGATGAAGATAAAATTAGTGTGAAGGAGAAGCTGAAGGTGGCTTTAGAGCATGCCGAAAAGTTTGAGGAGTGTTACCCTGATGATAGGTTTTTTGCTATGCGGAAACATTTAAGTTGGTATGCAAAAGGGTTTGAAGGAGCAGTTGATTTAAGGAGAAAATTGGTTTTGTGCAACTCTGCTAAGGAGGTTAAGAAAGTGATTCTTGGGCAATAGTAGTGGAATTGCCGTGACCTGGGTAGACCTTGGTTTCTGGAGGGAGGTCTAAAAGTGTCTTTAAAGAGTCTTGCATGTCTTTAGGGTTGGAGTATTTAAAGTCCGTTCTGCCTATTCCTTTATTGAAAAGTGTATCGCCAGAAAATAGTAGGTTTTGTGTTTTGGAGTATAGGCAAATTGAGCCAGGGGAGTGACCTGGTGTTTCTATTACTTTTAGAGAATGTTGGCCGAATTTTATAATGTCATTTTGTTTAATAAACGAATCTGGTGGGGGAGTTGGATCGGTCTTTTGTTTTAGCCAGTATTGGGCTGATTTTCTTGCTTGTTTGTAAAGTGGTAGGTCTTTTTGGTGAAGAAGAATTGGTGCCTTAGGGAAGTTTAGTTTAAGTTCGAGTAATCCAAGGCAGTGGTCAAAATGGCCATGGGTTAGAATTATGTGTGTAGGTTTTAGATTTAAGTTTAGTATTTCTTGGGTGATGAAGTCGGCTTCGTCGGCTGGATCTATTATTACTGCTTCTAAGGTTTTAGGGCAGTAGACAAGGTAACAGTTGGTTTGGAGTTGGCCTAGTGATAGGACTTTTATTTCCATGAAGACAAGTTTACCTTATTTATTTTTGAACTTGATTTTCTTAAATTGGGAGATGTGGGGGAGGTGCTTGGTTATCTTTGTTTTGGAGAAGACCTTTCCAATGAACCAACGAGGGTTTCTAAAACTTAATGGCTTGAATTTGGCTTTGAATATGGTTCGTCCCACTATTAAAGTATACCAGTAGAGGTCAAGAGGCTTTCTGGTATCTTTGTGTTTGTGATAGTATTAAGATATGAAACAAAATAATTTTATAAACATGTTGGCTGCGGTATTATTTTTCTTTGCAATCGGATTAGGGGCTATATACATATTTCCATGGCATAGTATGAATTGGGGAAAGATGAGTTTGGTACAGGATAACTTGATTGTGGTTAGTGGTACATCTAAGGAGCAAAAGAGAAATGAGATAGCTAAGTTTACGGCAGGGGCTAGTGCTGTAAATAGTGATAGAGATACGGCGGTAAAGGAAGTGAGTGATATTGTTACCCGGATTACTGAGGCGGTTAAAACCTTTGGGATAAAGGAGAATGACATTAAAACTTCTAACTTGAGTATTTACCAAGAAGAGGAGAGCTACTACGAAGATGGAGTACAGAAAAGACGAAAAGGTCAATGGAGGGTGAGTAATAATGTTGAGGTGGTGTTGAGAAATGTGGATGAAGCCTCTCAGTTGGCTGATATATTAACCAAGAATGGAGCTACTAATGTGTATGGTCCTATGCTTACTTTGGACGACACACAGAAGGTTAGTGATGATCTTTTGGCAAGTGCAATTGAGGATGCAAAGGATAAGGCTGAGATTATGGCAAAAGCCTCTGGTGGAGTTTTGGGTGAGGTAGTAAGTGTGGTGGAAGGATCTTCACCTGTAGGGGTATATAAAGCTATGGCTGAGATGGGTGGAGGTGGTGGAGGAATGCCAATTGAGCCTGGGTCGAGTACGGTAAGTAAGACTGTAGTAGTGAGTTTTAGATTGAGGTGAGCCTAAAAAGATGTTTAGTTTTATAGTTTGTGGTAGAATAAGCGCTAGTCTTAATCGACTGAAAGGAAAAATGATGAATGGCAACAAAAAAGAAAGTACTAGATAAGAAGAAGGATTCTGGACAAGCCAGAATGACGAAACAAGTTAAGGAGAGTGAGAAGATGTCTTTAATGGACAGACTTTTGGAAGGGTCTAAGGTGGAACCAACAACTTTAAAACGCAGACAAGAGGTAGAAGGAGTGATTACCAGTTTGGGAAGGAGACTGTTATTGCTTGATATAGGGGCAAAAACAGAGGGTGTGGTAACTGGAGAAGATGCAACTGAAGCAGCAGACTTATTGGCTGAGCTAAAGGTGGGAGACAAAATAAAGGCGTTTGTAAAACACCCAGAAAACGATCAGGGCCAGATTGTGTTGTCTTTAAAACAGGCAGCTGAGTCTGGAAGATGGGAGAAGTACGCTAAAATGATGGCTGAGGAAACAGAAACAGAGGTATTTGGATTGGAAGTAAATAGAGGTGGAATGGTAGTGAAGACTGGAGAGATGAGAGGATTTGTACCAACTTCCCAGTTTGGTGAGAAGTTCTTGGGTAAGATGGAAGATCTTTTAAACACCAAGTTTAGAGTAAAGATAATTGAGGTAGATCAAGAGCAAAATAGGTTGATTTTTAGTGAAAAACTGGTATCTGACTCTAAGGCTATGGCCAAGAGACATGAGGCTTTGGAAGGGGTGAAGGAAAACGAGAAGCTGGTAGGAACCGTGTCTGGAATAATGCCTTTTGGAGTGTTCGTGACGGTTAGTGTACCTATGTCAAAGGGGCAAAAGAGTGGTGCTAAAGTAGAAGGCTTGATTCATATTAGTGAAATTAGTTGGAAAAAGGTTGAGGATCCAAACACCTTGTTTAAGGTAGGTCAGGAAGTAGATGTTCAGGTAATTGGGATTGAGAAGAAAGCAGGTAAGTTGAATCTGTCTATTAAGAGATTGAGTCATGATCCTTGGGACGGTATTGAGAAAACTTATGCAGTGGGTACTAAACACAAGGGTAAGGTAGTGCGTTCGGCACCTTATGGTGTATTTGTGAATTTTGAACCAGGAATTGACGGCTTGATTCACGTAACTAACAAGCCGGCAGACAAGGAGTTTAAGGTAGACGAAGAGGTAGAGGTTTTTGTGGAGAAGATAGATGGAAAGAACAGGAGAATGAGTTTGGGGATGGTTCTAACAGAGGTGCCGGTAGGGTATAGGTAGAAAACCATTAACTTGACATGTTTTTTGGTTTCGGATTACCAAGTGCCAGTCCTCACATCGCAGGCTGGCTGCGGGCCGGACTTGGTAATCCTTCACCTGGTTAATTTAAAGTTTTATTTCTTTTAGGTGTTTGGTATTTTCAGGAGAGATGGTTTTTTTATAGCCTAGGGTCTTTGCCTCTTTGGTCCTTTTCTCTTGAAAGGCGACCGAGCGGATTTCACCCAAAAGACCCAACTCTCCAAAGGCTATTGAGTGATTGGGTAGTGGCTTATTTTTAACTGAACTAATTATTGCCAGAGCAATACCTAGATCGGCACCTGGTTCTGTTAGATTGTATCCGGCGGTAACGTTGACGAAGACGTCTTTGTTGCCTAAGGTAAGTTTTAAGTGTTTGGTGAGGACGGCACAGATTAGTTGAAGTCTATTTATATTGATACCTTTGGCGACTCTTCTAGGAATTGCCAAGTTTGATGATACTACAAGGGCTTGAATCTCAACAGTTAGTGGTCTAGTGCCTTCCATAATCAAACAAAGTGAAGAGCCTGGAGCATTTTCTACTCTGCCTTCTAACATGAATTTTGAAGGGTCTTTGACTTCTTCTAGGCCTTTGCCTGTCATTTTGAATATGCCGGTTTCGTCGGTGGGGCCAAAGCGATTTTTTACACTTCTGAGTAACCTTAAATTGTGCTGTCTATCGCCAGAAAGTTCTAAAACTGAGTCTACCATGTGTTCAAGTAATTTGGGACCGGCAATGGAGCCAGACTTGGTAACATGGCCTACAATGATCACAGGTGTTTGGGTTTCTTTAGCCATTTTGATGATTAAGTTGGCGCTGTCTTTTACTTGTGATGGTGATCCTGGAGAAGTAGGGTTTAGGTCTGTCTGTACGGACTGGATTGAGTCAATTATTATCAAGGAGTACTTAGAAATGGAGCTTTGGGTTAGGATTGCTTCTATGTTGGAGGTGTTTAGAAGATGAAGAGCGTTCGTGTCTTTTTTTGTAAAGCGGTTGATCCTTGTGGCAACTTGAGTGGAGTTCTCCTCTGAACAGACGTAAAGGACTCCTTTAGGCGAGTTTTTTTTGTTTTTAGGTGTTTTTGAGGGCTTTCTAGAGCTGTTTTTGGAATTTGTTGTACTTTGAGATAGTTTGATAGCAAGTTGGGTGAGTAAGGTGGACTTTCCTATGCCTGGTTGACCGGCAAGTAGGTATATTCCACCTGGAGTTAAACCTTGACCTAGCACTCTATCTATTTCACTGATTGATGTGGCCTGATAGCTGTATTGGGCCTGTTCAAGGGTGTTTTTTGGATTTTCTGGTTTTACCTTGTTTTGAGGGGATGTTTTCGAGCCGGAGGTGGGTTTTAAGAAGGTACTAAAGACTTGAGAGACCGTATTCCACTCCTTACAAGCAGGGCACTGTCCGGACCACTTAGGGAAGTCGTTGCCGCAACTGGAGCACATAAACAGGTTGGTTCGCTTGGCCATATATGTAGAGTGTAGCATGACGACTGGTATAGGTTTCTGTCTGCTGGGGTTCAACCCTCTTTTGGCTTCATAGCCAAAGGGCCCGTGGCTGTAGCCACTCCTTTTAGGGTTGAACCCCTTACTTATTAATAGTTATCCACAACAAGAAAAAGAGAGATGTAAAAAGGGGTAATGGAGGCTAATTTTTAGAGCGGTTTTTTTATAAGATGTGTGGATAAATGAAGGTGGATTTAATATAGGTTGAGAAAATTGACGTTAAATGGTATATTAGGGTAGTAATTAAGAAATTAGAAGAGAGAACGATTTGGAGACACTTTAACAGAACGCAAAAAGAGCTTTATCGCCGTAGCCGAACTCGAACGACAAAGCTCTTAAGCTTAGATTCTCATCAGGACAGGTGAGGAGAATCTAACTAGCAGGTTAACATTTTTTTGGAGCTTGTGTCAATAAGCTATTTTGACTTTTAAATTGCGGGCAGTGTGTTGGGCAGGCCACTGCTCGCAATTTAGAGGTTAGTTATTTTTTCTTTTTTTTGTGGAGAATGAAGATTATGGGAATCCCTAATAAAAGCAGGAAGCCTATGAACTCTAGGTATTGTGGTAGGTAGACCAAGATAAGGTGTTGTTCTTTTTCTGACAGTGACCAGGAGTTGTGCCAGGTGTTATTAGAAGGTGATAGTTTGGTATCTTTTAGGTAAAGGAGAGGGGTTCTTAAGATTAATTGCCAGGTGGATAGATTGATGTTTTTTTGGTTGGTTTCTATGGCAATCCAGTAAGGTGAGTGGGTTTGGTAGAGGTTAAGAATTGAGTCTTCTGGAGAGGTGGAGACGGTGTAGAGGAACTCTACTGGGTGAGTTGAGGTGAAATTGTTGGGGTACGACCCTCCCTTGATTTGATAATCAAGGGGCCCGCGGCTGGAGCCGCTCCTTTCAGGGTCGGACCCCTCTATTAAGGACAGTCCTTTCAGGGTCTGACCTTCTTCAGCCCTCTCTAGTGAGATGTTTTTCAAAAAGTTTAGAGGAATAGGATCGATGGAGATATGACCGATGTCGGTCTCTGTTATTCGTTTACCTAAGGATTGGTTGTAGAGATGAAGGGTGTAGCCTGGGTCTTCTTGAGGGTTAACGATGGGTTGGATGATTGAGGATGTAATGTGAGAACTGCTAAGGACAGACCCTCCCTCGGTCCTTTGACCGAGAGGGCCCGACCCGCTATTATCGAGCGGGTCTCCTTTCAGGGTCTGACCTTCTTCGGAGAGGCGTTCAAAGACGTCACATCGGTGAGTTGAGTGGTTTTCTAGACATACAGTCATTGGCAATCCTTTTTGGTGTTGTTGGTCTATTTGAATGAGGTAGTTGGTGGAGTGGGGGAGGTGTCTTAGGTCAAGAGAGTCGCAAGCAGTAGCGTCTTGACTTTGGTAGTTTATGGTTTGAGTGGTGGTGGTTTTTAGAGTTTCGCCGGATCTAAATTGATTGCAGTTTTTAGCATCTTGTAAGAGTTGGTTTTGGTTGGGAGTTTGGGTGATGTTTAGTGGTGAGGTGATGATAGGGAGTGAAAGGGAAAATTCATCAAGGACAGACCCTCCCTCGGTCCTTTGACCGAGAGGGCCCGACCCGCTATTATCGAGCGGGTCTCCTGTTAGGGTCTGACCTTTTATATAGTTTAACTGAAAAGAGGTGGTTGCAAGCAAAGGGTGGAAGTTGGTGGTGATGTTTTGAAAGGTAATTTCCTTTACAGATTTTGAGTCGTTGGCTTCTAAAATTAGATTAAGTTGTTGTTTTTCTTTTGTTAAAGGTGAGAACTGTCTGGTTGTGGTTGGAAATATTTGAGCATGGAGAGGTTGGGGTGGCGTGGTGGAGAACGAGAAGTTTTTGGTGGTAATGTTGGTATTGGCGGGAGTTGAGGTAGAGGAAAAATGGGTGTATTGGGTGGAGATGAGTCCGGGAGGGATAAAGGAAGGTAAGGGTAGGGAAAGACAACCGACCACGTCGGTCCCTAAGATTGATATGGAGTTTTGGTAAGTAATCTTTTCTACTTGGCGATCTTTTTTGTTGGTATAGCATTGGTAAGGAACAGCTTCTTTTAAGGCGTTGGTGACGTTGACTGTTTGGGTTGGAGAGTTGGTGTAGAGACTGATATTTACCGGATCATTTGTGGGTAGATAGGTGGTGGTGAGAGGGTAGAAGTCAGGTTGAGTTAAAAGCTCTCCCGGCAGAACTAACTCGAAGTATTCTTGATCTAGCTTAAGGATAAAACTGGATTGAAAGAAGGGAATATCAAGATAGACGTAGTTGGGGGTGGCTTTTGGGGTGATAGAGTTTATGGTTGGAAGAAGTGGGGTGAGTTTAAGAAGGATTTGATGGAGAAGTTTTTTGTAAGATATCTCTACTGGGACTAAGTTTTCTGTTTCTGTATAAGAAGGGAGAGAGATTTTATTGTTGGGGTACGACCCTCTGTTTACTTCGTTCACAGGCCCGCGGCTCAAGCCGCTCCTTTCAGGGTCGGACCCCAAGACGGACAGAGTAATGGATGATTTGTCTTTTTTCCAGTTGGTGTTGGGTCTTAATGATAGGTCGTTGAAGGGATATGTTCGGGTATTTTGATTAGGGCTGGTAGAGAGGAAGTTAGTTACTCTTTTGTCTGTTGTGGCCTTATATATCAGTATATTGTCATTTATGTTTTTTTCCAGTTTGAAAGCGTTGGAGTCATTTAGAAGTCTTAGTAACTGTTGGGTCTTTAGGTCTTGATCGGATTGAGGAGAGATGACAAATTTGTCTACAAGAATCCAGTTAATGGCGTATTTTTCTACTGTGTTTTCGAAGTCTTTTAAGGCGTTTGAGTAAAGGGCTGTGTTGATTTCCTCAAAGTAGTTTTGGTTTTGCTGCTCCCAAACGTCAAAAGCCCTGTCTACTATTGGTTGGTTAAGACCGTACCATAAGAAGCCTGAACCTCTATATCCCCAAGAGTAGAAGTTCCACCCCCAGAAAGTATGTTGGGGAAAGTTGGCAATGCGGGTGTTGGGATCTTGGTTTTCGAAGTACTCAAAGGTTTCGAAGTATTCCTGAGGGATGGATTGCCTCATGCTGGGTGAGATCAGCTGGCCTGAGAAGGCTGGAGAGGTGAAGATTAAAAGAGATAGTGTGATGGTGAAGAGGGTGAAGATGTAGGTAAGACGGTGGTGTAGGAATGAGAATAGGTCTAGGATGAAGATACAGCCAATACTGAAGAAGAGAGAGAAGGTAAATGAGAGAGGAGTAGAGAATTTGGTAAAGGGAGAACGGAACAGCTCGCCTATTAAAGGGATGCGACTGTTTATCAACAGACCGCCGCCTAGGAGGAAGAACAGGCTGATGAAAGTGATGGAGAGGATAACGGGGAATATCTTTAAGTTCTTTTTGAAGGCGTAGTAGATACCGGTGAGGATGAGGATAAAGTTAAGGTAACCGATTAGAGAGATGAGAGGGTTTTTTAGGTGCTGTATCCAAGGAAGAAGTAAGTAAGTGAATTTCCCATTTATTCCAAGATCGGTGAAGTTAAACAGAAAGCCTTTGAGTAGGCTTAGGTTTTTAAGGTTAGCAAATTCTAGGTTTCTTGCATAGGTTTCAGGAGTGGAGATAAGGTTGATTTTGGCTATCTCACCAACATGGCCATTTTTAAGGACGAAAAATATGACGGGAATTAGCCAGAAGCTTTGGGTGAAGAGGATGGTGAGGGAGGTTTTAAAAAGGGTGGAGACTTTCTTTTTGTTGGCAATAAAGATGGGGATGAGAGAAAGAGAGAATACTACAAAGAGGGTTTCTACATAAAATGAAGGAGTAGATAAAAGATAGACAAGAATTAGGTTAAGGTAGTGGCGTTTGTTGGGTTGTTCTAGGTAGTTTAAGGTGACCAAGAGTAACCAAGGGAAGAAGGCAAAAAATGAAGTAAAGGTTTCGAAAGGGACATAGAATGTTTGGATGGTAGAAAGGTTTAAAAGATAGAAGAGCCCGCCTAAAAGGGCGGCGAAGGTCTTGGTGTTTTTGTCAAACGGGAGGCGAAAACCTTTTCTCTTTAGGAGCTTAAGTTTGATAAAGAAGTAGACTCCTAGGGGCCCTAGGGTAAGCATGGTGAAGGTGTAAAGGTAACGTAGGTTTTGGGCGGGAACACCTAGAAGATTTAATAGAAATAGAACTAGCTGTCTGGGTAGGTCGGCAGCGTGGGCCATACCACCCAATAAACCCAAACCTTGGTGCTCTTGCCAGACGGTGAAGATGGCTCTTTTGAGATTGGTTAGGGGTAGAAACTCTGGATGAAGGTTATCCCAGCCGGTTAACCAGGTGTTGGGTTCGTAGTTTAGGAAAGATAGGATTAAGGAAATGGTGATGAGGACAAGAGGTGCCCAGAGATCTGAAAGGAAAAGCTTGGCTTTCTTAAGGCGTTTTTTCTGTTTGAATTTCTTGAAAGAGAGTTTGCTGGACATGACTTCTAGTTTAGCAGAGGTATGGAGAGAGGGTTGGTATAATAGAGAGGATATGAAAGATGAAGTAAACGAGATTGAACCGGTAAAAAGATGGATTGGCAGATGGCTTTTGGATATGTCTTCACAGCTTTTGAAGTTAAACCCGGTACCTGCCGTAAGGCGAGTGGTGGATAGAAGAGAGATGACGGGAAAGAAGACAAGGGTAATGCCTGGTGAGTTGGCAGTTTCGAAAGAACATATTGTGCCGGCTGAGATGGTTAAGTTCTCCCGAAAAAGATACGGGGATGACGTGGTTGTGTACTTGAGAGACAAAGCACCTAAGGCAAACGGTGAAGGAATATTTTATTTAATCAAGTTGTTGGAGGAGGATGGTTCTAAAAAGGGAAGACCGGTGGGGATTGCCGAGATTAGCTCACGAGAGAAACGAGGTGAAAATAGAGGGAGAGTGGCATGGTATGTAAGAGAAAGCAAAGAGGCAAGAGATAGATGGAAAGATAGGTACCAGGAACTTTTTGTAGCTCAGTTTGGAGAGAAAGCTTTGGACAGGTTTTTGAATAGGGACTAGTTGGTAGTTAAGTGAACTGCCTGAAGGTTGGGAAAACTAGGGAAAAGATTCAGCTTAATTTTCAAGTTTTTCATTCCTCGGATGAACTGAAAGGCTGGGGAGATGGCCCTTGAGGGTAGTAAGGTAACTATGACTAGCTCGACAACACCTATGAAAAGGCTTATGAGTGATGGTTTGTACTGGCCGGAAAATAGGGCCTTGGAGCGGACTTTAAACAAATTGTAAAAGACTTGTTTTTGGTCTTGGTTTAAGGACAGATTATGATCGTGAAGTCTATATTGAAGCAGGGTCTTTTTAGAGTTGACTATAGAACCAAACTTACTGACACGTAAAAGGAAGTTTATTTCCTCTCCTGTTTTAGTCTTTGGGTTGTACCATATAAAGTTTTTAGGTAGTTTTTTTGTGTTGACCATTATGGATGGTTGCTGGACAGGACAAGCCCAGAAAAGCATGTTGTGGATGTCTTTAGGGCAGGTAGGGAATTTTTTGAAACCTATGGATTTTCCAGACTTATCAATTAACTTACATTGAGAACCTAAGACAACAACAGATGGGTGTTTTTGCATGGTCTTTAGTTGGGTTTCTAGTCTTTTAGGGTGCATTATATCGTCGGCGTCCATACGGGCGATCCAGCTTGATTTAGATAGTTTAATTCCTTTGTTGGCGGTGGAACTAACACCTTGATTCCTTTTATTGGTTAAGATTTTTATGCGTTTATCTTTTTGGGCGTAGGCCTTTAATATTTCTAGGGAGTTGTCTTTGGAGTGATCGTTTACGGCAATTAACTCCCAATTTTGATGAGTTTGTTTTTTGATGCTTTTTAGAGATGGACGTAGAAATTCTGCGGCGTTGTACACCGGCATGACGATGGAGATTAAAGGTTGTTTGTTAGTATTTTTCATTTTTAAAGAATCAAAGAAGCGGAGGTTGAACCCCTTTGGGGTAGTCAACCTCTTTTTAATTGCTTAAAAATGAAACACAGCTATAAAGATTAAAAAAAATAGAACCTCGAGGCAAGGTGTGTTGAGTACATTGCCTCGAGGGTAGAGATTAGTTTTTAATGGGCATTAGCCGCCGAAAAAGTGTACTAATGCACCAAAAACTAAGAAAGTAAATGCTATCCATAGGAGAGTTACTCCAATTGGATCTAAAAACCCATATGAAGGGTTTTCAAACATCGGAGCTAACATGATTGCAAAGATGCCGGTGCCGAGAAGGATGCCTTTAAGTGTCATATTTACCCACCTCCTTTAGGGGGTTTCTAGCTGTGTTTTAAAAGTTCAAGAATATGTATTTTTAAATAATCAAAGAAGCGGAGGTTGAACCCCTTTGGGGTAGTCAACCTCTTTTAAGAGGTTTTAATTTCTTAAAAATACCCCCAACCTTTTTTAAACTCTCATGTGAGAGAAAGGTTGGGGTTAGTAGGATACCGGATATGTGTTTTAGGGGATGAGGGAAGCAGATTCCAGGATGTGACAGTTGCTGTTGCCCTCTAAATATTCTTGGCGATGATGGGGAAATCGGGCTTGAACAGCATTGAGAGAAAGACCTTCCCAATATGCGCCTTTCCAGCCGGATCCGTTCCAAGTTTCACCAGGTAGAATCTGAACAAGTGCGCAGTAACTGCCGCCGTCCCAGATTTCTGCGATTGCACCAAATTTACTGCTGATTTTGGCAGGGAGTGATTTTTCAGGACCGAGGTTATCACCTTCCCAACTTGTGGAATCTTCGTTGGATGGCTGAACTTCCTCTACGCACAGGGCGCAATATGCCTGTTCTTCACTTTGAGAAGATGTACTGGTTTTTTCGGCATGTTTCCAGCCAAATGGACCTTCGGGAGATTGCGCTTCACAAACCCATAACCCGTCGGGGCTAGGATCATTGATTGCGAAAACTTCTAGGTCTCCTGATGGGTTAGTCCACTGCTTGCTGGTACATCCGTTGACTGGGTCTGATCGGAGCCATCCAGGGGTGACAAAGGCGGTGACCAAGAAAATCAGAGTGGCCAGAACACCAAGGCCGATGAGGATTACTTTCTTCATGATTAGTCTCCTTTTGAAGAATTAAAAAAATAAAATTAGCTTGCGCAAGCTATGAAACCAGCTGCTCTGAATGAGCTTGGATCTGGCAGATTCTGGACAAGCCAGAATGACGCCGACCCTGTGGGCAGATTTCGAGTACCACAGGGCGTGAACTAGTTTTTTAAAGTACTAATTTCTGGTCTGTTATATAAATTAAGTTGAAGACCCTTAAATTAGTAGTTATCTTGTTCACACTCTGTGGTACTCGCTATTGCAAGTTATTCCGCCCAAACTTATTGTTCGCCTTTTTAGTTCTATTCGAACACGGCTTACAGAGCGTTTTTGTGGCGGACTTCGCCGGTATCTTGTAAATGTACAGTGGTTTAAATAGCCACTTGCTTAATTAGGTTGTTGTCCTAGTTAAGTAGGTGAGTACTTTCCTCATTGTTTTTGGTATTAGTTCTTTTTGGATTTTACGAAGGCTACGAGGCCTGCAAGGTAGGTGAAGGCTGATAGACCATAGGCAAGACTTGATTCTGCACCGGTATCTACTACGGTATGCTCTTCACAGGTATCTGCCATACCGTAGACAGGAGTACAGGTACGAGTAGTGGTAGTGGTAGTTACGGATTCGTTAAGGACTGTCCTTCCGCTCGCTTCGCTCTCGGGCCCGTCGCTCTCGGCTCCTCCTTTTAAGGACAGACCTTCTACATTTGATGGGGCATCCTCGAAAGTGGTGGGGATGGTGGTAGGTTCGTTTGAGAAGAAGAATGAGGTAGTAGGGGTGGGAGAAGCTTCGTTGGATATATCTTCTGACTCTAGGTCTGAAGGGTTAACGGTTTCTGGCTTGATATCTTTTATATCCTTTTGGTTCTTGGCGAACCAAGATAGAGCTCCTACAACGGAGAAGAAGATTATTAGTAAGGGTAAGAATCTAAGTGTATTTTGTTTCATGAGGGGCATTATATCATTAAAGACAGATATTGTCAAGTTATAGGATGAGATAAGGAAGAATGGAAAAAAGAAAGCTTAAGAAAGACAAGAAGTAGCCTTAGTTGACCCTTTTAGCGTATTTTATGATTCTAATGGGTGAGTTCCATAGTTGGCAGGTGTAGAGGATAAGGTCTGCATCGTAGTTGGTGATTTGTTCTCCTACTTCTTCCTGGTAGATTTCGTATATATATTGTCTTTGATTCCAGTTTATGGTGATTTGATCGCCAACATCAAGTTTGGGTAGGTTGTAGAAGGAGTTGAGGTATCTAAATTGGTTTGTCCAACTTAGATAGCCCCAGCGGTGGGCGGCGATGATGATGGGCTCTGTGTTGTCTTCTGGTGTGCCAAAGTTGGGAACCTGCCAGATACCTTGTTTTAGTATCTCTTGCCAGTCTTCGCCTTGGTGAATTTCTCCTCTTACACCAATGTTATCTATAATAAGGCCGTTTTCTTTAGGAAGAGAGAGGTCTATGGGTGGAAGAATTGGTTCTTCTGCAGGTGGGCTTGTTTCAGGCGTGGGAGTAGGTTGGGGAGGTGTTGTAGGGGTGTTGATTGATAGAGTTTGGGCGAGGACATCGGAGGTTTGAGGAGATAAGCGGTAGTATATATGAGGCCAGGAGGGGAGAAGGGCTAGGATGAAGGCCAAAAACCAGAGGGTAAAACCTAGAATTAAAAATGGTCGTTTCATAAGGTTAATTTTACATTATGAAAGGTTGTATAGTGGGTTGCGATTTTTAGTTTTGGATTATCAAATTCCAGTCCTCACATCGCAGGCTGGCTGCGGGCTAGATTTGACAACCCTTCACAATTAAATGTTTGGTATATGATGTGGTGTTTTGTAGAAAGATCGTTAAAGCATGACTTGTAGTAAAAGTCTTGACAAACTTAGGCTTAAGTGATATAGTAACAGTTAGTTTGATATTGACATAGAGTTAATTGAAGGTGGAATGGGTTTGGCTGGCAGCGCCAGAAAAAATGCGTTGTATTTGTAGGTCCTACGCGCTCCACCCTTAATTAACTTTTTTGATTCTTGACAAATATGGTTGGAGATTGATATCTTTAGGTTAGATATTCTTTAGAGGTGTTTTTAGGTTTAGGTTTATTTCAACATGTTTAGGTATTAGAGTATTAAAAATTATTGTCAAAGAAAAAAGTAAAAATATGAATAACGGTAAAATGATTGCTGGTGCTAGAGTTGGAAATTCAAACGGACATGGTAGGACTGCGCCAATGAAACCTCCGGTGTTTAACAGACCAGCTATGAAGCTTGAACAAAAAGAGGTGTCTGGTGTGTTGGATTTGGCTCGAGATGGTAGAGGTATGCTTAGAGTTGATCTGAAACCAGGTGAGGATGATGTGATGGTTGGCAGTATGTTGGTGAGAAGTAATAACTTGAGATCCGGTGATATGGTGACAGGAGTTGCTCAAAGACCAGGAGGTCAGAGTGGGTACTGGAATTTGTCTACGATTGATAAGGTAAATGGAGTATTGCCAGGGAAGCTGGGTGTTAGAGCTAGGTTTGATAAAGGTACTCCGGTGTTTCCTGATGAAAAGATTACTTTGGAAGTAGATAAAGATACCCTGTCTACCAGATTGATTGATTTAGTAGCTCCTATTGGTATGGGTCAGAGAGGTTTGATAGTGTCTCCTCCTAAGGCTGGAAAGACAACTATTCTAAAAGAGATTGCTACTGGTGTAGCTAAGAACAACCCAAACATTCATTTGATGGCTGTGTTGGTTGGTGAGAGACCAGAAGAGGTAACGGATATTACTAGACACATAGAGAAAGTAACTAAGGATTCTAAGATGCCTGGTGAGACTTTGGCTAGTAACTTTGATGAAAAAGCAGAGGATCAGACCAGAGTAGCAGAGATAGCCTTGGAAAGAGCTAAAAGATTGGTAGAACAAGGTAAGGATGTAGTTATCTTACTAGACTCTATTACCCGTTTGGCTAGAGCGTATAACTTGGCTATGCCTACATCTGGTAGGACGTTGTCTGGTGGTTTTGACCCAGCAGCCTTGTACCCTCCAAAACGTTTCTTTGGGGCGGCCAGAAACTTTGAGGAAAAAGGCAGTTTGACCATTATTGGTACAGCTTTGGTAGATACAGGTTCTAGGATGGATGACTTGGTTTATGAGGAGTTTAAGGGAACTGGAAACATGGAGTTGGTGCTTGATAGGAATCTGGCTGAGAGAAGAATTTACCCAGCGGTAGATATCTTGAGGTCTAGTACCAGAAGAGATGACTTGTTGTTTACTAATAGTGAGTATCAAAGTATTGTGTTGATGCGTAACATGATGAGCCAGTTAAATGATAGGGAACAAGCTATCAATCTAGTTATTGGAAGATTAAAGAAGACCAAGACAAACAAGGAGTTTTTAGCAAGTCTGAAGGAAGGGTAATAAGGGATTAGAGTTTTATGGTTTTAGAAGTGTAGTCTTTAGTTAGATTAATTTCTTTAGTTTTGCCGAAGAAGGTGATATTTTGAGGAGAGTTTGCAATACCTGGTTGTTTTAGGATGGAGAGCTGGTATGATTTTTGATTTGTAAATGGAAGTTGGTAAGAGATGGTGACAGAGCTGGTGGATTGATGAGGAGTGGAGTGGAAGAAACCGATTTTCGTGAAGCCGTGTTCAGGACTTGAGGAGAAATTTGGGGGAGCTTGGATGTTGGTGGCCTGGGTAGGAATATAGAGTCTTAGGTAGTTAATATAATCTCCTCCATGATGATTTGGAGGATCTGGGTTTTCTGAAGGGGAGGTGTTTGTATAGTTGATGGTGATTTGGTGGGTGATGAATGATTCATTGGGGTTCGACCCTCCCTCGGCCTTTTGGCCGAGAGGGCCCGCGGCTGTAGCCACTCCTTCTAGGGTTGAACCCCTAAGAATGGTGTGGGTGGTTTGGCGAGTGATGTGGGCATTGGCCTTGTTGGAGCCTAGGTTTGACTCTATTATGGCGATGGTGTCTTGGAGGCAGTTGTTACATGAATTAGGTTTTAGTTCACCAGCTAGGTCTTTTTTCTCTAAGAAAGATTGAAGCTTTTGGTCGGTGGAGTTTAAGAGGATCTCGCCGTTTTTTAGATCTTTGTAAAGTAACTTCGTGATTTTCAGTTTTTGCTTTAAGGAAAGATTTGAAAGTTTTTGTTTTAGGGCATCACCAGCTGTTGAGATTAGGTCTTTTTTGTTGGTGGAGCCTGGAAAAAAGTTTTCTTGAATGTTGTTTTGTAGGATAAGTGAAATGTTTTTTGATTCTAGAGTTAGGTTTAGTGAGTCGAGATTAACAGGACCAGTTACTTCTAGAATTTTTTCTATAGTGGAGAGGTTAATGGCTACTAAGACTTCTGGATTTACCTCTTTGCCTTTTTCAAGGAACCATCTGATGGTTTTGGCGCTAGTGGGGAAGTGTGGGTCCCAGTTGGCGTCACGTAGTTTATACCAGCCTTGGCCAAAAGCTTGTTGGATGGGAAGAGGTGGTTCTACATGGCCATCTAGTTGACCGTCGGGGACGTAGATGTCTTGGAAGGAGAGAAGATGTTGTTTAACACCGAAGGTTCCGAACCATCCTTCGCTATCGCTGCGGACCGCCGAAGGTTCGGAACCTGTGGTAGCTTGTAGTTTGGCGTAAGATCCCATAAAGCCCCCGGTGGCTCTTATCTCATGGTTGTTTTGCAAAAGGATGATGGCGGATTGGGGTTCTGGTGTACCTAAAACTTTAAAAAATAGACTAAAAAGAACTAAGAGGAGTTTTAAGGTCATGATTATCAGTATATGATAAAATGCTTACCACTTAAGTTTCTCGTTTTTTAAACGAGTTTTATGAAAGGAATAGCTGATTTTCTTAACTACTGGGTAACTGATTTCTGGCGGTTTGTTGGTGACTTTTTTGTGCATATATTTAAACGTTACCTGGTGGCTAGTTTTTCTAGGTTTGAGAACATCAAGTCTTTGGCGGTGGTGAAGATGTATCAGCAGCGAGGTAAGTATGCCCAGCTGTTTGTGCATGGTGGTGTGGCTATGGTGATGTCTTTAGGAGTGGCCTTAGGGCCTTCTTTGGTGGTAGAGGAAGCAGGAGCCCAGAGTGTGATCTCTAACGGAGTAGGTGGAGCGGTAGTGATTGGTGAGGCCCAACAGGAGGTGGAGAGTAAGGTGTTGGGTACGATGACTGACTCGGCCCATGTACAACCCTTAACTGAGGTGTCTGATAAGCCGAGAGCTGAGGAGCTTGAGTATAGTGTGCAGCCTGGAGATACCTTGTCTACAATTGGTGAGAAGTTTGGGGTGAGTTTGGATACGATTAGATGGTCGAACCCTAAGAAGATAACGTCGGTTAAGGCAACCATAAAAGAAGGTGAGATTTTAATAATACCGCCGGTTACTGGAGTGATGCATAAGGTTAAGAGTGGTGAAACGGTTTATTCTATTGCTAAAAAGTATGATATATCAGCTCAAGGGATTGTCGATTTTCCGTTTAATGAGTTTACTAATGATGAGACGTTTTCTTTGGCTGTTGGTCAGACTTTGGTGGTTCCAGATGGAGTGGTTCCGGACGTACAACCATGGTCACCAACATCTGGTTTGGCTAGAGTGTTGACGCCTGACGCGGGAGTGGTGTCGGCCACGGGATCTTGGATCTGGCCTGGGTCTGGAAGAATTACTCAAAGATACTTGGCGTGGCATAAAGGAATTGATATTGCAAACAAGTCTGGTGGAGCGATATTGGCGGCGGATAGTGGAAGAGTGGTGGTGGCAGGTTGGGTAGATAACGCAGGTTACGGAAATAGGGTGATGGTGGATCATGGTAATGGTTACCAAACCTTATATGCACATATGTCTAAGGTTAGTGTGAGAGTAGGACAAAATGTGAAACGTGGAGATGTGTTAGGGTCCATGGGTTCAACAGGAAGATCTACTGGAGTCCATTTGCATTTTGAGATTAGAACTTCTAAAGGGAATATTAACCCATTTAGTGTGTTGAAATAGGATATATTTAGATTATGAATTGGCTGAAGAGACAAAAGGGAGGGTTGTTGTTTTTGTTTCTTTTAGTGTTTGTTTCTTACTTTAATTCTTTGAACAACGAGTTTGTAAGCGATGATATCTTCGGTATTGTAAACAACCAAAAATTGGGTGATTTTGGAGAGGTGTTTAAGAACCCATTTTATTTTTTGAGGTCTTTAGAGTACTGGATGATTTTCAATTTGTTTGGGAAGCAGGCGTTTTATTTCAGGTTGATAAATTTTGTGTTTCATTTGTTGACGGTTTGGAGAGTGTTTGGATTGGTTGACTTGCTGATAGAAAACAAGAGTTTTGTGTTATTAAAACAAAACGAGAGGAATAAGAAGAGTAAAAAAGGTGAGGGGAAGAGAATAGGTTTGTTGGCTGCAAGTATATTTGCGGTACATCCTTTGGGAGCAGAGGCGGTAAGTTGGATTTCTGCCGGTAGTTACGTTCAGATGGCCGGGTTTGGCGTTTGGAGCTTGGTGTTTTATATGTTGGCGATTCCTAACAAAGGAGAGACCTTTGTTAAGTATTATGTTTGGAGTTTGGCATTGCTTTTATTGGCTTTGTTTACTATGGAGAGAGCGGTGGTGGTGGTGGGGTTGATGGGACTTTTGAGTTGGAATTTGGGAAGATTGAAGGTGTCTTGGAAGTATTTGGTGGTACCGGTGATTTTAAGTTTGGTGTGGGTGGGGGTTAGTTTGTGGGGAGTGGGAGTAAGAGCTGAAACTTTACAGGTAAATTACTACAACAATTCTGATAGTGTTAACTTTTTTATGCAGTTACCTGTGGCTATTGGGGAGTATATTAAACTTTTTGTTTGGCCTATTGGACTGACTCTTTATCACTCGGATCTTTTGTTTACCGGCTTTGGCTTTGGTGTGCGGGTGTTGGTGCTTTTTGGTTTGTTGGGTGGTGTGGTTTGGGCATATATTAAAAAGAGCAGGATGTTTTTTTGGTTGATGTGGTTTTTAGTTTGTTTGTCTCCCACTTTGTTACCTTTGGGAATATCATGGATTGTGGCAGAACGGTATGTGTATATGGCGATGATTGGTTTGTGTGTGTTGGTGGCGATGGGGGTGGAGAGCTTGAGAGAGAGATGGGATAGTGATACGGTTAATTTTTTGTTGGTGCTTCTGGTTGGGGTTTTGATGGTAAGGACGGTGTTTAGAAATCAAGATTGGCAGACGGCTGATGAGCTGTACCTGTCAGCCGAGCCGTACTCTACTTTAAGCCCCCAAAACCATAATAACTTGGGAGATGTGTATGGTAAAAGGGGAGTGTTGGGGTTGTCTAGAGATCATTTTTTAAGAGCTATTGAGCTTAATCCTGGCTACGCAGATGCTATGCATAACTTGGGGAATACGTATTTAAATATGGGAGAGATAGAAAAGGCCAAAGAAAACTTTTCAAAGGCTTTAAAGATTAACCCTAATCTGTGGCAGTCGGAGAATGCTTTGAAGGCAATTGAGGAGTTGGAGAGAAAAAACCCTTGAGGAAGTAAAGGCCGTAAGTTAGATGGGTAAGGGGAATGGTAAAAAAGAACAAGATACCTATTAGTGGGTTGTTGGTTTTGATGATTAATGAGATGGAGGTAATGGTAATAATGAATAGATAGATGTTTAAGGAAAGATAGAAAATTGGGGTAACGAAAAGATAGGTGAGTATTAGCCAAGGAATGAAAAGCGGGGGGGCGAAATAGCCTGGAAGACGGGAGGTTTTGGGTAGAATTTTTGAGAACAAACCGCGACGGTAGCCAAAGCGGGAGATCTGTTTTAAATGAGGTATGAAGATAGGTCTTCTGTGGTGGAAGACTTTTATGCTGGGATGGTAGAGAATTTTTTTGTTTAGTTTGAATACTAGGTCGTGGCAGAGTTTGGTGTCTTCGCCTGGCCAGTAGGAGGTGTTGAAGCCTTTTATTTTATTGAAGTCTTCTTTTTTTACCAATAAGTTTGAGGATGGATAGTCATTTACGTATCTTTTTTTGGCTATTTTGTTTCTGTATGTACCAGCGCCACCGGCACCAATAAGGGAAGACCAGACGAAGCCTGATATTTGCTGGAATATGTTGTTTTGAGGTGGGGTAAGGTTTGGTCCACAGACAGCAGTGATATGATTTGGTTTTAGGTACTTTTGAGAGTTTTTGAGCCAGTCTTTGTCTGGGTAGGCGTCTGAGTCTATGAAGGCTAGAATTGTCCCTAAAGCTTTTTTACTGGCCCAGTTGCGTTTGGTGGCGGGGTCACCAGGGCAGAGTTTATCGGTAATAATTAAGATTTCCTTAGGTTTTTTGGTTTGAGATTTTAAGGCGGGCAAAAGTTCAGGGCAGAGATCTTTTTTGTTTTGGCAAGGAATGATGACGGAGAACATATTTTAAAATTTCTAATTATTAATTAACAAAGGAGAGACCTTTGTTAAGAATTTAGCCGTAGTAGTGAAGGATTCGGAGACGGTAGAAAACGGCTATGGTTTCATAGAGCATGTTAAAAATGGTTTTAAGAGTAGCTGCAGAGGTTAGTTGGCCGGCTTTAAATTCAAGTTTAATAGGGGTTTCAAAGATTTTATTAAAACCTAGGCTGTGGGCTACGGCCAACATTTCTATATCAAAGGCATAGCTTTTGACTACTAGTTTTGGGAGTACTTTTTTTAAGACATTTTTTTTGAAAAGCTTTAGACCTGCCTGGGTGTCTGATAGTTTTAGTCCGAACAAGAGCCTAACCAACTTATGGTATCCCCAACTTAAAATTCTTCTTTCAAGTGGGTAGTTGATTTGGGAGGCCGGATGGCGTTTGGAACCTATGATGATGTCTGCTTGGTACCAATTTAGGTGTTCTATGGCCAGAGAGATGCCGCTAGGATTTATTTCTCTGCCTGCGTCTATGAAGGCAATCAGATCACCTTTGGCTTTGGTAAAACCGTAACGGACGGCGTGGCCCTTACCTTGGTTTGTTTTAAGGATATATGTCTTGGCGTTTTGTTTATTTTTGGTAAAGTTTTTTGCCTTTATATATGTAGAGTCTTTTGAACCGTCAACCACGACTATTATTTCAAAGGGATAGGATATTTGCTTTAAGGTTTGGTAGATGTGTTGTAGGTCTTTTTGAATAGTTTTTGACTGTTGGTGAGCTGGGATTATGACTGATAAAGTTGAAGGTTTCATATACAATCTGTTTGATGAAGAGTGTGAGTGTGATTATAGCTACTTTTGACGCTGGGGAGGTATTTAAGGAGTATTTAGAGAGTATTAGAGGTCAGGATTATGATCAGAAAAAGATTGAGATATTGGTTTCTGATGGAGGGTCAAGTGATAGGACATTGGAGTATGCAAAAGAATATGGGTGTAGAGTTATTAAGGAGAGCACTGGTAGCCCGGAAGGGGCTAAGGCGGTGGCCTTGAAGAGAGCTAAAGGAGAGTTTGTGTTAATAGGAGATTCTGATAATATTTGGCCCAATAGAACTTTTTTAAGAAAAATGATGGAAGGGTTGGAGAAAGAAGTGGAAGTTTTGGCTTGTTATCCGTGGAGATATACATGTAGGAAGAGAGATAGTTTGTTGAATAGATATTTTGCTTTGTTGGGGGCAAATGATCCGGTGGTGTGGTTTTTGGGTAAGACAGATAGACAAAGCTACTTGTCTTCTGAATGGAGATTGGGAGGTAAGTTAGTTAAGGAAACTGGGAAGTATTTTAAAGTTGAGTACAACGAGGAAAATTTACCAACGGTGGGTGCCAATGGGTTTTTGATAAGAAGGAAGGATTTATTGAAAGCCAAGGTAAGTGAGAAGTATTATTTTCATATAGATGTGGTTTCTGATCTCGTAAAACAAAAACCACGACAGTTTAAGATTTTAAAAATTGATATTGTTCACAAGACGGGTGATGATCTGATTAGCTTTTTAAAGAAGCGAAGTAAATATGTGAGAGATCTTTATTTACGTGATAGTTCTAAGCGACGATATTTTGTATATAAACTTGGTAGAGATGAGTTAAAAACCTTGTTTTTCTCTCTTTATGCATTGAGTTTGGTATTACCTTTATTGTATTCCGTTTGGGGATACAGTAAAAAACGAGACTTGGCATGGTTCTTACACCCTGTGATGTGTTTTTCCTTGCTTTGGGTATATTTCCTGGTAGTGGTAAGGCATATTTGGGAGATCAAGATTAGAAACAAATGAAGAAACCAAAACTATCTGTAATTATTTGCACCAAAGGAAGAGATGAGAACTTAAAGGAGACGGTGAAGAGTTTGAAGAAGCAAAGTTTTAAAAATTGGGAGTTGGTGGTGGTTAGGGAAACTCCCTTGTCTAAGGCTCGTGACTTGGGTTGGAGACGGTCTAAGGGAGAGATAGTGGTATGGACAGATGACGATGTGATTTTGGATAAGGACTGGGCTAAAAATTTGGTGAAGATTTTTGATGAGGAAGGGCAAGTGGGGGGAGTAAGTGGGCCAACGATAGTACCAGAAAGGTTGTTGAAGAATAGGATGGTGTTTTGGTGGTACAAGGCTGAAGGTTGTAAGAGAGTACCAGCTTTTTTTTGGAAGTGGACAATGCTCTCTGGAAAGCCATTTGAGATTGGGAAGATCTGTGGAATAGGGTGGTGGTCACCGGGGTCGAACTTTAGAAGTTGTTTGAAGATAAAGGAGCTAGTGGAGGTAGATTACTTGGAGGCGTGCAATATGGCAATAAGACGAAGTTTGGTGAAAAAGGTAGGTGGATATGATTTGGGTTACAAAGGAACGAGTGAGTGGTGTGAGGTGGATCTGTCTATGAGGGTAAGGGAGCTGGGTTATAGATTGGTATGGAGTAGGGATGTTAAGTTAAAGCACATGGTGAGCCAGGCGGGCGTGTATCTGGATAGAAGAAGATTGAAGGAGAGGTTTGAGAATTACTTTAAGTTTTTTAAGAGACACGTGTTGAAGAAGATGTGGGGGTGAAAAAAAATCACCCTGACTTTTGTTTTGTCAGGGTGAGTTGTGTTTAGTGTACTTAATTTAGTAGTGGGGCCGCTAGAAACATCATGAAAAGAACGAGGATCGTTATTAAAATGAGTGTTTTGTTGTCTCTTAAAACGATTAGTAATACCTCAAATTCTCTTTGGATCGCTTTAATGAATTCCATGTTATTCTCCTTTGGAGATAATAAATCTTGACTAAAAAAGAGCAAGTGATGGTTTCTATTATACCATTAAAGACGTAAATAATCAAGTTATAGGGTAGTGGAGGTGTTGGGCTGGGTATGTTAGTGTAAGGTATGCAGATTTCGGTTGTTATTGCCAACAAGAACGGAGAGAAGTTTATTAAAAATTGCCTTGATTCTGTACTTGGTGAGAAGGGTAGTTTTGAGGTGGTGGTGGTTGATGATGGGTCTGTTGACAGAAGTGTAGAGCTTTTAGATAGGTTTGAAAGAAAGGTGAATAGTGTGAGCGTGATTAGGTTGCCTAGAAATGTGGGGGCGGCGGAGGCTAGGAATATTGGAGTTGCTAACACTACGGGTAAGTACATATTGTTTTTGGATGTTGATACCAAGATTAAACCTGGGTGGTATAAGGAGACGTTGGCTTTTTTCAGGCGAAATAAAAAAACGGGGGCGGCCCAGGTAAAGATTATGAGAATGGGGAAAAACAAGTTTGATTCTGCTGGGGAGCTTATGGGGCCGTTTGGTTTTTTAATTGAGAGAGCTAGGGGAGCCAAGGATAAGGGTCAGTTTGATGAAGAAAATAGAATATTTTCAGGTAAGTCGGCGGGGATGATTATTAGAAGAGAAGTCTTTGAAGCTTTGGGTGGATTTGATGAGGATTATCAGATATTTTTGGAGGATACAGATTTGTTTTGGAGGGTTTGGCTTTCGGGCTGGGAGGTTAGGTTTTGTTTTAAGGTAGTGGTGGAACATGCGTATTTAACCAAGGAGAAGCCGATGAGGTTTTATATTGAGAACAAAGTTTTTTATAGGGGTGCTAGGAATACGATAATGAACCTGATTAAAAACTTAAGTAAAAAGAGGTGGTGGGTGGTGGTTGTAAACACGTTGTGTTGGCTGGTGTTGGGAGTGGTGTTTTGCTGGAAGGGTAATTTAAGGCGTGGTTGGGCTATGTTTTCTGGTGTAGGTTGGAATGGGTTAAGTATATTTAAGGTATTAAGGAAACGCAGGCGAGTACAGAGTAAAAGGAGAGTGTCTGATGAGGAGTTGTTTGGTATGGTGGGAGATAAACGGAAAATTAGTTATTATTTAGGTAAGGCCAAAGCTTATGTTACGGGAAAACCATTTTGATAAAGCTACGATTTTTTGGAGGAATATAGAGGTAAGCGTAGTAAAAGAAATCTTACTTTTGGGAACTGCAAGATTGGTGTTGGATCTAGGGTGTGGGGAGGGAGAGATAGCCAGAGCGGTGTTTGGTGAGCCCCGCACCAGTCGGCGCAGGGTAAAACCCCGCACCAGTCGGCGCAGGGTGCTGTGGGGGCTTGATAATGACAAAGAAATGGTTAGAAAAGCTAAGAAAAGTGGGATGTATAAAAAGGTGTTGTTGGCAGATGCTGGCAAGATTCCTTTGAAAGATGAATCGGTAGAGATGGTGTTTAGTAACTCTGTTTTGGAGCATATTAAGCATTTAGATAGGGTATTTAAAGAGGTTTGTAGGATTTTGAAACCAGGAGGAAAGCTGGTTTTTACGGTGCCGAGTGAAAACTTAAGTGAATATTTAGGTTGGGGGAAGTTGTATGCTAAGGTTTTTAATGGAAAATATAACCATTATCATTTGTACGATTTAAAAAAATGGAAAGAAATACTGAAACAATGCGGCTTTAGGGTGGTTAGAAATAGGAGTTATTTAAGTAAAGGTGAGATTGGACATTGGCATAAGCTGTTGTGGAAAGGGAAGTTGGGGTTGAGGAGTGAGTTGGGTGAAGTCCCGCACCAGTCGGTGCAGGATAATGAAGGAGCGGGGTTGGCAATTATGGCTAAAAAACTATGAAGGTTTCTGTAGTAATTGTGAATTTTAATGGTAGGGAGTATATAGAAGAGTGTGTCGAGTCGGTTTTGAGGTCTAATTTTAAGAAATTTGAGGTGGTGGTGGTGGAGAATGGTTCAACTGATGGGAGTTGGCGGTTATTGAAGAGAAGATATGGAGAAAATACAAAGGTTAGATTGGTGAGATCTAAGGAAAATCTTTTTTTTGCTGGAGGAAGTAACTTGGGAGCTAAAGAGTCTGTAGGGAAAAGAGTGGTCTTTTTAAACTCCGATACGGTGGTAGACAAGAACTGGCTAAATGAGATGGTAAAAATGATGAAAAGAAGGACCGACTTGGTTCAACCTAAAATAATGACTTTTGGGACAGATAAAATAGATTGTCTGGGTGGAAAGTATTTGTGGCCGGGGTTTGGTAAAGCGGTGGGGAGAGGGTCCCGCACCAGTCGGTGCAGGATGACGGAATACGATTATGTGAATGGAACCTGTTTTATGGTTGATAGGGAGTTTTTTTGGGAGCTAGGTGGTTTTGATGAAAATTTTAAGTATTTTTATGAAGATGTGGATTTTTGCCTTAGAGCTAAAAAACAAGAAGCTAGATTTTACTTGGCTAAGAAAGCTGTAATTGAACATAAAGGATCTTTAAGTTTTAAGGCTAATGTGGCTTCTGACAGGGTGGTTTTGTATTATCGAAGAAACAGATTGTTGACGGTGTTTAAGAATTTTTCTGGAGTAGAGAAATGGTTGAGACTAACTGCTCTGGGACTTATTTACTTAGGTTTACCTAGACTTAAGGTGTCAGTAAAAGCCATGTGGGCAGCATTTAATTGGGGAATGGAGTACTGGTTTAATATGATAAGAGTTAACGAGGTATTTGGTCTTTTGGATAGGAAAAAGCTTTCTTGGTTGGACTTGGGTTCTGGTGATGGGCATCTGGTACAGCTTTTAAAGGAAAATGGAGTTAAGGCTTTGGGTATTGATGAAAAGAGAGATCAGAAGATAGAGAGTATTAAACAATCAGACAAGTTTGACGTGGTTAGTTTGATACATGTGTTGGAGCATGTTAAGAGTCCAAGTTTGGTGCTTAAGAGGGTTGGGGAATGGCTGAAGCCTAAAGGATTGTTGGTTGTGGAGGTGCCGGTGGTAGGAAGTTTGAGTGAGAGGTGGCTGGGTAATGACTTTTTGATATATTTAGACAAGACTCATAGGCATTTTTTAAAGGAAAAAGACTTTTTGAGGCTGTTTGAGGAGTCTGGATGGAAGGTGGTTAAGAAAGGGCGAGTTTGGCATCAGTTTCCTTTTCACTTAATCACGGCTGGGTTTAAAAAAGGATGGATGAAGGGAGTTTTGAGTATATTCCTTTGGTTGCCGTTAAAGATTTTGTCCGTGGTGGGATTGAATAACGAGATGGTAAGATTTTACTTTATGTTTTAGAATGAAGGATAATGAAGATGCGTTGCACGATTTGCGGTGAGATGTCAGACAAAAACCAGTTTGTTTTTAAAAAGATATTAAGTGATGATTTAGTTTTGGATTGGAATTTAACCCCTAAACAAAGACGGAGAAGAAATGAAAAAGAGTCGATGTTTTGCCCAAACTGTGGTTGCTCTATGAGATCTAGGGCTTTGGCTGGGGGAATTATAAAATCTAAGCCTTTTGGGAGTGTAAAGAACCTGGTTGAATGGGTGGAAGAGGCTTCTAAAATTGGACTTAAGGTGGCAGAAATAAATTACTGTGGTGATTTGCACCCCGTATTGAACAAGTTACCGGGTTTGATTTTGAGCCAGTATAGCGAGATTAGTTTTAGGGCTAGGTTTTTTAACTGGTTGAAAGGAATTAAAAAAGAGGATATTACAAACCTTTCGTATGAAGATAATAGTTTTGACTTGGTAGTTCATAGTGAAGTTTTAGAACATGTATATGATGTAGATAGAGCCTTGAGTGAGTGTAGAAGAATATTGAAGACTAATGGGGTTTGTGTGTTTACTATACCGGTGATTATGGAAAGAAAAACAAGAAAAAGAGCAGGGATTGATAGAGAAACTGGCGAGATTAAGCATTTGCTTAAACCTTCATATCATGGGTCTGGAGAAAAAGATAATTTGGTTTTTTGGGAATTTGGAGGTGATTTTGTAAAGAATAGGGGTTTGAAAATCTTGTACAAACTTCCAGAAAATGGCGTATATGTTTTTACTATTAACAAAGGAGAGACCTTTGTTAAGAATCGAGGATGAGGGATTTGATGGTGGGTAGGAGTTGATTTTTTTTGCCGTCTTCTATAAATTTTTTGTAAGCTAGGGAGGTTTTAAAGTGATTTAGGATAGTATTGGTGTGAACCCAAGAAGTGTTTTTATGTTTCATATAGTCTGGATAGCTTGATGGTTGGCTTGTTAGCGATTTGGGGTGAGGATTAAGATGAATGTAGCGTGATAAATGAATGAATTGTTCCTCTGTTTTTACGAGAACGGCTTTATAGGCGCCTTCGAAAAGAGTGCCTGATCTTTGATGGCGCTTATTGAAGTAGGTGGTGTAGCGGGTGGCTAGTGATTTCATGAAGTACTCTATGTCTCTGGCTAGTTCTTGTTTGACTAAGAGGTGAAAATGGTTGGGCATTAGGCAATAAGCGAGAAGGATGATGTTTTGGTGGTAGTTACTGCATTGGTAACCTTTAATTTGGTAAGTTTTTTTGTTGATGGAAATTTTTCTTTTGGGGTTTTGGGGAGGGAGAGGAGAAAGGTATTCTTTTAAGTAGTTTAGGAAAACGGCGTAGTCTTGTTTGTCTTGGTGAATGGTGCGTTTATCTACGCCACGGTTGTAGATGTGGTAGTAACTGTTGGGTTTGTAAATTTTGATGGTGTTTTTGGCAGGCATGAGTTTATTGTAGCAAATTAACAAAGGAGAGACCTTTGTTAAATATATGGATTGGGTATAATGGCGAGTATGGATGAAGGAAACAGGAAGATTATGTGGGGGATGTTTTTTACAGCAGTGGGTTTGGCCTTCTTTTTACCGTTGGTGGACAATGATTTTGGTTGGCACTATGTTTGTGGTCAACGGATTCTTTCTGGGGCCCGTTGGTGTTTGGAGAATGACTTAACTTATTTGTTACCGGGTTACCGTTGGGCCTACACGGCCTTTATTTACGATGCTTTGATTGCTTGGGGATATAACTTAGGGGGTTTTTTGATTTTAAGTATTATGGGGTCGGGGTTGGTGGTGTTGGTGACGTATTTTTCAATAAAACGAGTTAAGGGGCCTGATTGGTGGCGAATGGGGTTGGTGGCGCTTGTGTTATGGCTGTCAAAATTAACTTTATTTAGTTTGGGGTTGAGGTCACAGTGGATGAGTTTGTTGGGGTTGGTGTGGTTTTTGGTTGAATTAATGAAAGAAAAACCACGTTGGAGATGGATGTTGGTAGCAACCTTATTGTGGGCCAATTCTCATTCTGGTTTTTTCTTAGCACCACTGACTTTGGCAGTTTTCTGGCTAGGAATGTTGTTTGAGAGACAAGAATTAAGGAAGCTGATACGGGTAGGTTTGGTGGGTTTAGGAATGGTGGGGGTAACATTACTTAACCCGTTTGGTTTTGAGGTGTATGTGGAGTTGTGGCGTCACTTTAGAATGCCGCTTAATACTTTGGTGGCTGAGTGGGTGTCACCAATAGGCTGGCAAAGCTGGTCGGTGTGGCTACTGGGTTTAATGGGTATTGGTTGGTTGGTACAGAGCAAACCGAAGAAGTTTTGGTTTAGGCTGGGAATGATGTTGGTGTTGATGTGGTTAGCATTGTCGGCTAGGCGTAACTTGGTACCTTTTTACTTTGGTTGGCTGATATTGGTAGCAGCAGACTGGTGGAGTGGTAAGAAAAAAATTGAAATTGGGAATATATTAATGGTGACGGCGGTGTTACCGTTGGCACTGATATTTTTTGGAGTTAAAGCGCCAATAACGGTGAAAATGGATACGGATTGGGCTTTGTATTGCAGCAAGGGTTATGTAAACCTGCCTTGTGGGGCAATAGAGTACTTAAGGGGAAAGCAAGGAAAGGTGTACAACACCTACGAATGGGGTGGTTTTTTGATTTGGCAATTACCAGAAATGAAGATGTTTGTGGATGGGCGAATGCCGGCTTGGATAGGAGAAGGGAATAAGAGTCCGTACACGATTTGGTTGGAGGTGCTTCAAGTACAACCTGGTTGGAATGAGTACTTGTTGGATGTGGGCACGGAGTATTTGTTGATTGCGCCGGGAACGTTTATGGACTTGGAGCTTGACGATGGAGATGCGGCTTTATATGGTTGGAAAGAGGAGTATAGAGATAAGGGAGCGGTGGTTTACGGACGGATGTAGAGGGTTTAACAAAGGAGAGACCTTTGTTAAATTAGTTGAAGTCTAGAAGGCGGGCTAGGTACTGAGTGGTGGACTTTAAGTAGTAGGGCAACTGGGTGGGGTTTTTGACAAGGTCAACAAGGGTTTTGAGAATGAACTTAGGAGTTAAGGCGCTGGTGTAGAGACTTTGAGTGAGTTGGTGGATTTCTTTGTTTGATAGGGGTGATTTTAAGATGGGTTGGCTCATGTCGTATTTGTTCCAATCTAATGTTTTAAGCCAGTTGTTTCTTTTGGCTTGTTTAAACAACTCTGTTCCGGGATAGGGGATGACGATGGTGGCCTGAAGAGAAGAAATGAGACCTTTTTTGAAGAGATTATTGGTGTAATTGATGGTATATTGAGCATTTTTTTTACTCTCCCATGGATAACCTATCATGCAGGTAATGTGTGGTTGTAGACTACCTGTTTGCCTGATTATTTCTAGTTCTTTTTCTATATTTTCTACATTTACACCCTTGTTAAGTTTGTTTAGTGTTTTTTGGTTTGATGATTCTAGACCAAACAGAAGAAACCTGAAACCAGCACGGCGCATGAGATGGTAGTCTTTTTTTGTTAGGACACCAAAACGGAGATTGCAGCCAATGGTTATTTTTTGGTTGTAGCCCTTTTTTATCATCCCTTTACAAAAATTAGTAAGCCAGATACCAGCGGGGAAGGTACCGGTATCGTCAAATATTTCTTTTACACCTAGATCTATTAGCTGACCTACTTCTTTAAGGCAGTTGTCTACACTTCGAACAGAAAACTGGGGGAAAATAGTGGTCCAGCTACAGAAGGTGCAACCGCCGTCCTTGCGCCACCAGCAGTCACGGCCGAACATGGTGTAGGTTCCAGGAGTTTTCTTGAAATTACCATTATCTTTACTGTACAGCCACCATTTGGTGAGCTTGCGGTCGATTAGGGGGAGTTTGTCTAGGTTGGGGTTTTTAACAAAGGTGAGACCTTGGTTAATGAGGTTAAGGAGGGCAAGATCGTAGTGACCACCTTTGATGATGTGGTCCACAGGAGAGTTTTTTTTGGATTCTTGGGGCAGAGCGGTAACGTGGTCACCAGCAAGGACGATTTTTGTCTTAGGCAAGACTTTTTTTAGATTTTTTATGATTTGCCAGTGTTGCTTGATAACCGGGGTTTTGGTTTCTATGAAAATCATGTCTGGCTTAAAGTTTCTGACTGTTTCTAGCCATTTTGGGTAGGAAAGTTTTTCTGCAATAGCGTCTAACCAGAGTACTTGATGACCGTTTTGGGCTAGTAGAGTGGCGGCAGAGGCGGGGATGACCGGAAAAGCAATAGTTGGGGACTTGGACCATTGAAACTGGCGGTTTTGAGATAGTAAGGCTCTACCTTTTTTTGAGTTGAGGGGTGGATAGGTTAAACAAACACGCATATTGGATAGTATAACTAAAAATTTACTAGAGGAGGAAGAAGAGAGGGATGATGAAAATGGCTAAACCGAAGCTGCCGATGATAAAGAAATTATCCATTATGCCCGCGTCTGGCAAGGAAGAAGGAACTGGAGTGCTAGTTGGGGTGGCTGTTGGTGTGGTGCCACCACCAAGACCACCCGAGGAGGATGAAGAGGAGGACGATGAGGAAGAAGAAGACGAAGAGGAAGATGATGAGGAGGAACCTGAAGAAGAACTTGAAGATGAAGATCCACCTGAGGAAGAAGATGATGATGAAGAAGAACTTGAAGATGAGCTACTTGAGGACGAGGACGAGGAAGAAGAAGACGAGGATGAAGATGAGCTACTTGAGGATGAAGAAGATGAACCATCGATTCCATCATCTATGAATATAGTGATGGGGTTCATGCGGGTAATAATGTTGGTGGAGCCCTCGCCGATACCGGCCATTTTGGTGGTTGGATCAAAACTAACGGTGACTGACCCAGTTTTAAGAGTGGTGGCGTTTATTACCGCCAGAGTGCCTGTGCCGGAAACGGGATTGGTGGGTGAAGCAAGAATGGTGATCTGGGCGGTTCCGGTTGTGGCGTCAATTGATTTTGAGATGGTGTTGCCGTTTTGGAAGAAGTTTCCTGCCACAATTGAGTTGACTGTGATTAGCGTTGGGTCGAATTTGATTAATACTTCGGCCGCAGAGGCAGTATTGGTGCCTGTGTCGACAGAAATGTTTAAGGTGATGATGTCACCCACTTCTGGGGAGTTGGAGCTTGAGGTAAACGAAAGACTGGTGGCTGGGGCAGCCTTTTTTCTTACGTCTTGATTTTGTTGGGTTAAATAGTAAGTTGCGCCTATTACAATAATTAGGACTAAAAAACCAATGCCACCTAATATAAGTGGTAGTTTTTTATTGTTTGGTGTTTTGATTTCTGGAGTATCTGAAGTAGGTTCGGTTACTGATTGCTCTTGCACGAGCGATGGGGTGGGTGCCGGAAGCGGTGGTAATCCTTGAAGTGATTCGTCCATGAAGTTATTCTACAGATATTTGGGGCGAGGTGGTGTAACCAGCAATGGCTAGTTGGGAACTTCCTAGTATTGTAATGTCTGGAGATAGTTTGGGATCTAATATTTGATATTCAATAGTAGTTAGTATATTTTTGTTAGTGATTTGAGTTTCAAATCCACGTCCGATGGATACAGAGATATTTCCAATCTGATCGTCTATTTTGTTTGAAAGTATATTTGTTTGTTGCCAGATTTCACCGGGAGAAACCGAGATGATTTTTATTGCTAGTGGATTAAAGCTTAAATCTAGTTGATAAGCGTTTAAGTCTTCTAGTTCAAAATCTTGGCTGATGAGGGTAATATTTGCGATTGTAGCAATGTTATTATCTATTTTAAGAGTGACTTGGTAGGGATTGGTTGGTGGCTGGCTGGTTGTTGGAGCGACGGTTGGTTCGTCTTTATTAATATCTTGTTTAGGTGAACCCAACTTGAATTGGAGAATAGCTATGGTGGTGCCCAGTGAGATGAAAGAAAGGAACAGAAAGATTAAAAGGAGACGGTGATTTGTCATTTACCCTTGCCAAAGTTTTCTACGAAGATGTTGTAGTCGAAGATGTCTGTTTTGCCAGAGAAATCTAGGTCTGAAGGGATGATTTGGCTTGGGTCAGCGTAACAGCCTATTCTACAGAGAATTGGAGTTCCTTTGCCAAAGTTTTCAACGAAGATGTTGTAGTCGAAAATGTCTATGATTCCGTTGGAGTGGATATCGCCTGGGATGAGGGGAGTGTCTGTGGCATCTATGCTGTAGTTGGTTGTGCCGCTGGTAATATAGCCGCTTCTAGTTACATCTAAAAAGCCAGCCCGGTGTAGAGTCATTTGATAGGCTTTGTCTACTGGAATCAAGATCATGGCGAGACCTTGAGCGAGGCCTGTTTGCTGTAGGGGAAGAGTTTGGAGGGAGGATGAGTTGCTATCCGTTTCTGTGATGGTGACATCTACTCTTAGATCAGGAGGGATATTGGTGTTTAGAGAACCAAATTTGATGGTGGTAGGAACTAGGATGGTAGGTGGTTTGTCTGTAAATTCTAAAGATAGAGAAAAGTTTTTGGTGAGAACGTTTTGGCTACCAAAACCTTTGGCAGCGACGGCGGAAGTTGGTTGGTTGGTATTGTAGAAAAGACTGGCGTTTCCTGATTGTTTGGCCTTGAAGATGACTTCACCATAGTAGGCGATGTTACTTCTGTATTGAGTATAGTCTTCGTTTGGAGAGGCTAGGATAGCGTAGTTGATGGTTCCTAGTTGGTTTGAAAACTCTGATTTTACTATTTGAGCGTGTTGGAAGAGTGGAGGGCGTGAGTAAGCAGAAGAAGAGGCGTTTAGAACAAAATCGTCTTTGGTGATGTCACTTATTTCTACTACTTCTAGTATGTTGGGGTCAAAGTTAATAAATGATTCTATGGCGGTGATGTCTAAAGGAGAGTCTATTTCTAAAGTAACGCCAAAAGTTTGACCAACGGCAATTGGTCTGCCATAAAATGGTTCGTTGTATGAAAAGGCAAGGATGGCCTGATCTGTGACGGGAATTGATTGGGACTCAAAAGCTCTTTGGCGGATGTCGTTGACTTGTTTAGCGGCGAAGATGAGAACGGGGATTAAAACTATAGATACAAAGAAGATGGCAAAACCGATTTTCTCTTTTTTTGAATTAAACAACTTAAAGGACATGATTGTATTATATAGATATGAGTATAGAGGTTGTCAATGGGGTAATTTGGGGAATGATATTACCCCTACTTAGTTTTAAGTATTTTGGTTTTGAGTTATCAAAAATATTGTTTTTAAGTTTTTTGGGAAGTTTTGGGGTGGTGATGGTATTTTTTAGAAGATGGAACCTTAAAAAAATTGACGGAACGATGGTTGTCTTATGGTTGTTGTTAATTGGGGGCATGTTTATTGTTAGTGTAGGGAGAGTTGAAAATGTGAGGTATTTGTGGGGAGAGCCGGGAAGGTGGCAGGGACTGTGGTTTTTCTTGTTGATGTTCTTACTATATATAGAGGTAATTTTGTATGGACTTAGGGTTAAATTGGTTGAGGTAAGCTGGTTATTAGGGGCTTTGGGAACGGTGATCTTAGGAATATGGCAAAAAATTGAACTGATTAGGGGAGATTATGTGTTGAGTTATGCGGGCAGGGTGATAAGTAGCGTGGGGCAGCCAAATTTTTGGGCAGATTACTTGCTGGTTGGCTGAGTACTAGTGTGGTTTGGTGACGGATTTGGTAAAAAAATGAAAGGCTTAAGTTTATTACTGCTACTGATTGGTTTGTGGCTTAGTGGATCTAGATTTACTTTGATGGTATTTACTGTGTTGATATTGGTTTGGTTGTTGAGATTTTTAAGGAAAAGTATGAGAAAGATTGCCGGAGGACTTATTTTTGTTGGAACAGCTATTTTCTTAGGTTTAAGTGTGGGTATGGGTTGGTGGGAAGCGAGGGTGGCTATTTGGCAAAGAGTGTTTGAACAAATTGTAGAGAAGTTTTGGGTGGGACATGGTTTGGGAAACCTGTATGAGGTGATAGGTAACGTTAATGGATTGGGGACAGATAGGGCACATAGTGTTTTATTGGATATGTGGTTGATTGGAGGAGTGGGACTGATGTTGGTATTTTTTTATCTTTGGTTTAGGGGGACGAAGTTGGCGTTTAAAAACAAAAGGAAGGGGGTTGGTTTAGCCTTGATTGTATGGATGACCTTGGCAAATGTTCATGTTTTGGGGGTGTTAAACTGGGTGTGGTTGGTGGTTTTATTGAGTTTAAGCGACGGTGCTGGAATAAAAATGAGTGGGTATAAAAGATACTCAATGTGGCAGGTCTGGTTGGGAGTTATTTATGGTTTGGTTGTTCTTTTTGGAGTGCTTAAGGGATATTCTTTGGTGTAAAATATGGGTATATGGTAGATAGTGCAAAAATAATTATAAAAGCCGGAAACGGAGGAAATGGAGTAGCTCATTTCAGGCGGGAAAAGTTTAGTCCTAAAGGCGGCCCGGATGGTGGTGATGGTGGTGATGGTGGTAATGTATATATAAAGGTTGACAAGAATTTGTCTACTTTGAGTGATTTTGCCCATAAAAAAAGATATGCAGCGGAAAGAGGGCAAAATGGTTCGGGATCATTAAGAAGTGGTAAGGCTGGTGAGGATATTACCATAAAGGTTCCGGTTGGAACGTTGGTTAAATTTGTAGATAAAACAGTTGATTTTGATAAGAACGATATGAATGAATTGGTGGCTAGTGGTGGCAGAGGAGGATTAGGGAATGATCATTTTAAGAAACCCGGTAATCAAACACCTAGAGAGTTTACTGAAGGAGGGGTTGGTGAGGAGTTTGAGCTGGAGTTAGAGTTGAAACTGTTGGCTGACGTGGGTTTGGTGGGGTTACCTAATGCGGGAAAGTCGACTTTATTATCTATTTTAACCAAGGCTAGGCCTAAGATTGCCGATTACGAGTTTACAACCTTGGAACCTAATTTGGGAGTGATGGATGGCCCGCCTACGTCGAGACTACGTCGAGGCGAAGGAGGTAGGTCTTTGGTACTGGCAGACATCCCAGGTTTGATTGAGGGAGCAAGTAAAGGAAAGGGTTTGGGGATTCAGTTTTTGAAGCACGTAGAGAGAACCACGGTGTTGGTACACGTAATTGGGGTTCAACCTCCCATAGAGGTTGAACCCCAGATTAAGGGGTATGAGACGATACGAAAGGAGTTGGAGGAGTTTGGTGGAGGACTGGCAGAGAAAAAGGAGATAGTGGTGTTAAATAAAATTGATTTGATTGATGAAGAACAAGTAAATGAGATAGTGAAAGAGTTTTCAAAAAAAGGAATTGAGGTTTTACCTATTTCTTGTGGGACGATGAAGGGGATAGAGGAGTTGAAAAAGAAGGTTTTGGCGGCGTTTTAAGTTCTTGATCTTTGGTGGATTGGCAGATGGGGCAGAGTTTGGGCACGTCTTTGCTGGGAATTACGGAATGATTTGGTTGTTCTTGAGCCGAAAAAACGAACTCTGATTGGCAGTTTTGGCAGATTAAGGTTTGATCGGTCATAACACGTATTATACAGTGGACCGAGCCTTTCGCGAAAGGCTCGGTGGACCTGGGCGGAATTGAGCCGCCAATTTACCCGTGCGAGGGGTACGGTATACCGTTTACCTACAGGCCCGTCTTCGCTAAAGCTTCGACGAGGCGAAGCCCATGAGGGTATTTTAGTATATTTGATGGTAAAATAGGAGGAGTTCTTTGGGCCCGTAGCTCAGTTGGTAGAGCGCTTCCATGGCATGGAAGAGGCAAGGGGTTCGATCCCCCTCGGGTCCACTGTTTTAACAAAGGAGAGACCTTTGTTAATTTTTTTGTTAGTAAGAATGGTATAAATGAGAGATATGGAAGATGAAAGTAAGCCAGAGTTGGGAGTAGAGGATTATTTAGCCATGTTGCCCCCAGAAGGACAACAGGTGATACAGAAAGAACTTAAAAGACTGAAGGACTTGGCGGGAGTAGACCCGTTAACAGAGGCATATAATAGACGAGGGCTTACTGAGCAGATTGGGAATATTGCTGAGATGGTAAGAAAAGGTGAACTGAGCCAGGTGGTAGTGTTGGTGGGAGATATTGATAAATTTAAGGAGATAAATGATGGTTTGAGCCATAAGTTTGGAGATGATTTGTTGCGAATGATATCGGATAAATTGAGAGAAGATGATATAGTTGGCAGAATTGGTGGGGATGAGTTTATGATGATTTTACCGGTGGTTAAAGGAAAGATAGAGTTTACAGAGGAGATTTTGGAGACAAGACTTGATGGTTTTGGGCAGAGTTTAGAGGGGAGAAGACAAAGAATGGCTGATAGTTTACCGAAAGGTCAGAAGTGGCCGATGGTGGGTGAAAAACCGGCCGGAACGGTTAGTTTTGGCGGGAGAATATTTAGCGGGGAAGATTATTTAAAGCTAGTGGAAGAGGGTGGAGACGTAATAGCTAACTTGACGGAAGATGCGGATTTGAAGATGTATATGAAGAAGAATTGAAGTTAGTTAGTTTTGTTAGATTTCTGGTGTTGGTTCTGGGGAAGGTTCTGCTGTTGGGGTAGGAATGTTAGGTCCGGAGTCTTCTGGAAGTACAACCGGTTCAGCTGGTGAAGGAAGTGGGGTAGGAGTGACTAGCTGAATGTCTTGTGGAGCCTGTTGGCCGTCTGCTGGGACTTGGTCTGCAGGTGTGGCGGCTGCGGGAACCATTGCTTCTAGTTTTTTGAGTTCGTCTTGGGCTTTTTGGTAGTCTTCTGTATTTGGGTCTAGAAGCTGGACCACGATTCTCATTTCTGCTAGAGCCTTGACGTAGTTTTTGTTGGCATTGTAGGCGGCGGATAAGTTGTAGTGGGCGTTGGGCCAGTCGGATTTTCTGTCTACGGCTTGTTGGAAGAGGCTGATGGCTCCGTCGAAGTCTTGTAGGGTTAATAGGACTCCGCCTAGATCTAGTCTTAAAGCAGGATTGGTGGGGTCAAGGCTGATGGCTTGTGAATAAGAGGCAATGGTCCAGTCGGCAGCGCCTTCTGCAAAGTTTAGTAGCTGGCGATAGATGTTGGCTAGATTTTCCCAGACGATGACGCTATTGGGATCTAGTTGAGTAGCGTTTTTGGCTTCTCTGATAGATTGTTCTACTAATTGGGTTAGGTCACTTTTGTCTTGGTCTGAAAGGTCTTTGTTTTGAGCTAGAGAGTTGGCTAAAGCCAGTGATGTTTGAGCAAAATTAATGCGGTAGGTAGGGTTGGTGGGGTCTAAGGTATAGGCCTGAGCTTGATGGTTGTAGGACTCTATGGCTTGAGTGTTTAGTGTGTCGATAGCCTTTTTGGTGTAGGTAGCGGCAACGTAGGAACGGCCGGCAAAGAACCAGAAGAAGCCTAAAAGAACTACGCTTAAGGCGGAGAAGATCCAAGGAAGGATAGCGTTGGCGGTGGGGTTAGTAGCGATGTTTTTGGGTGCGGCTACCAGGTTTATTACCACGTCTTTTACCTTGATATTGTCTTGAAGTTTTAGGTTCATGGTGACCAGGGTAATGCCTAAGAAACCAAGGGTTAGCAGTACTGGAGTGGCGGGGACAAGGAGAAAGGCAATAAAGGATGATATGAGGATGATGCGAGAGAAGTTGTGTTGAACCCCAGTTGGATAGCCTTTGACATCCAACAAGGTCTTAGTGCTTGCGGCGCTTGAGGTTCTGGTGAAAGAAAATATGAAGGAAAGGAGGCCCAAAAGACCGGTGGTGGTAAGAATGGTTAAGAGTTCATTTGATGAGTTAGAGAAACGGATGTTCCAGAAAGGAGTGAAATTAAGACTAATGGGTCTTAACCTAGTGAAGGCGGTGAGGAAGGTGCCTGGCCCCGTGCCTAGAAGGGCGGTGCGCCAGTTCTTGAAGATGTCTACGGCTATGGACCAACCGGCGGAGAGAGGAAGAAGGGTAAGAGCGGCTTCTGGATTGGAAGGTAGAAGGAAGTTGATTTGGAAGATGCTAGCTACGGTTAGAACGGTGGCGGCGGCAAAGATTAAAAGTTTAAGAAGAGCTGGTTTGGTTTTAAGCCCTAAGTAAATGACAGCGGGGATTAAAGGTAGGGTAAGGGTTAAAAGTGGTAGTGGGCCACCGGCTGGGTTGAAGATTTTGGACTGAAGGAAAGCGGGAGCGGCGGTGTTGGCTGTTGCGCCTAGAGCTTGGTAGATGGCGAAAAGACTGACGATGAAGGTGGAGGCAATAAGAGAAGCAATGGTGGCTTTGACCACAAAGGAATTTTTTTGGCTAGAGGTGGTGGTTAAGAAGATAACAACCAGAGCGGCTAAAAGGGAGGTTTGACCAAAAAGACCTTGGGTGGTGTTGGGGGCTTGGACAATAGAAGAGATGATATAGATAGCAACTAGAGCTAGAAGTGGACCGCTGGCTGGGGAAAGGGTGAGTTGAAGTTGACGACGGGTGATGGTTCTTAGAGAAAAGGCAATTAAACCGACGGAGGCGAGTATGTATATAAGGAAGCGTTTGTTGAAAGAGAAGAAGTCTGGGGTAAGAGTGAGGAAGAACAGGGGAATTAAAAAAGCCGTGAGAGGAAGGATGAACTTTAATGTCTGGGAGGCAATTTTGTCTACTGTCTGTCTCATATGTTTTTATAATAGGGAATTGTTAGCAGTAAGTCAAGGGTTAATTATGTAGTAGTTGACGGTTAAGTCTATGTTTGATGGGGTGGAGGTGGAAAGGGTGAAGCTGCCTTGACCTTTGGACTTAACAAATACGCTGGCGTTGGTTTTGGTTTGGGGAATTAGGTAGATGTAGGAGGTGTCTTTAATTCTATTATCCGTTATTAAGACCTCTGTTTTGCCGGCGGGGATGGTGGCGGTAGTGGTGAAGGAGTTGGAGGTAATTTCACCTGAGGAAGTGCTTTGTGTGTCGTCTGCTGGTGCGGCCAGGATTAAATCGGAGCTAGCTAGGGCCTGCTTGTCTGGTAATAGGTTAAGAGGGTTGATGGTTTCCGGTAAGGTAATTTGTTGGCCTTGGCTTAGACCTTGGGCGGTTTCTAGATCTTTTTGGGCCTGGGCAAGAGCGTTGGGATTGGTGTTACTGATGGCGGTTAGGATATGGGCTCTTAATACGTAGCCGTTGGGGTTTCTGGGGTCTTGGCTAATGGCTTGGGTGGTAAGACTTAGGCTTTGATCTAGGTTTTCCATGATTTTGTCTTTTTGCTCTTGGGTTTGGTTGGTTGCCTTGGATATTTCAAAGGCTTTGTCTAGATAGTTTTGGGCTAGGTTGATGAGTTCGGGAGTGGTTTTGATGGGCTCCGTTGGAACAGGAGTGGCCTGCCTGCCGGCAGGTAAACTTTGGGCTATCTCACCTTTGGGGAGGGGAGAGAGATATGAACCGGTAGGATTTTTGCTACTTGAACCAATGACGGTGATGGTGGTTATGACACCAAAGACGATTAATAAACTGTAGGCGGTGATGGTAATGCTTTTTTTTACGATGCGCTTACCTAAGTTGGTATTTAAGCTGGTGGAAGAAGACTCGATAGTCATGAATTAAGTATACATTTTTTTACTGTGGGGTGCAGAAGTTGGCGGGATTATCGCAGGCACGTGAGCAATTTACATCAGGCCAAGGAAAGTTGGGGTCACAGGTCTGTCCTGGTGTAAGGGAAGTGCAGTTATTATAGCCAGAGCAGTAGTAGTAAGGAATGAAGGGGATGGTGGGGGTGGGCTCGCCGATTGGTGCAGGGACAGGGGTGCTGGTAGGACCGACGGTAGGAGTTTCTGTTGGTATTGATGATGTTGATGAATTTGTTGGTGTTCCAGATTGGATGAAGGCGCTGATGTATTCGGTACAGTCGTAGATGGGATCTAAGATAGAATTGGGAGAGTTGACAGAAAAACAACTAGAGTCTTTTTTTAACCAGGCGTAGGTAATAAAGTTTTGGGGACAGTTGGTTGGTTCGGCGATTAATTCATAAGGGATATTTGTGACCGGGTCACAGGGGATTTCGTTTATATATGGGTCAAGATTGTCTGAATTACAATAGCTTATTTGTTCTTGGGTGGGGTAGCAAGAGTAGTCAGAGTAGTAGCTTTCGAAAGCTATTTTTAAGTTTTCTAGATCTTTTTTGCGGTGGGCGTCGTAGGCTTTGTCTATACTAGACTTGGGGTTTAGGATTAAGATAGCCATAAGGATAAGAACGATTATGACTCCGACTACTACGACCATTTCCATTAGAGTAAAACCCTGCCTGTCCACCACGGCGGACGGGCTGGCAGGCATGGCCTGTTTGCGGTTCATTGAAAAGATACATTAATAGTAGAGTCGAGAGCTTTGGCGATTTTGGTAAGAAAGGTTAGACTGGGATTATAGCGACCAGATTCTAGACGAGAGATAGCAGATTGTTTGGTGCCTGCCTTGATTGCAAGCTGGGATTGACTTAATCCACGCTGAAGACGTTTTCTGATTACAGCTTGAATAAGTTGATATTCAGGTGCAAGTTTGTCGTATTCTTCCTTGATTTTAGGGTCTTTAAGGAGTTGATTTTTGAACTGTTTAAAAGATTTCATATTATTATATATAACATATGTGTTATGTTATGTCAAGTAGTTTTTTTGTAGCCGTTACGATTTCTTTTTTTGGAATCTGGTTGTTTTTTTTGACGAAACCATGAATGAGAGTAGCGCGGTTTGATTTTATGGTGTAGAAGATGCGGACTTCTTGATTCCCCTTAATTCTTAGTTCATAAAGATTTGCACTAATTTTTTTTGCGTGAGGAAGATTTAAGAATGCGCCAAATTGTTCTAACAAATTGAAGGTGTGAAGAAGCTTGGCTATGGTTGGTTTTTGAAGTTTAGAGATAAATTTTTCAAGTGAGGAGTCTAGGATTTTTATGACGGTGGTGGTCATATATATAGTATATAGTAGGAAGTAATGAGGTGGCTAGTGGATTTTGTTTATCCAATAGACTGTGTGGGGTGTGGAAGGTCAGGCGAGTGGTTGTGTGATGAATGTAAGAGAGGTTTAGAGGAAGTAATGCAGATTTGCCCGATGTGCGGGAAAGAGAACGTTGGTGGATTTGTACACAAAATGTGTTCTAAGAGATTAGGAATGGATGGTTTAACGGCGGTATATAGTCATGAAGAAAAAGTAATGAGTAACTTGATTTACAAAGTGAAGTTTGAGTTTAATGGGAAGTTACTGACGGAGTTTGTGAAGTTACTGGATTTTAAGGTAGGTAATGAGTTTGATTTGGTAGTGCCTGTACCACTGACTATATATAGAAGGAACTGGCGGGGGTTTAATCAAGCAAGGGTAATTGCTGACGAGGTGGGTGCTCAATTAAACTTGCCAGTAGTGGAGGTTTTGAAGCGAGTGAAGAGTGGAAAACAACAGGCGAAGATAAAGACTAGGAAGGGAAGACGGGATAATGTGAAGGGGGTGTTTGAGGTCCCGCCTTCGCACAGAGCCTGCCTGCCGGCAGGCAGGGCTACGGCGAGGCGAAGTAAAAATATATTGCTGGTGGATGATGTGTTTACTAGTGGGGCAACGATGAGGGAGGCGACCAAGATGCTGAAACGAGCGGGGGCTAAGTTTGTCTGGGGACTGGTGTTGGCGAGGAGAGTGTAAAATAAATTGTATGGAAACGAAGGAGATGGAATTAATAGGAGTCCCGGCGCTTGCTGACTTGGCCGAAAGTGATAAGGTGAAGAAGATATATTACAAAGGGGATTTGGGGTTATTGGACCCGAAAAAAATAAAGTTGGCGATTGTGGGAAGCCGAAAAATGACGGATTACGGCAGACGGGTGATAGAGAAAATGGTGCCGGTGTTGGTGCAGGCGGGAGTAGTGATTGTGTCTGGTTTTATGTATGGAGTGGATCAGGCGGCGCATGAAGTGTGCCTGGATTGTGGAGGTGAGACGATTGCTGTGTTGGGTTGGGGAATTGATAGGGAGCTTTCAATAGATGATGAAAAGTTGTTTGGGAAGTTTGTGAAGGGAAAGAGTTTAATGATGACCGAGTATTATGGAAAGGCACCGGCGGAGCAGTATTTTTTTGTGCAGCGTAACAGAATTGTGGTGGGTTTATCAGATGCGGTGTTGGTGGTGGAGGCGGCGGAGAGGTCGGGTACGATGACCAGTGTGCGCTGGGCCAAGAAAATGGGTAAACCGGTTTTGTGTGTGCCGGGGCAGATTACGAGTAAGGTGAGCGAAGGAGCAAATGGGCTTTTGAAGTCTGGAGAAGCCACGATGGTGACGGAGGTAGAGGATATATTAGATGTTTTAAATCTTAAACCTGGGCAGATGGAGCTGAAAACCCAATGTAAAGGTTACGAACCTTTACATGGATGGCTGGAGAATGAGGGGATGGAGGTGGATAGATTGGCTAAATTGATGAAGAAACCGGCGGCAGAGGTGATGGCGGAGTTGACGCGACTGGAGATTCTGGGGCAGGTGGAGCAGAGGGGTGGGAAGTTTTATAATGTTTAACAAAGGTGAGACCTTTGTTAAAGAAGGGACCGATTTGGACATCGGGCAATTTCGGCACTGGGACGTGATATAGTAAATTTTATGTTGGTACGAGTTGGGAGTGTGGCACACATGGGGCTTGAGAGTATTCCAATAGAGGTAGAGGTAGACGTTGCCAGCAAGGGTTTTCCCGGATTTAATATAGTAGGTTTAGCAAATAAAGCCATTGAAGAGGCTAAAGAACGGGTGAAAACGGCGATTGTGAACTCTGGCATGACGTTTCCTGATAAACGAATTACGGTGAACTTGGCGCCGGCGGATATTCCCAAAGAAGGGTCGGCTTATGATTTACCCATGGCGGTGGGGATTTTGGTGGCTAGTGGGGCGGTGGAGTGGAGTGATGAAGATAAAAAGGCACTTTATTACGGTGAGTTGGGGTTGGACGGTAGACTGCGTCACACCAGGGGTGGATTGTTGGTGGGTTTGTGGGCTAAAAAGGATGGTCTAAAAAGAGTGTTTGTGCCGGTGGAGTCGGCCAACGGAGTGGCGGTAGTGTCTGGAATTGAGGTGAAGCCGGTGAGGGACTTGATTCAACTGGTTAATCATTTTAAGGGGGATAAGAAAATTAAGAGCTTGAACAATATTAAATCAACTGATTTGATTGAGGCGGCAGAGGTGGATTTTGATATGTGTGAGGTGATTGGGCAAGAGCAGGCAAAACGAGCCTTGGAGATTGCGGCAGCTGGTGGGCACAATGTTTTAATGGTAGGTCCACCGGGGTCGGGCAAGACCATGTTGGCCAAGGCGCTGCCGGGGATTTTGCCGTTTTTGAGTGAAGATGAGAGCATGGAGGTTAGCCGTATTTACTCCGTGATGGGTTTGTTGGGGCCGGGGGAGGCGTTGGTGCGTAGGCGGTCGTTTAGGTCTCCGCATCACTCTACCAGTATGGCAGGCTTGATAGGTGGAGGAACCAACCCTAAGCCTGGTGAGGTGAGTATGGCCCATTTGGGCGTGTTGTTCTTGGATGAGATGGCGGAGTTTCCACGGTCGGTGATGGAGGCGCTGCGTCAGCCGATGGAGGATGGTTGGGTGACCATTAGTAGGTCGATTGGCAGGGTAAAGTACCCGTCTGATTTTATGTTGGTAGGTTCGGTAAATCCGTGCCCGTGTGGATTTTTGGGTCACCCCAAACATGAGTGTAAATGTAGCTTTAGGCAGGTGGCCAAGTACAAGCAACGGATTTCTGGTCCCATACTAGATAGAATTGATTTGCATGTGTCTGTGCCGGCGGTAGAGATTAGAAAACTAACGGAAAAGGATAAAGAAAGTACTCAGAAATCTAGCGAAATTAGAGATAAGGTAATGAGGACAAGGGAGCGACAGATCAAGCGATTTTCAGATGATGGAATATATACAAATGCCCAGATGAGGAATAAACAAGTGAATAAGTATTGCCAATTGGCTGTTGACGCAGAACGGATGATGCGGATAGCGGCGGAGAAGTTTGGCTTGTCTGCCAGAGGGTATTTTAGGTTGTTGAAGGTTAGTAGAACGATTGCTGATTTGGATGATAGTGAGGATATTGCGGAGAGGCATGTGGCGGAGGCGTTGCAATATAGGGTGAAGGTTTTTTAAGATGAAAAGGTTTAATAAACAAACAGGAGGTAAAGGGGAACAAGAGGCGGAGAGGTTGTTACGGGGAAAGGGGTATAAAATTTTGGAGATGAACTGGGGAAGTAAGTGGGGTGAGTTGGATTTGATCTGCAAAGAGAAAGATGTTGTGATTTTTGTGGAGGTGAAAGCAAAAACCGGAGACGGTTATGGTGCACCGTGGCAGATGGTAAATAGGCACAAATTAGACCAAGTAAGACGAATGGGTGAGTTGTTTTTGGTCGAGAAAAGTTGGCAAGACAAACCTTGCCGAATAGACGTGGTGGGGGTGGTTTTTTCTCGCGAAGGAAAGGTGGTAAATATTGACCATTATGAGAACGTATATTGATTTAGTGCCAATGTAAAGGTTACGAACCTTTACATTGAGTCGTCGAGGGTGAGAGAATTTAAAGAATTGGGAAGGTGGTCTGATTCTTGGACAAATTTTTGGTAGTCTTTTTGAGGATTCTTGGAATTTTTGTAGTAATCTAGCTTCAAAATTTCTTCTGGATGTAGCCATTTGGTGTTTTGAGTGTGTCCGATAAATGTAAGGTAACTTGAATATGGATATGATTTTAGTGCCTGGAATCTGTTGATAATTTTATTTGGGTTCCTATGGATGTATTTGGAAATATAAAGCAGTTGTTCGTGGGTCTCTATCTCAACGTTTTTGTACCTTCCTTGGAGTAGGGCGCCGGAATGCTGGTGTTTGTCTTGAAAATACATAGAGTAGGCGATCATTACTCGTCGCATGAGATTGGAGATCCCCGTTTGTTTGGTGGCTAGTGAAGTTTCTTTTAGGAGAAGATGGAAGTGGTTAGGCATGAGGCAGTACGAGGTTAAGTGTATAGAGTCTATGTTAAGGTTACGAACCTTAACATGGGGGTTAGGGGTGCGGTTTTTGTAGGAGTAATGTTTGGCGAGAGGGTAGGTTAGATAGTACGAAAGGATAGAGGTGAAGGTGTTGTAGTCTTGGTCATCAAGGAAGATGTTGTTTTTGTAGGCACCACGGTTGTATATGTGGTAGAAGTGATTGGTTTTGAAATCTCTATTGTAGAACTTACTTGGCACAGTATAATGTTAGCGTATAATTATTCCCATGTAAAGGTTACGAACCTTAACATGGGGAGGTTGAACCCAAGGTTGTTATTGAAATTGAATAGATAGTTGAGTATCTAAAGCTTTTGCTATCTTTTTTAGGAACGACAGAGAAGGATTTGCTTGCATGGTTTCAATTCTTGAAATCGCTGCCTGAGAAGTATTGAGTTTTTTAGCCAGAGTTCTTTGCGACATTTTGTTCTTTATTCGTTGGTCAATGATCCTTTTGGCAAGTAAGTATTCTGCTTCGGATTCTTGCCAGGCCTTTCTAAAACCTGGATCTTTTAATCTTTCATTAAGATCGTCTTCGAAGGTATAGATCAGTTTATTTTTCTTACTCATGCGTAGATGATATCATATATGATGTCATCTGTCAAGCCACTCTTGATGTCTAGATAGAGCAGCTTTTAACTCTTTTTGAGGAGTTTTTTGTGATTTTTTAATGAACCCATGCAGTGCCAAAACTGTATTTTTGAATGGAACAACGTAAATGATTCGTATACTGTCTTTTCCAAGGACCCGAATTTCCCAGAATGGAGTATTAGATAATTTTTTTATTTGAGGTAAGGGGACTGAAAGTCCGTATTCTTTTATATAATTGAAAACTCTAAGTACCTTGGTTTGTTGTTTGTTTGAAAGTGAGTCAATAAACTTTTTGACTGGAGTTTTGCCTGAAGGGGAGATGTAGTAAAGAATTTTGGTTTTCATAATATATTTATAGCATGTATTTAACCGGTTACGAACCGGTTAGAAATTCCATGTAAAGGTTACGAACCTTTACATTGGAGGGCGGCGGAGCCGCCCGATGGAGAAAAAAGGGCGGCGGAGCCGCCCGATGTCGCCCGAGCACGCCCGATTGGATAGTTTATGGTGTTCCAGTTAAGGGGCCGAAGCCCGAATACTGGAGAAATCGTTTTAATCGCTTTTTCAAGTATGTTTTTCCTGGACCTGATTTTAGAGTTTTTTCTCTTTGTATAGCATATGTTTAATAGGTTACGAGCCGGTTAGAAATTCAATGTAAAGGTTACGAACCTTTACATTGGGGTTAGGGGCCAAAGAAGATGGCGCCCATGGTGTAGTCGACTTTGATTTGTTGGGCTGTGAGAGCGTAGTTGTAGATGCGGACGTCGTCGATTTGGCCGTTGAAATACTCTCCTCTCTCGCCAGTGCTTTTTAAGTGAGATCCTATCGATAATGAAGTTCCATCACCTGAAGAGATACTACCTGTTTTGTTGGCATTGTAGATTTCAACTCCGTTTTTATATAGTCTGATTATTGAGCCATTGTATGTAGCGGATATTAGGCTCCATTGATTTGTGGGAATATGATCTCCTGTTGATGTCCAGCCGGTTCCTGCAACTTGAAAATATATATCTGAACTTATGTATGCAAGTATATATTGATTGCTTCCGCAGTTGGATAGACATTTTGAAATAACTCTTTCGGTTCCTGTAGAAGTTGGGTAAATCCAAGCAGAGAGAGTGATTTGTTCTGTCATGTTTAATGATTGTCCATCACCTGCATTTATGTAATCATCCGTGCCGTCGAAGGAGAGGGAGGAGTTTCTTTTGCCGGTGGTGCCGTTGTTCCAGGCTTCGGTGCCGGTTCCGGAACTGCAGGTTCCGGCAGAGGTGTTGGTGCCGGTGGCACCAATGGTAATTGTGCCGTTGTTGCCGTTGCCTGAACTGTCGTAGGCAGTGGTGCCTTGGCATTCATCTAGTTTCCAGTGGCCAACAGGGGCACCACGGTTGTAGTCCCAGGCTACCTGGGCTGGGGTGCGGGCGTAGTCGTAGATTTGAACTTGGTCGATTTTGCCGTCAAAAGAATAACCTGATACATCTGACCTATTACCAATATATGTAGAAGTTGGCGTGTTTGTGTTTATGGAAACAGAAAAAGTACCTCCTTTAACAAATTTTCCATTGAGATAATATTTCCATCCGTTTGAACCATCTAGCGTAAAACCTATATGACTCCATTGGTTTAGAGGTGGAATTTCTGAACCAGTTAGAGTTATATTGTTTGCACTATTTACACCATCTGTAAATAAATACCATGTACCAGTTACACTAGCTACTTCTAAATAGTATTTTTGTCCAGAAGCTGCATTTGTGCCTACAATGACACCTCCGGTGATTAGGGGATTTACCCAACTTTCAAAAGTTCGAGCGGAAGAACCAAAGGGGATGTTATTTGTTCCTGCGCTAACATAATCTACATTTGAACGTACAAGCACACCTGCCTTACCGACTTTACCTATACCCCAATGATTGCTAGAGCCATTCCATGTTCCGGTGTTGGCGTTGCCGGAGGTGTCTTGGGCGGAGGTGCCGGTGCCTTCGTCTAATTTCCATTCTGCTACTGGGGGGGAGCAGGAGGTGGTGTCGCCGGGGATGCAGTAGGCGCGGGAGGCGGAGTTGTCTGCGGTGGCGCCGTCTGCGGCGGTGGAGAGGGCGCCCATGACCATGGCGGCGCCTTGGTTGTAGTCGAGGAGGACTTCATCGGCAGTTAGGGCGGTGTTGTAGATTTTGACTTCGTCGATAAGGCCGATATAGCTGGACGCACCGATATTGACTGAGGTGCCGAAAGTGACTCCGGTAGTACTACTGGCGGTTTGGACGCCGTTTTGGTAAATTTTACAAATTCCCGATCCGTTTGATACTGCCAAAACATGTGTCCAGGTACTCAAACTTAATGCGGTTCCGGTACAGCCGCCGTAAACCGGTCGTGATGAACTATCGGTCGTTAATTTGGTAGCGGTGACTAAAGTTTTGCTGGCAACGGAGGTGCTGGGATTAAGCCAGAGAGAGATGGCGTTGGTGTAGCCCGGATCGGTGATGGTGCTTGAGATATAGTCTCCGCCATCAAAGCTTAAAGCTTTACCGAATTTGCCGGAGTTGGACCAGGAGGGGGCGGCAGTGCTGGCACCAAAGGTGCCGTTGAGGGCGGAGCCGCCGAAGCCGGAGTTGTTGGCGGTGGTGCCGTAGCCTTCGTTAAAGGAATAATGGGCTAGGGCGTTGGAGGCACCAGACGGTGCCCCCCCTTGCATGTCTTGGACTATTTGGCCTGGGCTCCTTGCATAGTTGTAGATGCGGACGTCGTCGATGAGGCCACCTAGTCTAAAATTACTTTGTCCATTACCTGCGATTGTTAGGGGATATGTGGTTGTTGTGGTTGCCGTGGTTCCACTTGCAGAACAGCTTACTGTTTGCAATAGATTTCCATCTTTATAAAAAGTTGCGGATGTAGAAGTTACTGTGACTGCTAGGTGATGCCAATTATTATCAGAAATTGCATTATTGGAGGTTGAACATAATTGTCTAAAAAAGCCACTTGTTCCCTTTGATATTTTCCATACTAAGGTATTTGCACCTGACCTTGAATCATATTCAAAAGAGATTCCATTATTAGACGAAAAACCGTCTGAGCTACTAATGATAGGTTGAAGTTTGTTGGCAGTATAATCATCCAGTTTAACCCAAGAAGAAAATGTCCCTATTGTGTTGTTACCTTGTTGGAAACCTGTGTTAAATGCATTAGAAGTAGTTAGAGTATTTACATAATCAGCATTTCCGTCGAAGTTGAGGGCGGAGCCGTATTTGCCGGTTACCCAGGAGGATTCGGTCATGGAAGTGAGAGTACCTGTGTTGCCGTTGCCGGAGGAGTCGAAGGTGGAGGTGGTGCCGGTGTTTTCGTCCATTTTGTAGTGGGCGACGGGGCCGGGGGCCCAGTTGTAGAGAGCGCGGACTTCACGCGGGGAGAGGGCGCGGTTGTAGATGCGGGTTTCGTCGATGGAGCCGTCAAAAAATTGCGCCGTAGTTGCTCCTGCACCAATTATTTTTTCGTTGTTGTTGTTTGAAACCGTATATGCTGTAGATTGATTAATAGTTGCCGGAGAACCATTAATATAAATTGTTCCAGTGTCACTATTAGAACTTCGAGTGTAGACGAGGTGATACCAATTACCAGTGTTAATAGCATTGTCAGTGGTTTCTTTTATCCAAGTACCTTTTCCAGTTACAGCCACTCTATTTGTTCCACCTGAGGCAGTGCCTACTTCTAACATCCAAGCTCCTTCGGGATTAGAGGCTCTAGTTGAGAAAATACCCATTCTTGATCCAAGAGATGTGGGTTTAATCCAAGTAGAGATAGTAAATGTTTCTCCAACTTGTAATGGAGTAGCATCAGTTACGGAAATGTAATCTTCGGTGCCGTCGAAGACGCCACCATTACCGAACTTGCCGACACCGGTAGTGGGGGGAGCGGTGGTGCCGACGCCGACGCCGTGGTTGGCGTTGCCGGAGGAGTCGACGACTTCATTGGCAGAACCGTCCCAGCTGGCCTCGTCCATTTTCCAGTAACCTACTAATCCTTGGGAGAGGGAAGTGGCGGGGTCTTGGCCGCCGATGGCGGCGGAGACGCCACCGGAGCCACGGGAGGCGAAGTCGGCTTTGATTTGGGCGGCGGTGCGGGCGTAGGGGTAGATTTTGACGTCGTCGATGAAGCCGTTGAAAAATCTCTCTGTGACGCCATGTGACCCGAAATAATATGTATCAGAATCGCTTGGTACACCGGTTGTGTCTGCGGCGGTTGCCACTTGAACTCCATTTATATAAAAAACATAGTCAGATTCATCATAAGTGGCGGCTATGTGGTACCACTTGTTAATTTCATAACTACCAATGTCATATGATGACGCGCCGTCAGGGTAGAATCTAAAATCTGAGGCTCTTAGTTGAATTGTTGGTGCCGCCGCATTAGAGATGATTCCTAGAGGCGACGAGTCATTCCCCACCGTATTTGCTTTTAACCAAAACGAAAACGTATACCCATTCGTAATCTGTGTTCCTAGCGAAGTGGTATTACTTACATAGTCGTTGGTGCCATCAAAAGATAGACATTTGCCGGAGAGGCACATGGATTCGGATTGCCACTCTGGGGCGGAGGTGCCGACGCCCAGGGTGCCGTTGTTTTGGTTGGCAGTGGAGTCGTTGGCGGTTGTGCCGTAGCCTTCGTCGAATTTCCAGTAGGCGACGGGGCCTGGGGATTGTTCTTCTGTGGCGGGGGTGCCGATGGTGTAGTTGCTGGCTACTGTTGAGAAATCGGCGCTGGCAAAACCGTTGTCTGCAGTGGAGTTGCCGTAATATAGATAAATGGTTTGGGAGCCGGCGGGGAGGGTGTTGAAGTTGACATGAACAACTGTTGTAGCCGTTCCACAGCCTGAAACAGGGAAAAAGGGAAGAAGTTCGCCGTTTTCTTTGGTGAATCTTAGATCGCCGCAGTCGGTTTGGAATTTGGCCGCGTTGGAAGTATCTAGGGCGGCGGCACCAGTGAAGTTGATATATACATTGGTTTCTGCGGTGGTGTTGTTGGTAACGCGGATGGCTTTTCTGTAGAGCCAGGATTCGTTGAACCAAGCGGCGTCGACGGATTTGGCGTTGCGGGTGAGGAGGTAGGCGGCGGGGCCGAGGAGGAGGAGGACGAGGAGAGAGATGACTAGTAGACGTGGTCGCCCAGTTGAATAGCGTTCTTTGAACGCATTCAACAAGGTCTTTGAACCTGCGGTTCTTGACATCTCATGGGGACGGGAGTTCTTACCCCGAAGAGATAGCCTCGCTAGAGCTCGACATCTCATGGGGTCTGCGCCCCGAAGAGATAGCTTCACTGCGTTCAGTATCTCATGGGTTCTTTTTGACCCCGAAGAGATAGTCTTCGACATCTCATGGGGTGAAATTTTCAATTTCATTTTTTTAGGTTTAGACGATTGTTAATGTAGCGTTTGCCCCAAGAGGACTTGAGGTATTTTTCTCTTTTTCTTGTGTCTTTATTATTTATACACGCTTCGTAGTAGATTAACTTAAGTGGTCTGATGTTTTTAGTAGATTTTGACTTTCCTTCTGTGTGTTCTTTAATTCTACGTTTTAGGTCTTTAGTTGAGCCTACGTAGAATTGATTGGTCTTTTGGCTTAATAGGACGTAGGTGTAGGTGAAAAGCCCCGAAGAGATAGACCCAGTTGAATAGCGTTCTTTGAACGCATTCAACAAGGTCTTCGAACCTGCGGTTCTCGACATCTCATGGGGTCTGCGCGCCTTTGGCGCTTGATTTTTTTTCATATTAATTTAGTAGTAGGCCTTCTAATTTTAGACCTTCGAATTGGAATGATCCAGACTGAATGCTGAGGATAGGGCAGTAGGTCCATGGTGAGAGAAGGGGTCCGGTATAGTAGGAGGCGACTCTGTATTGATAAACGTTACCTTGAGAGATGGTATCGTCTAGGTGTGAGGTTGAGTTGGCTGCTTTGGTGGTTAAATCAGTCCAACCACCGCCAGCAACCTCTCTTTCTATTTCAAAACCGTCTTCGTCTGAGGAGTTGTCTTGCCATTTGACTGTTAGAGAACTGTCGTCTGCAGCCTCTTCTACTACACAGACTGAGGGAGCGTTGGGGTTGGTAGTATAGTCAAGGGTAACGGCAGAAATAATGGTGGAGACGGCTTTATCATAACTGCTAGAGATGGCGCGGTATTGGAAGTAGCGGTTACCGGTAGAAGAGGTAATGGTGGAGCCGCCTGGAGTAGTTAAATAGCCACCAGAGGATTTGAAATCGTCCAACCAAACAGTGGCTCCCTGTGAGCCGTCTGTATAACGTAAGGTAAGACTGGTAATAGCGTTGCGGAAAGCAGAAAGGCCGTCTGTAATATTAAAATACTCTCTTTGCCATTTGAAAACGGTAGCGTTGACGGTGTAGCCACCGGAAGGAAAGGTAGAACCAGTATCCCAAGCGGTTACCGTTGTAACACCAGTGCTGGAATTGACGGCATTTACAGTTCCCTGTGCAACATATTCCGTGCCGTCATAGTTCTCTTTGACGATGATTTTGTCACCTAAAAATAGGTGGTTGGCGGCGGCGGAGGAGCCGTAGGCGGTTTCGTCTATAGTGAAACTTAAGTCGTTAACATCGGCAATAAGATAACTGGCAACAAGTTTGGCTTTAAAGTCGATAGTAATAGGGTGGGTTCTAAGACCAATTTCATAAGCCTGGCGGATTTCATCTGCAGTGCGGACGACATCGCTGATACGGACTTCATCAATGTTGCCGGCAAAATACGCATCTCCGTGCGTTCGCCTACCAATATCTGCACCATTGGTGGAGGATGTTATAGAACCGGTATAAGTAACATATTTATCTAGCACTCCATTTATATATAATGAAATAGCACCGTTTGTACCACTGAAGGTTGCCGTTACATGGGACCATTGATTTAGTGGTATTGCTGTTACGCTATCAGTTTGATTGTCGGTGGTTCCACGAGTTTTAAACGACAACAAATTGGTTGTACTAAGAAGACGTAAACCATACCCATCTGAATTGTTGTCTGTTCCGAATATGGCATTTAATTGTGATGTTGTGGGGTAGACCCATGCTTCTATGGTAAACGGTTGAGTGGTGAAGCTAAGGTTGGCTGCGGTGCCCAGGTCTATAAAATCTGAGGAACCGTTAAATGTGCGAGCTTTGCCGATTTTACCTTGGGTGAAGTCGGGAGAAGAAGTACCAACACCAAGAGTTCCGTGGTTGGCGTTGGTGGTTGAGTCTTTAATGTATGCACCTGAACCACTTTCTTCTTCTAGGTGCCAGAGACCGACGGTGTTTGCGTCTGTTTGGTAGTTGGCGAATGCAGACTCGCCAATGGTGGCGTTTAAGAAAGTTCCCAGACGGTCCGAAGCAACATAGAAGGGAAGAGAGGTTTTAGCGGAAAGGTCAGTGGAGGAAATGGTTTTATTGAGATAGTGGTCACGGCCGGCGCGGTACTCTTCGGCTATTTCTTCAGCGCTGCGGGTGACATTACTAATGCGGACTTCATCGATAACCGCATCCAAATATCTATTTGTAGTGTATCCGCCAATGTACGAAGTTGTTGTAGGTGTAGTACCATTCGTTCCGGTGTCAGTAAAAACAGATGCTCCATCTATGAAAAGGTTTGGTTTTCCGCTGGCATTTATAACTAAAGCAACATGATGCCAGCCTGTGCCAATATTAACATTTGTGTCTCCCCATCGAACTGTTTCATAGAGAAATATTAAATTATTTCCGCTATCTTCAAATGTTGTAGCGCCAACTCCTATACCAAATCCGTTGGAGCCAGTTCCAATTTTTATAATTGCCCCATGTTCGGAAGCGGAGTCAAGATTAACCCAAGCGGACATGGTTAAATTGGTAGTTCCCAGCCCCATTACACTGCTGATTGTAACAACGTCAGATGTTCCATTAAAACTTCTGGCTTTGCTAGAAAAGCCGTCGACTACCGTTGTACCGGTTGGGGTGCCATGATTTGTGCTTGCTGAATCTTTTATATATGCACTAGTGCCACTGGTTTCGTCTAGGTGCCAGAGGCCGACGGTATTTGTGTCTACCTTTGGATCACCAAAGTTTGTTTTAAGGCTTCCGGATCCTTCGATTTTTATTGTTGATTCATCGCTTAATGTTGCTGGAGTGGTCGAATCAGTATTTAAATAATTGTATGCTGAGGTGGGAGGTGTAAAGTCTGAAGTCCACCTGGCAATTCCTTTTGAAACCCTGAATTCGTCTATCCAACCATTTAAGTATCTCCAGGCGGAATTAAGATAGGCAGTACCAACATAATAAACTTGAGTAGCATTAGGCATACTGGCTGTGCCAATAGCTGTAGTAACGGTGAGAGTTTGAGAAACTCCATTTTTGAAAATATAAATAGTGCTTCCACTTCTAACTAATGCGATATGGTACCAAGTATTAGCAGACATTCCATGAGTGAAACTGTATTGAGCTATCGTGGCTCCACCACTCCTTACAAAAAACTGCATACTGGTTGTGACAGTTCCGAAACACCATTGGGTATTACCATCGGTTGTTTGATTTGTAAAACCATGTGAGGCTGTCGTGGTATTTGGCATTCTCACCCAAAAATCAATAGTAAAATTACCAGTTCCAAAATTTACATCATCGGTGTCTGGTGTATCTATCCAGTCGCCGGTGCCGTCCATTAGAACTGAGGCTCCACCAAAGACACATTGAGCTGTGTCTACTTGCGCATCTGCTCTAGCTGTCCATGTTTTACCGAGAACATCAGTAAAAGTAGTTGATGTATCTGCACCGTCCATATGGAGAAGTGTATTTGTATATGGAAGTAGGAAATAATCTTGTGTCCAATTTGCACTATCAGAATCCATGGAGGCTATGGCGGTTTCTGCTGTGATTGGTTTCCAGGCTTCCCAGGAGCCATCATTTGGAGTAGAGTCGGTGCCGACACGGGTTTGGAATTCAACGTTATTGGAATTATATAGAGAGAGAATTTCACTGGCAGGTAAAACGCGAGTGTAGAGACTTAGGGTGTCCATAGTGCCGGAATAATCTTTACCATTGGCAGCCCAACGGCCAATTTCCATACTGGTGGCGCCTGAATTTATACTGTCTATACCGACGGTGCTGACGGGGCTGTTGGGATCTTCAGCCCCATTAATATAAAGATGTAATCCGGTGGCGTCATTGGCTTTGTAGGTAAAGCAAACGTGATTCCAGGTACCGGCCATAGCGGCACCCGAGGCGCCTTCAATTTCGGCGGCTAAGTTTGGAACATCATCATCATCCCAGACAATGATTTTATAAATATCGGTACGGGTGGAAGTTTGGCCAACATCGTCGCGCATAAAAATAAAACCATCATAATATGGGTTGTCGATGTAGGCTTTTTGAATAATCGTGTCGTCGTCGGAGGTGGTTTTGTGATTAACCCAGGCACAGGAAGAGAGTTCTGTGGCACTATCAATTGCAGCGATGTCGCCAATGGAAATATAGCTATCAGTATTGTCAAAGGTAAGAGCACCGGCACCCCAACGCCTGTTGTTGGCTGTCCAGGAACTATCGGGGTCGGCGTCTTGGGAAGCAGTGGAATCAAAGCCGGAAAGGGTACCATCACATGAGGCGCCACAAGAGCCGGCGGCGTTGTCTGCTGTGGTGCCAGAGGTTTCATTAAAATTCCATTGAGCAAAAAGAGAGGTAGAGTCATAGACAGTTTCACCATCGCCGGTGGCGACGCCTAGTTCGGTCCAGGAAAGAGAGTTCCAGGCGCTAACATCTGTTAGATCTAGGACGGGGGAGGTGTAGACAGAAGAGGGGCGACGTAGGGCATTGAGCTTAATTTCTTCTGGAGAGCGGGCGGTGTTAGAGACACGAACTTCGTCGATAGAACCTTGGAAAGTATAGTAGTCACCGGCCACATCGCGACCAATGGTTAGGGCGCTGGCATTATTAGTGAGAGTGCCAGACCAAGAGCCAGTATTATCAAGAACTCCGTTAACGTAAACATATTTATTGTTTCCGTCCCAGACACAGGCAACGTGATACCAACTGTTAGTGGCAAAAACGTAGTTGCTGTCTAAGTCACTGGTGTTGTTGGTATAGCATCTGAGTTTATTTGCAGAACCGGTTCCGTTAAGCATCATGCCGTATGAGGACCAAAAATTGCCTTTGACGACGATGGCGTGCCAATCGTTTAGGGTAGTTGGGTAGATCCAGGCTTCTAGTGTGTAGGCAGTGGTTAAGTCTAAACTAGCGCTGTCGGTAACACTAATGTCGTTTGTGCCGGTGAACGAGCGGGCGTTACCAAAAAGGCCACTAACAATGGAGGCACCGGTAGCAGTTCCGGTATTGGAATTGCCCGAAGAGTCAGCGACGTTGGTGCCCGATGCTTCGTTCATGTGCCAAAGTCCGATTGTGTGGATGTCGGATCCAAGTTCTTGGTAGTAGGTTTCTGGGGTGGGTGAAGAGCCTGAGCCGGTGTCATGGAGACGATCAAGTTGACCTGTGGCAAATTCGCTGGTAGTGTCGTGAACGACGGTGGGGTCAATTGTAATAGGGTAGACTCTGTCAGGTGAGTTTAGCCAGTTGGGGTCAACGGTTAGGGTGGCTTGGTCTTTGTAGATTTGAAAAGAGACGTTGTCTGTTCTGTTTCCAGCTGCGTCTATGGCAAAGGGTGGTTCGATGTGAAATAGGTAGTTGCCTTTATTATCGTAGAAAACATTGGCACCAAAATCTTTGGTGATGGACTTGGTTTGCATATTACCCTCTATGTTTACATTGAAGATAAACTGGTTTTGGCCGGTTGGAGTTTTTAGGATAATTTCTTCTTTAATACCATTTTCTATAGTTTGGTAGGTTAGGTCTGTGTTGGGAAGAATGTTTTGGTAGGTTAGTTTGTTATTACTTTTGATTGGTTGAGAAACGGTTTGTTGGTCTAGATTGGCTAGGGTGAAAGAAATTTTGCCGTTACTATGTTTGTCTTTAATCTCTACGGTAGGGTAGTTGTTTTGTTTGTTAGCAATGTTTACCGAAAGTTTGTCTGAAGAGGCGGCGTAGAGATAGCCGGAATTTGCTGATGCGGTTTTTAAGCGCATAGGTGCGGTGAAGAACTTGTAGACGGCAAAAATAGCAAGGAAAATGATGATAATTGTGGGTATGATTAGAAGAGCGTTTTTCTTATTCATTACTGAGTACTATTTATAGCTGGAATGGTTTGAATTAACCAGTAGTTAAAAGTGATATCTTGGCTTACCGCTTGAGGGATGGCGATGGTGAAAGAGGGAATGCAGGTAGGTTGGCCCAGTTGGGTAGCTGACGCACCCAACAAGGTATTGCATGTATCTTTCTTAGATACATGCAATATCTGGTTGTTTGTGCTTGATGTAGGGGTTAAATATATGTAGGTGTCTTGAGTAATGTTTGTGTTCGAAATGGTGATTTCTGTTTCACCAGTTAGCAAGGTAGCAGAGTTGACGGTGGTGTTGGAAATGATTTGGGCAGACGTGGTAGCGATAGCGCTATCTGAAGCACTAGCTGAATTAGCGATGATTAGTTTATTGGTAGTAAGTGCGGAGATGGTGGCGGTTTGGGCGGAAAGGTTTTCTAGGTCAGCTTGTAGAGTTTCTATTCTACTGGCTAATACTTTACCGGTAACGGCTAGGTCGCCATTGATGATAACTTGACCGTCTGTGGTTAGGGTCATTAATCCTGCCAATAGGTTAATTGGGGCGTTGGCTAGTGGTTGAAGGAAGAGGGTGTCTTGGTCTTTGGAGTTAAGAAGGTTGGCGATAAGGGAGTTATTGACCTGGAGATCATCGGTGATTATTGTTAATGCGGAGAGTTGGTTAAGGTTTAAGTCTGAGCCCTCTGCAATGATGGGTTCTTTGTTTAGGTTTAGTTGAATGTCTGCCAAGATGGCAGAGGCGGTGGAATACTTGGCGGTCAAATCAAGTATTTCTTGTTCAATTTTACTGATTTGAGGAGCATTGATGGTTTGGGCGGTGATGTTATTTACCTCTAGGTCTTCTATGTAGGCAATTGGAGAGATGAGGTTGCCGGTGACTGTTAGGGTGTTTACTGTTAAGTCTTGGATAACGGCGACACCGGCTTGGAAGTTGGCTGTTACCACCTCTGCAAATGCACCTATTCTGTCTATTATTTGGTTGGTGTTGGTATTTGTGAGTTGGTAAACGTTATTTGTGGTCTCTACTATATTAAGGTTACCTGTATCGGTTAGGTAGATGTCGGGGTCTGACCAAGCGTTGTCAATAAGGGCTAGTATTTTAGCTACGTAAGTATTGTTTGGAAGCCTGTAACACCTTCCGCCATAAATTAGACCCATATCTAGTTCCCAGTTAATTGAATCAAGGCTGTCAACATCCGTGCAGATTAATTGGTTGGGATCAAATTTTTCAAGTGCTGTAGCTGCTGTATAGCCAGCTTTAATAGCTTTCATGGCAACTCCAGGCAGTTGAGAACTTACAAGACTATCACCAGCGAGAATTGTAGAGTCACCAGAAACGGTAACCTTGAGAGGTATACGACCAGCCAAACCAACTAAGCGGTTATTTTCAACGTCGGGGGTATTGCCAAGAATCATAGCTGGATTTGTAGAAATAATACCAACGATTTTTTGGTATGAGGAAGTTGTTTTGGATATCTTACCATCACCAGCAGCAGTTATTAAATCACCATGGTTAATACTTTGATCATCGGTGGGGTAGTATTCAGCAATGTCGGCCCCAGCTATTCTTGTCATTCCAAAATAGCTACTACCATAGGTGCCGCCCCCGCCCTTTACGTACCATGCTTCTGAGGCGTCAATTTCAACATCAAGATAATCATCAACAGCCATGTCCACCACCATCGATAAGGTACCCATTCTAGCGGTTCCATCCTTAGACGGAGTTACTGTAGCGATGGTCGTATCATTTTTTTCTAACCTAACAGTAAAGTACTCAAAGGTGTAGGTAGAACTTCCATTGTAGATAGTTATCCCAGTATTAACGATGTATTTACCTGCAGTTTTTGCTACTAGTCTTTGAGAATTTGTCGAATTATCATGCATCGTGTTTGTATCAAAATTTTCAGCATTCCAAGGAATTTCTTGATTTGATGATGATGAAAAATTCCAATCGCTGCTTCTATAGGTTGAAACACCAATATCATTACCCTTAATTATTCCAGTAAGTTTAATATTTCCAGCAACTTCTAGTTTTT